>Ga0114958_10001119_pt1 | contig 21596 bp, 16 predicted proteins | sample C_130208_EF_Meta_FD_89577 | JGI IMG/M metagenome (GOLD analysis project Ga0114958, IMG submission 89577) | Freshwater microbial communities from Lake Croche, Canada to study carbon cycling - C_130208_EF_MetaG | ecosystem: Environmental > Aquatic > Freshwater > Lake | place: Lake Croche, Canada...
AGCTAAGAGTCGCTCAACAAGAACAGGGAGTTCTTGCGGAGTAGCGAAGAACCCGTATTCCGATTCGTCCCAAAAACGTGATGTGCGATCAACATCGTCAGTGAGAACAAAAGTGCCCACACACGCAGCTTCAAGAATGCGGGTTTTCAATTGCTGAACGAGTCCGGCACTTGATTCAGAAAAGTTAATCGTCATCCGACTTTGGGCAATGCCAGCCATGTAATCCAAATACGTGGGTTGGGCAGTGCGGCTGGATTCAAAGTCAGTAGCCACATCAACACGATGCGGATTCACCGCAACATCGGCACCGTGGGCGCGCACCTGATCAAGTAACTCAACACGATAGGGGTACAGCGCACCGATAAACGAAACATCGTGAACCTTTGGCAATCCCTGAATGCGCTCATCAATCACGGCAAGTGTTTCGTTGGAGATCGGCATATTGACGGGACCAACCTCGGGGCGACCTTTCTTTAACACCCCATCCATCGGCATACAAATATCAACAAGAACGAACCGATCTGAAATTCGTGCGAGTTCGCGACTCTGCAAAGTGATCAAGCGGAAGGCGGAATCAAACATCACACCGAGCAGGATCCCGTCCCACTGCTTGGCGAGATCTGCCCAAAGCACGTCCCAGGTCCAAGTGCCTGCCCGCTCAGGATCGGTCTCAACTTGAGCAACAAGGTGCGTGGCGCCCATCTCGATCAGGTAGTGCGCAAGACGGCCATGCCATGACGATGGTTGCTCACCTGGCTCCACCGAGAAGATTGATACCTCAGCATCAGGAGCAAACTCACGGGCTGCCTGCTGGATCTCGTAAAAGAAATTGCCCCTGGCGGGTTTCCAACTTTCGTGAGTTGGACCATCCATTGGCACCACAACTATGTGAACAGCGCGGGAAGAAACGGGCCCACCCATAGGTAATGACGATTGTTGGGGCACTCCAACGAGCCCTGCACCCGACTGACGCCACTGCGACACCAACCCCACCCGAGTTTTGCGCCAGGCTCGCTCATCAAGATTTGGGACGATCTTCGACGCCAATTTGCCCACACGGGACCGAACACTGGCCTTCACGGGATCCGTCATGCCGTAACGGTACCCATCAGTGCTCGTAGACTCAGTTGTGCCATGACCAGTAGCCAGAGCGAAACCAAGTCTCTGCGAAAACGACCCTTGTTTTTCGTATCTCTGATCATCGCGGAAGCAATTACTCTCGGCTTGAGCATTGGTCCGTTGATTTCAACGCCCTGGTGGACCGGATTTCGGGGCTACTTCGCTCACGATCAACTCTCCTACGCAGCTATTGCAAGCAATGTCGCAAATGGTGATTTCGCTTTTGTCGAGCCGCTTACCCAAACAGGTGTTTCCCATTATCCAAGCTTTTGGTACTACTTCATTGGCCTAGTTTCTTGGCTAACTCACCTTCCAGTTCATCTGGTGTGGACCATTCTGGGGATTGCCATTCTGAGTGCTGCCGTGCTGACTGTGGGCATCGTTGCTGCTCGAATTAGTAATAGATCGTGGGCGCCAATTCTTCCTGCCCTTGCCTTACTTACTGGCACGCTGGCTGTTGAAACAATGCAGTATTGGTACACACCGCTTGAATCTCACGCAGTGCTCTGGGCGCCATATGCGTCAATCTTCACTTTGAACGGTGAGATCGCCGGTATCTGTCTTGCGGTGATTACCTTGTCGCTACTCGTTGACGCACTATTTAAACAGGATCAAACTCAAGCACACAAGACGCCGAGAATTGAACTGTTCATCGCGGCGCTTCTCATTGGGCTGCTTGCAAACGTCCAGACCTATACGTTTTTCTCTATCGTTTTTGTTGCGGCAATTTTTGTCACGGCTCGCGATCTTGCTCGTCACCCATCTCGAGCACGCGCGTACGCAACAATCGCATTCGGTGCCGTCATTCTCTTGATGGGCAAAGAAATTTCGAAGACCCTAGGCCCGCTGCCGCTCATCGGGTTGCTACTTATTTCAATGGCACCAACTTTGATTCCTGCTGCCTGGCGAGCCAAAAGAATCGCTATTCCAGCACTACTGATTGCTGGTCTTGCTGCCAGCCCACAAGTCATTCGTACAGCGATCGGAATCGCAGATAAAGATCCCTTCTTGCTCTATCGCGAAGCATCCAGTAAAAATCTCGGCATTCTTGAACCTGCAACATTGGCGGCGTCAACCATTTGGATCCTGCTCTTCATCACCGTAGGGATCGGACTTTGGCGTAGTCATCAAGCTTCACTGAGTGCTCTAGTAATTGCCTTAGGCCTTGGTTTCATGATCATGCCGGCTAACGACATTTGGGGTTTCAACCAAGAGCCCTACCGTTTGTGGATTCAGTTCGCGATTCTCAGCGCACTACTTCTGATGATTCCTCTGGCTTATGCCTTAAGTCATTTTATGGGGTTCACCCGTGAACATAAGGCGATGTTCCTGACCACTTTGACGTTCACTCTCGCGGCCTGGGGGCTGGGGCTCAAAGACCTCCCAGGCTTCTGGGAATACGCAAAGCAAGAAGGGGTAATCGACGTCACTGACACCAGAGCAGTGGCTATCAGGAGCCTTACTGAGAAAACGAGCGGCCTCGTGCTTGGAAGTCAGTGCATGGACCCCTTGGTGTTTAAATTGATTGCACAAACACCCGTGCCATATTTCAACCTTGGTCTTGCCTGGCCAGCAGAAAAGCAGAACTTTGATACTTTCCGTGATCCCGGAACCACTCAGCCCAATAATCCGCTGACGTTGCAGAATGCGAATGTGCAGTGGGCAGTCACCGATTCAAGCTGCGCTACGGATTGGCAATTTCCAAATGATCAGCGGGTGGTAAAAGTCGCTGAAGCCGAATACCTCACCACCATGAGCCCAGCTACTTTGACGTTGTGGCGCGTCAATCCGAAGTAATCAAGGCAATGGCACCCGAGGTCATGGCTTGCAGACCTCTGGCCGTTTAGGGTTTTCACATGCGAATCGCCATTGCCGGGCCTGGACGTTCAGGCACCTCACTACTGGTTCTCTTATTTCACGAGTGGGGATTCCTGGCGCCAACTCTTGATGGTCATTGGGACGAAACAGCTCGAGCAGGGCTGGAATCTCGCATCGGCGCCGATTCGCCATTTGAAATAGATAAAGACCCATGGGCGCATGAGTATTTGGATGCTTTACCCGATGGGGCTCTAAAAGAATATTCAGCATTTATCGTGCCACTGCGTGATCGGGCTGACGCCACATTAAGTAGGTCCATTCAGGAGCGCGCTCACCATGCGCGAAATTCTGATCAAGACGCTTGGAGATGGAAGACCTCAGGAAGCGTGCCCGGGGGAGCTGTGACTGATACATCTCGTGAAGCGATTAGTGCAACCCTCGAGGCTGGATTGTGGGACCTACTAGAAGTTCTAACTAGTAAAGGCATTCAACCAATACTTCTCAATTTCCCTAAGTTCGCGCAAGACTTTGACTATCTTTGGGCGCAATTATCAGCCGTAGTTAGTTCTCGAATAGGTGAAGATTCTGCCCGAGCGATCTGGGTACGGGTAGTGGACCAAGAGAAAATTCAATTCCGTTCGAAAGATGCACATCAGACTCCAGAAGAACGTGAACTTCGTGCGCTAGTTGAAATTCTGCATAGCGATTTACATGATCAGCGAAAGTCCCTACATCAGATTGAAAATCAACGCGATGTGGCGTTGGAGCAGCGTGACGTGGCTCTTGAACGCCGAAAAGAAATTGAAGAGAGCCGCACTTGGCGAGCCATGACTTGGTGGCGACATCTACGCCGAGGCGCGCCTTAGACCATGAGTATTTGAGGTGCTGACCCATGAGAGGCATCGGCTTAGTTCACAATTCCCCTCGTAGACTGTCCCTACAGACTTCGAATGGATCCCAATGAAAGTACGACAACTTGCTGGCTCGAGCGGCTTTAAGCTCAGCCTTGGCGTTGTCGTCGTGTTCGCCATCTTTCTTCTCGTGACCGGTGTTCATGCCGGAGAAGTAGTTCGACTTCTACTTGTCTTAGCCATCCAGATCGGCGCTGGGTCCTACTACTGGGCACGCCTGCGCCATGGGCGGGCAGATGCAATCGAAATTCTCGGAATGGGTCTGGTCATCGGTCCCGTTCTATCTCTGGCCTCCACCTTGGTCGTGCAGGTTGTTGGCGGTGGCCTGTGGGGCTGGTCAATCCCCGCTGTGGTGGCGTTGGTTACTGCTGTCGCTTCCAGGAAATCAAAGACTCCCAACCCAAGCACGCCTCACGAGTTCTCACGCAGCTCGCTACTGGCATTAGTTGTCACAGGTATAGCTGGCTTACTTTCATTGATTCCCAACATCTCCAGCTATCCCCTGCGCTGGATTGGGTTTGACGGTCGTTACCACCTCGACATGTTGTTCTTCGAATCAATTGGCACGTCCATCACCAAATTCGGCCCGCTCGACAGCATCTTCACGCCCGGCGGATCTCTGCGTTATCACTGGCTTGTGTACGGCTGGGCTGGAGAACTTTCCTCGATCAGTTCAGCATCACCTTTCGTAGTACTCACTCGAGTGGTTCCCGTCATTGCGATTCTTGCGGCTTGCCTCATCGCAATCGCATGGGTGCGTCGCCTGACCTCAGTGATCTGGGCGCCTTCACTTGCTGTTGTACTGTTGATTTTCGGTGGCTATGTGGGCGCAACCAATGGCGTCATCTTTAATTTTGATTCACCATCACAAGCTTTATCTGCATCTTGGCTTCTGGCTGCGAGTTTCGGGCTCATCATGTTGTTCACTGACGAGATTCAAGGCCGGCGCAAAGTTGCTTGGCTGGTGACACTCATCGCCGTACTTTTCGCTGCCACCACCGGCGGCAAGATCAGCGCGGGCGCAGTAGGAATCGCTGCCGTATGTGTAGTTGCGCTCTTCGCAATAATCAGTCGGCCGTGGTGGTGGAAGCGCGCTGTCGCGGTAGCCCTTCTCGTCGTTGGTTTGTCAGGCGCGCTCTACATCACTCTCATTTCAGGATCAGCAAGCCCAGGAGACTTAAGGTTTGGCTCGATCCTGGATCGAGCATCAACCGTGCAGGGACTCAATCCAATTCCTGGAACAATCGGCGTGCTAATCGGAACAATGATCATGCTTATCGCAATTTCACTGCGCTGGGCTGGGCTGATTTGGTTCATTAAGCAGCCATCAACTCGCACAACTCCCTCAGTTATTTATGGGTCTGCTTTGGCAGTCACCGGCCTGCTCGCAGTGGTCTTCATGAGCAGTGGACTCAATGAAACCTGGTTTGCCCTTGCTGCGTCGGCTCCACTCATTGCCATCTCAGCCGGCGGAGTGGCCGAAGCAATACGACACATTTCAATGGGTGAAAAACTAAACCGGCTCCGGCTAGTGCTCGCAGCCATCACTGCCCTCGTCGGATTCATCCTTGTATCGATTCTTTGGAGAACCGGACCCTCAGGTGGAAATCCTTGGTTTGGAACGCTGCGTTGGATCGGTCCAATCGCCGCTGTTGTGGTGGTTGTGTCGCTCTCTACATTCATCGCCAAACTCACGATCAGACAACACTTGGTCAAGACAGCAGTATTAGCAATCAGCTTGCTGGCCCTTGTCGGGGTTTCAGCCCAAGGACGTTTTCTCGGGATCGGTTCCGACAAAGTTGGCGTGCTCCCACCATTGAGCCTGGACTATTTCGGCCCGTTTCTTCCGTTCGTGAATTCGCTTGACACAACAACCACCACACAGTGGAGCGACCAACAGGTTGCCGCAGCTGACTGGTTGAAGTCGCATGCGCAACCTGACGATCTGATAGCTACAAATTTCACGGCGGGCGCCCTGATCCCCGCGCTCACCGGAATGCGAACCTTTGCTTCCGCTGTTATTTATCAGGCGATGTATGGGCCTTCGTCACTTACAGATGTGCTCTTAACTCGCGAGCGTGAAGAGTGGGCATTTATTGATCGCCCAAGCAACGACACGATCGCGCCACTGTGCAAAGCGGGAGTTTCCTGGATCTGGGTCGATCCAATTCGCACCCAGACACGTAACTGGGAGCCTTTCGCCACAGTTGTCTATACAGATGCGGATGCAACGATCTTGAAACCCGATCCAGTTGCTTGCAACTAACTTGGTTTTAGCGCATTCACTCAAAGTGCCTAGGCGTCAACCGCTTTAGGAACTTTCATTGATCTGTGAGAACGCATTTGTCTTGCGACTGACATAACCATCAGAGAGAAACTTAGGCCAGCAACTATCGATGCCGCGATGATGCCGGCAAGGCTTGCGAGCAAGGTGTTCCACACCACGATCGAACACACTGCAGTTAGCGCTAAGCCTGCAACTCCGGCAAAAATTGCCTGTCGGTTCTTTTGCGTAACCAACCAAGATAAAAGCGGAACGCCGAGCAGCAAGAAGGCTGCCTTGTAGGCCCAGCCAAATCCACCAACGAGCACACTGGCCAAAAAGAGCCCACTGCCAGCTGCACCAAGCATTGATTCATGTACGGCAGGGATCTTTATGCGTCGCGCAAATTGGATGGCGATACATACTCCCCAAAGCACAGCACATAGCGCTAAGAGGAAGACCAGCACGTCGCCAAGCTGAATTCCATGTGATGGAAAAACTGAGCCAAACATGCGCGAGACGATTGGCACGCGGCCCAACACCACGTAGTCGCCAACTTCGGTCATATTTGAATTGGATTGCATACTGAATTTGAAATTTGACCAGGTGCCAAGCACATAACCCACAGAAGCGAAACCGTAGGCGAGAAGAACCATCCAACCTCGGCGCAAACGTAATACTGGAATCAGCATGATCCCCATCGCGAATGGGTAGTACTTCCAAGTGCCAACGACCCACAGCAAGCCCGCGGCGATTGACCAGGTGAGAAGCGATGGCCACCGGCGAATAATGATCACGGCCACAATGGCAACCCAGATCAAGACCACATCAATATTTCCGCGTTCGAGCAGTAGTAGCCAAGGAGTGCCAAGGGCTGCTGCAAGAAGGGTGACTTGGCCAAGCCCAGTGGATTGTCGAGCTAGCCAGACAAGAGCGAGCGAGGAAATCGCCATCATTGCAACCCCGAGGACAAGCACGTGGGCGAATGAGAAGAGGCTGAAGGGTACGTACTGCAGCCACAGCATTCCTGGGCCGTAAATCGCCGCGTCTTTCAGGCAGCCGTTGTTGTCAACGAAAACGTTGAAGCCCCAGGCGTCGCAATCGACGCTGCGCATCACGAGCGCTAGGTCCCAAAAACGTTCGATGCCCTGCGGAATACGAAGACCTCGATAAAGCACGGCGGCTTGGGCTTGATCGCCCCAAGTCAAGAATGCCCAGGGCACGAATGCGAACGCGAACGAAGCAACACCAATCAACCAAGCAAAGGCGGCGTGGAGCGACAGGTCGATGCGTTTGATCAGCCCGGCGACCCCGAACACCAAAAAGATGACGGCCAAGGCAGTTAGCGCCGTTGGAATATTGCCCTGTGACTCCTGATTCTCAAGGGAACGAAGCACCATGCCCAGAATTACTGCGGTTACGGCAAGGGTGAGCAGCGACACCACCCAAGTGGTCCTGATTGCAAATACTTTGCCCACGAAGCGCGATACTAGCCTCGTGTTGCCTTTGGTCTCGATTGTCGTTCCCGTGTTTAACGGAATGCCCCATCTTCGAGACCTCACTGAGTCAGTTTTGAGCCAGACCTACAGCAACCTCGAAATCATTTTCAGCGAAGGTGGCGGCACTGATTCTTCCGCCGAATACCTCGAATCCCTCACGGATTCCCGGATTCGAATGGTCCATCAGCCTGCTGGCACGACAGCCGCGGAAAACTGGACGGCGTGCACGCAAGAGGCCTCGGGTGAATTCATCAAACTTGTTTGCCAAGACGATCTCCTCAAAGCCACGGCCATTGCTGATCAGGTTAAAGACCTGCAGGCTTTCCCGCAGGCCGCGATGGCAGTTGCCCAGCGCGACATTGTTGATGCGGATGGAAAAGTGGTCTACCGCAACCGCGGGTGTGCCGGCCTTAAACCGGGGTTAGTCGCCGGAGACCAGGTTCTTCACACGATTTACCTCAAAGGTATGAACGTCATTGGTGAACCTGTTTCGGTGCTGTTCCGCAGCGAACCGTTGCTTGCGGCCATGCCTTGGGTGGGCACAAATCCGCTGATGCTTGACGTGTCGTGCTACCACAAAGTGGCTCAGGGTCAAGAGTTGGTGATTCGCAAAGAGTCGATTGGTGCGTTTCGCGTGAGTGCGAGTTCGTGGTCGACCAGGCTTGCCAAGGTTCAACTCAAGCAATTTCAACTTTGGCAGCGCGATTTTGCTCAGTCCGCGCAACGAAAGCCGAGTTCGCTAGACAAAATTCGAGCTAATACCAACGTGCGAATGCAAACCACTTTGCGTCGCAGCGCCTACGCCTGGCTTCGGATGCGCGGGTCCTTTCATAAAGAGGAAATCACCCAGCTCTAAGAACTCACGGCAGGCAAGCCACTTATGCCAGGCCAACCCTCTAGAATCAGGCCGTGTCGTCATTGAGCGTGAGCGTGGTCATCCCCGTCTATCGAGGCGAGCAGACCCTTCCATCGCTGCTTTCTGAACTTGCCGAATTAACACAAGAACAGCAAACCCCTGATGGTCGCAAGTTTCATATTGGCGAAGTACTGCTCGTCTGGGATCGCGGCCCGGGTAAAAGCGACGACACGATTAGAGATCTCGCAGCGAAATACGACTGGGTCAAGCCCGTCTGGCTTTCGCGAAACTTTGGTCAACACGCAGCAACCCTTGCCGGAATGACCTCCTCGGGTGGCGACTGGATCGTCACGATGGATGAAGACGGTCAACAGGATCCAGCCTTCATCGCTAGCATGATCGATACGGCTTATAACGATGGCGCTCAACTGGTCTACGGAACACCATCGAACCCACCGCCACATAGCGCGATGCGAAATCTTGGTTCAAAAACAGCTAAGCGCCTGTTCACTAACGTGCTTGCGGATTCTAAGTTCGTTGATTTCAACAGTTACCGACTTATTCTCGGCGAGATTGGTCGATCAGTTGCTGCCTATACAGGCAACGGCGTCTACCTCGATGTGGCACTTAGCTGGGTAGTTGCAGATGCAACGACTTGCCAAGTGGTTGGTCGCCAAGAAGGCCGTGAAGCAGCGAACTACAACTATCGCCGTTTATTCTCACACTTTGGACGCCTAGTAATTTCAAGTGGAACCAAGCCACTTGCGATCGTAAGTTGGCTTGGCGTTTTGTTCGTAGCGCTTGGCGCACTCGTCAGCGTCTGGGTTCTCACCCAACGGGTCACCGGTGGGGTACCGATAGCTGGTTGGGCAAGTACCTTTGTTGCGCTCATGGTGATCGGCGGCGCTATCTTGTTAAGCCTTGGCATTGTTGCGCAATATGTCGGTGCTGCAACAAACATGAGCTTGGGCAAGCCACTGTATGTAGTTGTGCGCGATCCGGCTGCAACATTCGATCCACGCTCAACAGAAGCTCCCAAGTTCCCTTGATTACGTGGACTATCGGTGGCGGCGGGCTCCTTGGCACTGCCATTCACCGCCAAGACTTCCAACACTTTGAATCAACGCCTATTCCTTGGGATGACACCGAAGCAGCAGTCGAAGCCATTGCACTCAACGCTAAGCGATTTCGCGAAGAAGCTACGGGTGCTGAATGGGCAGTAATTTGGGCTGCTGGTAATGCCGCGAATGCATCAAGCCAAATAGAAGCAGCAAAAGAGTTGCGCACGCTCAAGGCCGCTGTCACTGCGGTGAAAGCGTACAAGCCGGAAGGACACGGTGCTTTCTTCTTGAGTTCATCTGCCGGCGGTGTCTATGCAGGATCGCAAGGCGCCCCCTTCACTGAACGTTCAGATGTTGATCCGCTGAGCCCCTACGGTGAACTCAAACTTGCGCAAGAACAAGCAGCAGCGGAAGAACTCGCCGGAGTCTGCTCGGTAATTATCGGTAGAATTTCTAATCTGTATGGCCCTGGGCAAAACTTAGAGAAACTTCAAGGACTCATCTCAAGGCTGGCCTTGTCTGCCATCACTAAGCAACAAGTGAACATGTTTGTTTCACTCGACACTATTCGCGACTACATCTATGCAGATGACGCAGCCGCAGTGATCCGCTACTCCCTAGAGCGCGCAATTCATTCTGGCGCGGATTCAGCGGACATTCAGATCATTGCCTCAGGGCATCCAGTTTCACTTGGCTATCTCATCCATCTCATGCAAGATATTTCACGCACAAAGATTCCGATTGCCTACGGCTCACATGCAAGTTCCTCGTCGCAGTCACGCGACTTACGGCTCACCCCAAGCAACGAAGCGCAAATTCATCACTTCATTCAAACGCCGCTTGCCGTGGGAGCAAAGAAAGTCTACTTAGACATTCTCGAACGCTTCCAGCAAGCAAAGTGAGTGAGTGAGTGAGTGAGTGAGTGAGTTATATTACTGCACTTGATTAATAACAGCTAACTCCGCAGGAGTTTTCCCTGCGAACTTTGGATACTGCTGCAGAAGTGAGCGCATCGAATCAAGTCCGATGACATTGCTGTAATCATCAAGCAAAATAATCGGCTTATCGAGCACCGAGGCTGGCATCGTCGCTAAGCCGTCATACACGTCAGACCATGCAGGTGTGTTCGTCAGCCATTCACGTCGCAGCCAATCAACCATCGGCTGCGCTTGGGTGTCTTGTCCAGCAAGCCCAGAGAGTAGACGAGTGCACGCATACACCTGTTGCGCACTAGAAGTTTGAGATGCCAGAAGGGCTGAAGGAACCTTTGCCCCGTTTGGCAAGTACACACATCCAACCGGGCTTGTCGCTATCGATTGCGTTGCAGAATTGCGCACATCTGCAGGCCACCAGTAACTCAACACGTTGCTGGACGGATTCGCCGGTGACCACTGCTCAGGCCGAGTCGCAGCAACTGCCTTTGGAATGAGTCCATCAACCACAAGTAAGAAGAACACACTTACAAGCGCGGCCCAACGCAACGGAGTCATCGAAAGTAGTGATGAAGTGTCGATCAATAACAGCGCAAATGGAGTACACACAGCAGTCACCACAATGGCCGCCATGAAAGTGAATTTCATAGCTCCGTAATGCGGACCGCCACCGGTTGCCCAAGCATCAAGCACAGTGATGAGTAGCGCCATACCTGCCAAAGCGATGATCGGCAAGAAGCGCACATACAGTGCTGCGGTTTGTCCGCCTGGCTGGCGACTCAAGAAAATTGCTGAACCAAGCACTGCAGCAACCGCAAGGATCGCCAGAATTGGCCCGGTTTGATCTGTGCCACCCGATGCTGAGAAGAGCGTTGAATCTGCAAGCCCTGACAACACGGACGCTGCGATAGCTCCGGCTCCGCCAAATGAACCACCAACTGATCCACTCAAACCACCGACGGCGCCCGAGGCAACGGGTGCGCTGCCCTGAATGACGTATGAAACTGAACTCCACAGCGGCTGCCAGGTGCACACGGCAACGAATAACCACAATCCGAGTCCAACGTAATCGCGTGTTTCAGGAGAGCGAGCTCGACGAACAAGATGCACCAGAGATCCCACGAGGAGCACGCCTGCAAGCGCATTCAACGGGAACCACACTGTCATCGCCACGATCATCACCAATGTGGTGAGTAAACGAGCGCGAGCCATCGGAATCTTGCTCATGAATGTTGCGGCCCAAAGGACAGCTACGAGCACGACGAATTGGAAGGTGAGGTGACCGTAACCGGTAGCAACCAGATTCGCTGCGGCAACAACGAGAGCCGCTAGCCAGATGAACGGCGCAGGAATTCGAATACGCGCGCCTGACTTACCTGCGGAGAGTCGCGCTTGCGCAAGCGGTGCAAGCACCAGTGGTGCCAAAATCACCATGAAGAATTGACCAAGCACCACGGTGTTTGCTGCGACGGCTACTTGGTTATATCCACCAAAGAATGTGCGCGAGATGGCACCCATGACCGTGCCAACAAAAACCATAATCATCGCGAGAGGGCCACCCATGGGCACTGCCTGCCAGATTGGTTCACCGCTGGCGAGCTGAGAACTGAAGTCTAACCACTTTGCATTGTCCTCAGCCTCGTTATGCCCCATCAAGAAACTCACCGGGTGCATGAACGCTGGGTCTTTGGTCCAAAAAGTTGTCACAATGAAGAAAAAGAGGAGCAGCAAAGTGAACGGGACGAGAATCGCCAAGGCTTGATATTTAAATTCCCAGGATTCCGTTGGCTTGCGTCGAGCGAAAGCGAGAGCCGCCGGGGCAATAAATCCGATCAACAGCAAGATCTGAAGTTCTGAGCGATTCCAGTCATGGGAGAGCGCAACCCCAAAATTCATGACTGCGCCGGCAAGAGTGATGCCCATGACTGTGGAGATAACCCACCAAGCCACGCTTCGGCTCCAGAACAGGGCAAGCCCTGCTAATGCCAGATAGGCAATCAGGAAGACGAAGTCCACGGGTGAATCCTCTCTCAGGAATTACGCTGTCGAGGATTCTTCCCCTTCAAGAAGCCCATTTAAGCACTCCGAGCCCGTCAGCCTTGGAAGGGCGGCATTGTGGCCTCGCCCTCTGATGAGATGCCTTCGCGCTTAAACACAGGGGCCACAGTTCGCCACATGATCTTCAGATCAAGCGAAAGCGAGCAATGGTCGACGTACCAAACATCAAGTTCGAACCTTTCTTCCCAATTCAGTGCGTTTCGGCCATTCACCTGAGCCCAACCGGTAACTCCTGGGCGCACCTCGTGTCGGCGGGCTTGGGTAGGTGAATACAGCGGCAAATATTCGACCAATAGCGGGCGTGGCCCCACCAAACTCATCTGCCCACGCAGCACGTTCCAGAGTTCAGGCAATTCATCAAGGCTTGAAGATCGCAATTTGCGGCCAAACGGAGTTAAGCGTTCTGCATCAGAAAGTGGGGCAGCAGGATCATCCACTCGCATGGTTCGAAACTTCATTAACGTAAACGGGCGCCCATATAGTCCTGGACGCACCTGTTTAAACACCGCAGGGCTGCCCAATTTACGACGAACAAGAAACCACACAATCAAAAAGACTGGCGAAAGAATAATCAAGCCAAGTAACGAGAGCACGATGTCTAACACTCGCTTGAAGAACCCGCAATACATACGTGTCACGACTTCAAGCATTGAATAACGAGTGCGGCAATACGTTCAATGTCAGAGGTGACAAGCCCTGATCCTGACGGTAGACACAAACCATCCGAGAAGATTGAATCTGCAACTCCAGATAAGAAAGTCGGATTAGATTGGAACACCGGCTGCTGATGCATCGGCTTCCAAACTGGCCTGGATTCGATGTTGTGAGTTTCCAAGAATTCACGAATAATCGTTGGTGCATTTGGATAAATCGATGGATCAAAGCGAGCCACAGATAGCCAAGCGTTCGAGCGACCCCACGAAGGGTCTGACTGAATCTCAACTCCAGGAAGATCAGCAAACAACGAGCGATACAACTCGCGCGTAGCCCTGCGTGCATCAACTTCATTTGGAACTCGGCGAAGTTGTGAGCGTCCAAGCGCTGCTAACACGTTGCTCAACCGGTAGTTATAACCAATTTCTTCGTGTTCATACCAAGGGAAATCTTCGCGTGACTGAGTTGACCAATGACGCACCTTGGCGGCGAATTCTCCATCGTTAGTGACGAGCATTCCGCCACCTGTTGTGGTGATGAGTTTGTTTCCGTTAAAAGACAACACCCCAGCTTGCCCAAACGTGCCAAGCATCGAATCACCAACACTCGCGCCAAGTCCTTCAGCTGCATCTTCAAGGATCGGCAGGTCCAACGAAGAACAAACCCGCACGAGCTCGGAATAGTTGCAAGGAGTTCCGTAAAGATCCACTGGCATGACAGCAGACACGCGATGTCCGGCGGCCCGAAGCGACTCAGTGGCAGCAGTAACGAGCAAAGGATCAAGATTCCAGGATTCAGGCTCAACATCGATGAACACTGGAACTGCGCCTACGTAGGTCACGGCAAAGGCCGTGGCCCCAAAAGTCAGAGTGGGAACGAGCACGCAATCGCCCGGCTGAACGCCCAGATATTTCAGGCCCAGATGAAGAGCCGCAGTACCAGAAGACAGTGCAACAGCATGCTGAACCCCTAGGAAGGCGGCCATATCGGCCTCAAATCCTGCAAGTTCAGGCCCAACCGGAGCCAGCCAACCTGACTCCATCGCGGCAACAACACTGGCGATATCTTCGGGCAGCGCCCTTGGCGCCGACAAAAACAGGCGCTCGGGCGAATTAGTCATGTCACCAGCATATTCAGGCACAAGGGGATTCCCGGGCAGGCGGATCACCTCTACTCATTAGTCTGTTCCTATGCCAAAGGTGCTGTTCGGAGTGACGATCCCTCTCACAGCCAATGCGTTCTTACGTGATCAACTCACCGCGCTTGCCCAGCAAGGCTGGGAAGTTCATCTCGTGACTTCACCTGGCGAGGGATTCGACCGCCTAAAGGAACTAGAGGGCGTTCACCTGCATCCGATCGCCATGAAACGGGCACCCTCGGTAATTTCCGACACAAAGAGCCTTATTGAGTGGACGCTGCTGATTAAGGAGATCAAGCCTGATTTGGTGGTCGCCAGCACTCCCAAGGCCGGTCTCTTAGGCATGATTGCAGCGCGTATTCGCAAGACGCCGACGCGTCTCTATCACGTTCGAGGGCTGAGAGCAGAAGGACTCAGCGGCGCTGTTGCCAAGATCAGCCTGATCTCTGAAAAGCTAGCAGCATCTGCTGCCACGCACGTGTTGTGCGACAGCGAATCCTTGCTCAACAAAATGCATGAACTCAAATTAGTGAAGCCATACAAGGGCACTGTTTTAGGTGCTGGAAGCTGCAATGGCGTTGATATTGAACGCTTTAGGCCACCGACGAACGACGAGCGCACAAGCAGCCGAGCAAGTTTGGGACTGTCGGACGAGGATATCGTTATTGGGTTTGTTGGTCGACTTGCCGTAGATAAAGGCATCAAAGAACTGACCAAAGCAGCAAGAAATGCGCACGAGTTCAATGAGCACTTGAAACTCGTACTTGTTGGCCCGGTCGAAGAAGAGGATGCAGGCGCGCTTAGCCAGACTCTCAAAGAATTGGCCGATGCTCCTTGGGTGACAATGACAGGACCAGTAACTGACACGAGGTCTACCTATTGGGCCTTTGACCTCTTTTGTTCACCGAGTTACCGAGAAGGCTTCCCCATCGCAATCTTGGAAGCCCAAGCTTGTGGACTTGCAGTAATAACCACACGAGCCACCGGCTGCGCAGACTCAATTGATCCTGACATCACTGGCTTCTTAGTTAATTCTCAGGATTCGACGAATTTGCAAACCGCGATCCAAACACTCGTTGAAGATGCCTCCGCGAGGAAAAACATGGGAGCAGTGGCTCGTGTGCGGACTGCCAATGAGTTCAATATGCCAATGGTTCAGGCGCGCTTTATCGATTATCTCGATCAAATAGCACTAACCTCGAGATCAGTATGAACACCTGCGATCAGACCAATAACCAGCCAAAGATGGTGATCATTGGTGCAGGCGGGCACGCGGTCAGCGTCGCTGAAACTGTCGTAGCTGCAGGCTATGAACTCGTAGCCTTTGTCAGTGACATTTCACAAGGGCAAGGGCTTCTCGGACGACCAGTATTTGAACAAATTCCGGCAATCCACATCGCTCGCGGCTGCTTCCTAACAATTGCAATCGGAGATAACTCCACCCGAGAACATGTGTGGCATGAATTGCGCAAGAATATTGACGAAGATCGATTCCCCGCACTTATTCACCCTTCCGCTTCCATTTCACAATTTGCAGTAATCGGGGCGGGCACTGTTGTGCTGCAAGGAGCCATTGTCGGCAGTGCCGCCAACGTGGGTACCGGATGCCTGCTAAATAGCGGTTCGATCACGGAACACGAATGCCAGGTGGGCGACTTCGCTTCGCTCGGGCCGAATACAACGCTGGGTGGCCGAGTGACCATTGGTCAGCGATCTGCGATTTCGATCGGTGCCACAGTAAAGCATGGGGTGGGCATCGGGGCCGACACTGTTGTAGGTGCCCAGAGCTACGTGCATTCCGATCTGCCCAAACAAATTGTCGCTTTCGGCATTCCTGCTCGAATGCAGCGAACTCGTCAGCCAACTGACTCGTACTTGAATTAAGTAATTTCCAAACTGACTCGCTTTAGAATTCACCTGACAACAAACGACGGGACTAGAACTGTGGTGTTCGGCAACTGGGGCAGAAGACGCTTCATCCAAGCAATGTGGGATGGGCTCTCCTGGGTGATTGCGATGCCGATTGCTGCGGCTCTTCGCTACGACTTCGACCCTTCAGAACGAGTGCTTTTGATCAGCTTGATCATTGGGTTCGGTTGCGCCGCACTTCAAATCTCAACTGGCTCCTTCTTTCATCTCTATAGGGGTCGATATATCGTCGGATCATTCGATGAGGTTTTTGGTGTCAGCCTGACAACAATTTTCACCGGCTTCATCGGCACTCTTGTCGTTTTCCTGCTCCCACAAACGGAGTTCCCACGCTCGACAGTAGTAATAGCAACAGGTATAGCTGGTGCCTCAATGCTCGGCGCTCGATTTGCTTGGCGACGAAAGAGACAACTGGGTGCCCTTAGCCGTTCAGGTTCACGAACCCTGATATACGGCGCTGGTGACGCCGGGTCGCAGGTTGCCAATCTTTTACTCACAGACAGCACAGGCGAGTTTCAACCGATCGGGTTCATTGATGACGATCCGACAAAACAACATCTACGCCGCGCGGGACTTAGAGTCTTGGGAAATCAGGATTCGCTAGAGAACCTGATTCGCGAATATGAAATAGACACACTGCTCGTTGCGATTGCCGGTATTACTGCTGCCCGTCTTTTGGAACTTGATCGACGTTGCCAGCCGCTAGAGGTCAAGGTCCAAATTATCCCTACGGCCTCCGAAATCGCCGGTGGGGCAGTAAAACTTGGTGATATCTCTGACGTTACTGAAGAAGACCTCATGGGTCGGCGACCTATTGACACCGATGAAAACCAAATTCGTGACTTTGTGACAGGTAAAAGAGTGCTCGTCACAGGTGCAGGTGGTTCAATTGGGTCGGAACTCGTTCGTCAACTATCTCGGTACGCACCGGCAAACCTACTTTTACTAGACCGAGATGAATCAGCTTTGCACGCAGTGCAACTCACTCTGGATGGGAGCGGAACTCTCACGTCCGAGATGTTGCTATTAGCTGACATTCGAGATGAGGAGTGCGTTCGAGATTTATTTTTGCTACACCAACCACAAATTGTTTTTCACGCTGCTGCTCTCAAGCATTTACCTCTGCTGGAGAGATTTCCTGATGAAGCCCTAAAAACAAATGTTTTCGGAACGAGGAATGTTTTAGAAGCTGCGAAACTTATTGGTGTTGAAGCTTTCGTGAACATCTCTACAGATAAAGCTGCTGACCCCACGAGCGTTCTTGGATATAGCAAGTTGATAACTGAACGCCTCACCGCCGGTTTAAGTAACAATCCTTCAGCAAAATTTGTCTCGGTTCGATTCGGAAATGTATTGGGATCCCGAGGCTCAGTCATTGACACGTTTAGGTATCAAATAGCTAAGGGTGGGCCGGTTACCGTCACGGATGAAAACGTGACCCGTTATTTCATGACCGTTAGCGAGGCAGTCCACTTAGTCTTGCAAGCTTCTGTAATCGGGGGAGATGGCGAGACGCTCATTCTCGACATGGGAGAGCCAGTGAAAATTTCAGATATTGCTAGGTACATGGTCCAGCGTTCAGGGCGCGATATTGAGATAATTTTTTCTGGCTTGCGCCCAGGAGAAAAGCTCGAAGAGCAACTAATCGGGCTGAATGAGACAGCTGAATCAAACGTTCATCCATTGATTTCACACGCAAGGGTTAACCCATTGAATACTTCTGAAGTCCTCTCAGGAAGTCACCAGACATCATCTCGGGAAATTCTTGAAAGACTGGCTACTGCAACACCTCGGTGAGGTTCGCGCTTAAACCATCAAGACTATTGCAGCGCGCATCTCGCGCCCTTATTCCTCTTCTGAATCGATAATTCCATCCCATCGCCGCCTGCAGAGTGGCCATTGTCCTTTCCCCGGAATTTAAAAAAACTCTGAGTGCGGCATTTAAAACTGCAGAGATTTCGATGAAGACACTCAAGCACCACGATGGGGGAAATCAATTGTTGGCCAAGAAGCCTAGAAGAACTTGAAGATCAAACATTTATTTCGGGTCAACCCCAGAACGGATGAAGTTAATCAGACTTAAAGGTGCAGAATTAGACCTCGCCCGTCACCCCTGGATCCACTTTGCTGCTGAACTTGAACGTGTGTTGATTTCCTGAATCAGCCCGCTATCTAATTCCTAAACAACACTGCGCATCACCCTACATTTTCGATAGATCTCGTTTTTTCTACGATGACCAAGAATCCAGTTGCGATGTTATCTGCTCCGGGAAAATGACGTAAACCCGAATCTAGAAATTTCACAGGGGAAAGCAGAGCTGTGAAAAAGAATGCTAACGAGCGCTGAAGGCGTTGTGAGCCAAAGCAAAACACGATGGCGAGCCACTCACCTAAGACCCAGATAAGTCCGCTCGTAGGGCCAAAGTTGACAGTCTTGAGTATTTTGAATTCTTTCAGTGCAAGAAGTAAACCTGCTTTTGTATAGCGTTGATAGTCGTGCGGGGCCGCATGAAAACCTTGCATGAAGGGCACGTATACGTACCCTCGGCCTCCCGGTTTTAGAACTCTACGGAACTCCTCGATCACAGCTATGGGATCCTGAACATGCTCAACAACTGCGATACTGATGAGAATATCTACAGAATCACTTGCCAACGGGACTTCTTCTGCTCTTGCAACAACGTCTACGTTTGGGTACGGCATCAAGTCAACATTGATGGAACTTTCGCTGAACATTGATACTCCAGCCCCAATGTTCACAACGAGCATTTCAGGACTAATCGTTTTCTTAAGCCGTCTTGACTCGAAGAACCACTGTGGGTACACAGCAGAAATCAGATAGGTAGCCCCCGCATAAAACTTTGGATTTGTTTTTAATTTTGTCTTAAATTTATCCGAAGCATCCACTGCGCTGATAACTGCTTCCCCGTCAAACCACCATTTCCCACTTGTTAAGTGCCATTCTCGGGAACAAGCCACACATTGCCTTGAATCAGAGCCAGTTCCCTCTAGCGCCTTCGAACAATCAGGGCAAACTAATTCGAGTGCAAGGAGTTGCGTTAATTTATTCAAGGCGGATCCACTTCGTAGTAGGTGAGCATGTCGTGAATCACGATGACTTTGTGTATTAACTTAGCAAAGCGCACTGCCTCCTTTGCGCAATTCCGCAGGCATTGAAATAAACATTATTTCTTTTTGAAGATGCCGAAGTATGCAGTTTGAAGACGGGATAGGCAGCAGCTCTGCGAGCTTTCAGTTATTTTCACTCGCAACCACCAAAAGACGTCCCATCACTGATTACATATTGCTGATGCCGAAGTGCTATCTACTTCACTTCCGTTCATCGGCTTCCAAAGTACGAAGTCTCCAGACGCAAAACATGAATAGCCGGATGGGAAATTCCGATTACTAAGCCTCGAGATCGAATCAAGCGTTACCGAGACAGCGCGCTGAGCCGAGATGTCGATGGCCGAATTCTTCGTCGTTAATATCCAGGCCTCGTTATAGGGAAAATTCTGACCAGGCTCGCCTAGATGGTAATTAACGATGTCGTGCGCCGCTTCGTACCCAAAAATAGTCAATTGAAGGTAATCTGGCACGCGGCCAGCCAAGAAATATGCAATGCCTGGATGCCAGGTGTAAGAGACATCGATTATTGGTGTCTGAGGAGTCCACCCATTAGCGCTCGAGGTAGTTCGTAGAGCTTCAACAACTCTGCTCGAAGTTGGATCTAGCAGAAGTGCAGTTCCCCGAGAACCTACTGAAGTGGAAACACTTTGATCCGCTAGCGCTTCTATGCGATAAGGCTCTTTCCAGCCGCCGTGTATTCCCGCAGCAGCGAGCACACACGTCACTCCCAAAATAGCTGCAAGAAGGGTGCTCTCAGCCCACGGTGGATTCAGTCCAACCACAGTTAGCAGCGCCGCAAGAAGGAATAAGCCAGCTGAAATAGAGGCTTGACCATAAATGCCATTACCCGATCCAAAGCCGAAGACAAATCCGAGAAGACTCACATATGTAACGATCAGATAGTGACGTCGAATGTTGATCTGCTTGTGCTGATCAGGATTGTTGTGAAGTGGTGGAAACCATGACGCGACTAGTGCGCCAAATAATATAATTAGTGACGCAGTCGTTAGGGGTGTCTGTGCTAATCCAAAAGGTTTGACGATCACATCCACGAGAGGGAGTGGCAGCCCTGCGACCCCCAAAGCTACGAACATAATTAGAGCAAATCCGAACAGTCGCAAAATCCACCACGCGCGGTTAAACAATATGGGTGTAACTAGTAAAACAGCGGCAAGTACCAACAAGATGAACAACTGGTCTGTCATACCTGACAGCCCGCGGGCAAAGTCTCGTGGCAACAGTAAGGCCGCACTAATTGCGGCGAGACTTGAATGGTCTGCAGCCGGCAGCGGCATATGAATTGCCTTTTGGAACACGGAAATAAATTCGACTGGCCAAATCCGGAATAGGACAAATACAACAATCCAGGCCGGAATGAGCGCAAGAGTTCGACCTGCACTCGCTAATGCCTTTCTTCGTCCCAGGATGCCTACCAGAAGGGCAAGGTCTAGAAGAAAAAGAATAGGCAAGGTGGTGGGCTTTGCAGGGATCGTTATGAAGAGGCCAAATGCAGCCAGCCCCGCGAGTAGCCAGCGATAGGTCTTTCTCCTACCTCCAGTTTGTTTTGATTCGAGCTCAACACTGAGCAAAACGCTAACTGCAGTGATTACGATCCCGACAAGATTCAGCCAGTTGTAACTGGGAGTTCGAAGCATAGACGCGTAATACAGCAGAGATCCGGTGCCTGCGGTGATGGCACCGGCAAACAATGGAATTTGTGACGAAGAGCTGCGCTCGCCGTCAAGCGAAATAACAGTTCTCACAGCTCGAACGCTGACCCACCCGAACCAGGAAAACAACAGCACCAACACCACGGCACCTAACGTGCGGAAACTCGCAATGTCGTAGCCGGCTAATTTGAAAAGTGGCGCGGTATGCCAGCCAAAGGGGAAACCCCAAGCAGCGTCAGGACTCGGCGGATCAGCAGCTAATAGATACAAGCCTTCATCGGTTAAATCCAACCCGCGGTTGCTACCTAGAATTCGCTCGAGCACTAACCAGAGGCCTACAGCAACTATTGAGAGCGAGGCCGTTCGGACGAGGAGCCTAAGCCTCGGGAATTCCGTATACCACTGAGATAACTTGCGCTCCATCACCTTTTGCGCATAACCGTCTTTAGACGAGAGTAAAAAACTACTTTGAGGCTCATACGCATAAACCTACACTTGTAAACCAATTTGGTCGGTGCTCGCCATCAATGGCTAAAGATTCAATTTGCACGATTCCTAG
>Ga0114958_10001120_pt1 | contig 21594 bp, 22 predicted proteins | sample C_130208_EF_Meta_FD_89577 | JGI IMG/M metagenome (GOLD analysis project Ga0114958, IMG submission 89577) | Freshwater microbial communities from Lake Croche, Canada to study carbon cycling - C_130208_EF_MetaG | ecosystem: Environmental > Aquatic > Freshwater > Lake | place: Lake Croche, Canada...
GCAAACGGTGACTACTGGACGCTAATGTCCAGCGCTTTCATGCACGGATCGTTCTTGCATATCGCTTTCAACATGTACGTCTTGTGGATTATGGGACCTACGCTTGAACGAATCCTTGGGCATTCGCGATTTATCGCCTTGTATTTACTCGCGGCTTTTGGCGGCGCTGTTGCGTCCTACATGTTCTCTGACTTTCGGTCAGTGTCGGTCGGCGCCAGTGGCGCGATCTTCGGTTTGATGGGTGCTTTCGTTGTTGCCGGTCGGCGTCTGAAATACGACATCACCCAAGTGCTGGTGCTCCTTGGAATCAACTTGGTCTTTGGATTTCTACAACCAGGGATTGATTGGCGAGCACACATTGGTGGCTTGGTCGTGGGGGCACTCATCGCGGCGATATTTGTATTCGCGCCCAAGCGAAATCAAGTACTGATTCAAACCCTGGGCTGCACGGCAGTGTTGGCGGTCCTGATCATCGCAACACTCGTGCGCACCAGCCAGCTGCAGGAGCTCCTGGCGCCTTTCGTGCCAGGAATCTCCACCTAAGTCAGAGATTAGACTTATCCACAGGCTTATCCACAGATGTGGATGAATTACAGCAGTGTAAGTCGAGTTATTGCCACTTCGTGGATAAGAAGAATCCCACGATGATGAAACCGAAGCCAATGGCCACATTCACGATGTTTGCCAGATCTCGCATGACGGGAATTTGCTGCCCGGCGATATAAAAGACCACGATGTAGAGCAAGCCGATCACAAAACAGGCCACCATGACTGGGGCAAGCCAAGCCGGGGATCCAAGCCGGGCAATCTTGTGCTCGCCCATGGTTGGAGGCGCCTGGAAGCCATCGTCCTTCTTACGTTTTTTGGACACCGGCACGGCACACACCTTTCAGTTGTTGAGGCGGCATTGGTACTGACACCTTCCTCCTGAGAAGATACCCCTTGTGACGCGAATCTTGGTTGTGGACAACTACGACTCTTTTGTATTCAACCTTGTTCAGTACCTCGCTCAGCTAGGCGCCGACGTCATCGTGAAGCGAAATGACGAGGTCACGCCCGCCCAAGCTCTGGATTTTGATGGCGTGTTGCTCTCACCAGGACCAGGAACTCCGCAAGATGCCGGGGTCTGTATCGACATCGTGCGTGAATGCGGCGGGAAAGTGCCAATCTTTGGTGTCTGCCTAGGCCATCAGGCAATTGCCGTGGCCTTTGGAGCAGTTGTGGACCGAGCCCCCGAACTCGTGCATGGCAAGGTTTCACTTGTGCACCACAGTGAGGTTGGCGTGATGGCCGGACTACCTGAACCCTTCACTGCCACTCGATATCACTCACTCGCTATTGATCCCGCCACGATGCCTGATGAACTCTTTGTGACCGGTGAAACCGACAGTGGAGTCATCATGGGTATTCGTCATCGCACGATGGCCATTGAAGGGGTGCAGTTCCACCCAGAATCAGTCTTGACCCAAGGCGGTCACCGCATGCTGGCGAACTGGCTTACAGAATGCGGCGATACACAAGCACTTGCGAAAAGCGAAGGCCTAGCGCCCGTCGTCAATCGCTAGAGGATTACGGGAGTGCTGTTGGCGCAGGAACCGGCGCCACGGTTCGACCGATGGTAATCGTCACCACTGATCCTCGATCTAATTTCGCTCCGCCTTGTGGTGATTGCGCAAGCACTGTGCCGGCGGCAACATCTGCTCCGATGTCTTGGTAGATCACCTGCGGATCAAAGCCGGCCTGCACGATGTCACTTCGCCCTTGCGCTTCAGAATTTCCGATCACTGTAGGTACGGTTCGCGATCCGGAAGCCACCGTGATCGCAACGGTACTGCCGGCATCCACCTGAGTGCTCTCCGTGGGAGATTGTGAAAGTACATAGCCGGCCGGCTGCTGCGAGTCTTGTTCAGTGATCGGCCCAATTTGAAGATTGGCATCGGTCAGCGAAGTTCGTGCGTCATTTACGGAAGATAATCCAACGAGTTGCGGAACGGTCGCCTTTTCCTTGCCGCTACTCACGGAAACATTGACGGCTTGGCCCTCTTCAATAGTTTCACCGGTAGCAGGTTGCTGAGCTATAACTCGGCCTTCGGGACGATCCGAAACTTCAGCAGTTTGCCCACCCAAGATTAAGTTGTTGGCTACCAACAGTTGTTGGGCGCTTTCAATCGTTAGCCCTTCAAGGTTTGGTACCGCAACTCGAGCACTAGTACCGCCCAGAATGAACTGACCAGCAAGCAGAACAGCGGCAATGATGCCAAGCACAATTGCCCCGGCGATCGACCAGAAACCCACACCGCGGCGACGCCGCTTTGGCTGGAGGGCTCGAGCGTAGGCGGCAGTTCCGGAGGCTTCAACCGGTGAAAGCATTTGCGTGTGGTCGTTAGCCATCACGATTGGCACAGCGGTTGTCATCGGACCGCCTTGAATCATTCGCTCTACATCGGAGCGGAATTCACTTGCCGTCTGGTAACGCTCATCTGTGCGCTTAGCCAATGCGGCCAGCACGATGAGATCAATTTCTGGTGAAACTCCGTCGTCAATTTGCGATGGGGGAGTCGGCATTTCCGATACATGTTGATAGGCGACAGATACTGCAGATTCGCCAGTGAATGGTGGCCGACCTGTGAGAAGTTCGTATAACAACACACCAGTGCTGTACAGGTCACTTCGCGCATCAACGATCTCACCGCGGGCTTGCTCGGGTGAGAGGTACTGAGCGGTTCCCATCACAGCCGATGTCGCTGTGATCGATGTGTTTAATTCATTGATTGCTCGAGCAATCCCGAAGTCCATCACCTTGACATCGCCAGAGCGAGTCAGCATGACGTTGCCTGGCTTAATATCGCGATGCACGATTCCATGGCGATGCGCGTAGTCCAGACCCGACAGCACACCGGAAGCAATTTCAAGGGCGCGCTCTGGAAGTAAACGTCGTCCCGATGCCAAGAGTTGACGCAAAGTCATGCCATCAACAAATTCCATCACGATGTACGGAACAACTATCTGTGTGCCGCCTTCTTCAACATCAAGGCGATCCTCGCCAGTGTCGTAGACCGCGACGATGTTTGGATGATTCAGTGCGGCTGCAGATTGAGCTTCACGACGAAAACGGACCTGAAAATCTGGGTCGCGTGCAAGATCGGGGCGCAAGATTTTGATGGCAACACGGCGGCCTAGGCGAATGTCCCGTGACTCATGGACTTCAGCCATACCGCCACGCCCAATGACCTCGCCAATTTCATAGCGATCACCGAGCATGCGCACGTTGCTCACTTACCCTCCATCACGTTAAGACTTCGTATTGTCGCAGGTGTAGTCACGATAGTTTGAGAACCGCCTCCATGACCGCCCTTGCGATGGGAGCAGCCAAGCCGTTTCCGCTAATTTCAGCGGCACCAGCCTGCTCGATGCTCACCGCAACCGCGACCTTTGGATTGTTAGCCGGTGCAAATGCGACGAACCAGGCGATCGACGGCCGCGCATTGCCCGTTTGAGCAGTGCCAGTCTTACCTGCGACATCGATACCCGAAATTCGAGCATTTGAACCGGTGCCATTGTTGACGACATTGACCATCATCTCGGTCTCAATCGCTGCATTGGAGATGGTCATTGCCCGATTAAAAATTGAAGGCTGAGTGGTTCGCAGAATCGACAGGTCCGGACCGCGAACCTCTTGCACCATGTAAGGGTTCATGAGCACACCCTTATTACCGATGGCAGCACCGACCATGGCCATTTGCAGGGCAGTGGCTCGGACTTCAAACTGCCCAATGGAACTCAAGGATGTTTGTGGCGCATCAGGATCGGTGGGGAATGTCGAGCGAGCGGCTCGCAGCGGCACCTCAAAGCGAGTGTCAAAGCCCATCAGTTGCGCTTGAGCTCGTAGGGCATCCGCACCGAGTTCGTTACCGAGCCAGGCAAACGCAGTGTTGCAAGAAAGAGCAAGTGCAGCTCGCAGGGTGATCATGCCCGATGGACTACACGCTTGACGATTCCAGTTATTCAAGATTGTGGTGGTGGTTGGTAACTGGTAAGTCCGAGGACCTGGGAGCAATGAGTCTGAAGTGAATCTTCCCGATGCCAACGCCGCCGCAGTGACCACTAATTTGAAAGTCGAACCTGGTGGGTTTAGGGCAACAATCGGACGATTCAAGAGTGGCTTTTTAGGATCGGCAGTGAGTTTTTCGTAGTAGGTGCGGATGCTCGCAGGATCGTGACTGGATAACAGATTGGGATCGAACGATGGTGATTGCACTGAGGCCAGAATCTTGCCCGTGGCAGGTTCAATAGCAACGACTGAACCAACTTTGGTGCCCAACGTTTGGTAAGCAGCTAACTGTGCGTCTGGATTAATTGTGGTGACAACAGAGCCACCTTGAATTTGAGCTCCAGCGAAGAGTTGTTTCGTACGGTCCACGAAGAGTAGATCCGAACTGCCATTAAGGATTTTGTTTTCTGTGCGTTCTAATCCCGTTGTTCCGTAAACCAACGAATCAAATCCAGTAACTGGTGCGTAGAGCGGCCCACTTGAGTACACCCGTTGATAACGCAGCGAATCGCCTGTTTCCATTGAGCGTGCGACTGCATCTGTTGCGGCAACGATAGGTCCACGCTCACGGTCGTACTGAGCAAGCAACTGGCGTTGATTGCCGGGACGCTCTCGGTAGTCAGCTGCTTTAAACACCTGAATGAAGGTGACATTGGCAATCATTGCCAGCAGTAACACGGCAAGGACGGCGCCTACGCGACGAATGGGTCGGTTCATACGCGACGCACCACCTGTGTGAATGCTTCATCTACGGACGGAACAAAAACATCGGGGCGACGGGCGCGATCAGAAATACGGATCAAGAGCGCGATGATCACCCAGTTGGCGACGAGCGAAGAACCACCATAAGAAAGAAACGGCGTGGTGAGTCCGGTCAGTGGAATCAATCGCGTGACACCGCCAACAATCACAAAGAGTTGAAGGGCCAAAACAATGGAGAGTCCAACTGCCAGGAGTTGACCAAAGGAATCCCTAACTGCGATTGCTGTGCGAAGTCCACGTTCGATCAAGATGCCAAAGAACAATAAGAGTGCACACATACCCACGAGTCCAAGTTCTTCACCGATGGCAGCAACGATGAAGTCGGTGTTGGCGAACGGTACGAATTCAGGGAAGCCCTGGCCTAGCCCACTGCCAAACAATCCCCCGCTTGCAAAGCCGTATAGCGATTGCACAAGTTGGTATCCCGTGTTGTTTGCATCGCCCCACGGATCCCACCAAATATCTACCCGAAGGCGCACGTGCCCAAAAGCAAAGTAAGCCAGAATCGCGCCAACAGAAAAAAGTGCAGCGCCAATAATGAGCCAGGAGCGTCGTTGAGTTGCGATGTAAAGCATCAATACAAAAAGCCCGAAGAACAACAACGAGGTACCCAGATCTCGCTGGAAAACCAGTACGCCTAGGGAAATGATCCAAGCCACAACGAGGGGGCCAACATCTTTTGGTCGAGGCAACCCCACGCCTAAGACTTTGGTGCGCACGAGGGCAAGTGAGTCGCGCTTGATCACGAGATAGCCGGCGAAAAAGATGGTCAGGAATATCTTTGAAGCTTCAGCGGGCTGAAAGGACAGCCCAAAGATTCGAATCCACAGCGTTGCACCATTGACGGTGTTACCAATGATGGGAAGCAATGGCAGCAGTAAACCAAGAAGTCCGATGAGGCCGAAGGTGTAGGTGAAGCGTTGCAGGCGCCGGTGGTCGCGAACCAAAATTAAAACGGCGATGAACAACACCACTGCAACGGTGAACCAAGTGAGTTGGGCATACACGTCTGGAGTGGGAACGGGTGCATTGTTACGAGCAGCGCGCAAGGCGGTGGCCACATCAATGCGGTAAATCATGACCAAGCCCAAAATGGTGAGCAAGGTTGCTAAAGGCAAGAACAGCGGATCTGCGTATTCGGCTTTTAATCGAACAGCAACGTGCATTGCGCCAGCAAGGATGCCAACAATTACCACGGTGATCCACAACCGAGGTGTCATGCCTTCGCCAGTTGCCCAAGCAATCTGCATGGTGCCCGCGACACCAAGTACCCAGGCACCAATGACCAGCATTAATTCTGTGTTGCGTCGGTTGGGCTGACGCGTTGGCACTGAAGTGAAGGCCATTAGCTCACCGCTCCGGGGCAACCCGCAGTTGGAGCGGTTTGGCATTCAGTTGCGCGTTGAGTTAATTCATTAATGATTCGTTGCGCGTCAAGTGCATTAGCCGCCGGAATGCCTTTGCTGACTAATTCTTGATCAAAGAGGGGCAGGTTGCCCACCGGCACGTGGCTATCGGTTGAAACGGAAGTCAGTGATATTCCGATGAGTGAACCAGGAACTCCGTTGTATACAGCCACTGTTCCGGTTCCCGGATTACCAAGAACGCTGACGTACCACTGGGTACTGATCCACATGCGGCCAAGGACGCCACCAATGACGAGCAGCACAGCAAGGAGTCCAAACACCACACCTGTGCGCACATATCGTCGCCGGCGGACTTCTCGAGTGCGAACCTCGAGGGCGCTTTCTGGTGTGGCAGCCGCAACTCGAGCTGTGGCAAGCAAAACGTTTTCAGGATCGGGTTCGGCGTCGAGCGGGAATTGCACGAGGGGCAAGCGCTCGCGCACTCGCAGTTCGCCAGCAGCGCCAACGACAACAGGCAAAGTTTGTGAATCTTCAATGTCTAATTCGAAGTCAACAACATCGGCCACCACAACAGTGACGTTGTCAGGGGCCCCACGCTCAAGTGCAAGATCTACCAGGCGGCTCACGCAACCGGTCGGCTCGCCGGTTGATAGCAGGGTGTGAATTTCCTGTGATGTGAGAACTCCTGAAAGTCCATCTGAACACAAGAGCAGCCTATCCTCTGCTCGAGCTTCACGCACGGAGAGGTCTGCTTCAACCGGATTCACGCCATCGAGTGCCCGCATGAGTAGTGAACGGCGTGGATGACTTGCGGCTTCTTCTTCTGAGATTTCGCCAGCATCAACCAAGGTTTGCACGTAGGTGTGATCATGAGTGAGCTGTGAAAGTTCGCCGCCACGAAGCAGGTACGCGCGTGAATCACCAACGTGAACGATGGCCATGCGATCGCCAGTCCAGTAGATGCCGGTGACCGTAGTGCCCATGCCCTGTACTTCTTCATCTGCGTGCACCATCGCAACAAGGGTGGCGGCAATGCGATCGACAACGTCATTAAGCGCCATCACGGGTTCAGTTGGTGGGTGCGCATCAAGTTCGGCAAGCATGGCTACCGCGGTTGCTGAGGCAAGTTCGCCAGCCGCATGACCGCCCATCCCGTCGGCGACAACAAGCAGACGAGGTCCGGCGTAGCCAGAGTCCTCATTTCCTTGACGCACCAGTCCAACATCTGAGCGAGCGGCGTATCTCAACTGCATCAGTTGCCCGCTTTATTTCTGCAAGAGCAACGTGGTGCGACCCACGCGCAAAGGCACACCAACAGGAAGTGCTGTTGGAGCCGTTATGCGCGTGCGGTCAATCCACGTGCCATTCGTTGAACCCAAATCCTCGACCATCCACACACCGTCAGTGTTGAACACGCGAGTGTGTCTACTTGATGCGTAATCGTCATCTACGACAACGGTTGAATCAGGCGCGCGGCCAATTGTGACGTCTGCAGTTAAGAGTGGAACAACGGTGCCGGCCAGAGCGCCTTCTGTAACGAGCAGTTTGGCTCCGCGCACTTTGGAGGTTTTCGTCTTTGGCATTTTTACTGGCTTAGGTGGTCGAGCGGTACGTCCAAGCGCAATTGGGCGAGCTTCTGCGGGCTGTAAGAGATCGCGACGCAAAACCATGACTGCTGCTAAAACGAACAGCCAAAGTAAACCCAGGAAAGCTAGCCGGGCCAGCGTAAGTCCGAGTTCGGACACGGCTTAGCTGTTCCGAAAGACGAGAGTGGTTGAACCGATTTGAATGGCGGTTCCTTCGGTCAAGGCAAGGTCGCTGATGCGTTTGCCATCGACCATCGTGCCGTTTGTGGAATTCAAATCGCGAACGATCAAGGGCGAACCCATCACGATTTCGCAGTGGTTACGCGAAGCGCCGGGATCGTCAATGCGGATATCAACGTCTGCACCTCGGCCGATGCGAGTAATGGCACGAACCAGTGGATAAGCGGTGCGCCCAATTTCAAGACGTGGCTGGTGGGCAATGACTGCAGCGCCGGCAGCGCTATCCAAATCAGTGGTGCCTTGAGCAGCTACTTCAGCGCGGGCCTCGCTGCGCACTCGGAAAATTCCGGTATCGAGCTCATCATCTTGGGAGATGACGATCTGCACCGTGCCGAGCAAGGTATAGCGCTGCTCGGTGGCATAGCCCTTGACCAAGTTGGTGAGTTCACCCTGGAGGGCATCCCGGAACACCGCAAGTCGGGTGTAATCGTGAGCAGAAAGTTCAATATGAAAGATATTAGGAACGATGGTGCGCTCCCGATCGATGATCGCGGCACGGTCATCGAGTTCACGCTGGAGGGCAGATGCGATCTCCACCGGCTGCACTTCTGCCTTAAAGGCTCGCGCAAAGGCCCCGTTCACCATCCGGTCGAGAGAATCCTCGAACCGAGTAAGCAGACCCACAAGAACCCCATTTTCTCGATAGCAGTCTGTTCATGTTACCCCGACTTCGTGAGGAAACTCGCGACCGTGCTGAGAGCTATCACCGGTTATCCACAGTTATGTGCGGTCATGAGTTCACGCTGAAAGAATCGCTGCTTCCAAACGAGCCAGTGATTCCTGCATCATGTCTGTGGTGACGATGGGCCAGGAAACTCGAGTGCGCAACTTTTCTGGCACCCCACTCCAGTCCATGTAGTTCTCTACAAGTGTCAAAGAAGTGTCTATTGGCGTAAGGCGAATGCCATAGATATGGCCAAACTTGGGGCGATCAACGACTCCGACGGTCCACTCCAGCACTCGGTTGGCCTCAATCGCAGTGACCTCGTTTTCCACCTGATATTTGCCCATTGCGGGGATATCCCCCAAGGATTCGCGGTCCATGTCCATCAAGAACAGGTCCCCGACAGCCTTGAGCTGGTGGTTTGAGGGCGCAGAAATCAAGGATCCGGAGCCATCCATGGCCACATGGCCATCGGGCAGGGTGATCATCGAGAAAATCACCTCAGCTGAAGCTGGGATCTGGCGGGAGACGGAAACGCGCATGGATTCGGACACAAGGCTCCTTCAGGAAATCTGCTCAAACTTGTGGCAAGTACAAAGGACGAGATCAGGGAGCGTACCTCTATATATATGCCTGTAGGCTCTGGTTGCTTAATAAGTAATGCGCGAGTGGCGGAACGGCAGACGCGCAGCGTTCAGGTCGCTGTATTCGAAAGAGTGTGGGAGTTCAAATCTCCTCTCGCGCACCAGGTCCCCTCACGAAAGTGAGGGGATTTTTATGTTTTCAGGGCCTCACTCTACAAAAATGACAGTGGTAAAACCCGGTAGTCATTCACGGCAGGATGCACCCATGACTGAACTTTCGCGCCGCACATTTATGGCCACTGGCGCCGCCGCTGTCGCTGGAGCTGCTCTTGTTTCACAGACACAAACCGCTCAGGCCGTGCAGGCAGGTGCGCGCGCCCGAGCTGGCGCTCCAAATGTTGTGCTGATCACCGTCGATGAGATGCGCTTTCCGCAGACATTCCCAGCGGGCATCACCACGCCGGAGGAGTTCCTGAAAGCTTTCATGCCTAACTTGGCAAAGTTGTGGACCCGAGGCGTGAAATTTTCGAATCACTACACGGCAGGCACGGCATGCAGCCCTTCGCGAGCGAGCTTGGTCACGGGTTTGTATCCGCACCAAAACTGGTGTCTGCAAACTCGCAAGGGCAAGCAGCCAGGCTCGTCAGGACCGAATGCACCAGCCTTGCAGCGCGAATTTCCGACGTATGGAAAGTTGATGCGCGAAGCTGGATATGTCACGCCCTACGTCGGCAAGTGGCACCTGTCTGACTCACCTGACGTCAACACTGACCCCTCGGCACCGTTCTACTTGAGTGCCTACGGATTCCAGGGCTTGACGATGCCAGATCCAATTGGCACTAACGGTCAAGGAACGTATGACGACGGCAATATTGCGGCGCAAGCAGCAACTTGGCTAGAAGCGCGTAAGTCACACGAGCGGCCATTTTGTTTAACTGTTGGTTTTGTTAATCCACACGATAAAGAATTCTTTTGGAGTGGAACCGAAGCCACCACTTACAACAATCTGTTTAAACAAGCAGGCGCAACTCCTGCCGTGACATATGACGCAGTTCCACCTCTTGATGCGCCGAAGGCTTATGGCTACACGTTGCCGGCCAACTGGGAATCTGCAGCAACACTGACAGCTAATAAGCCAGGCGCACAGGTGTTTACTCGTTCCTTCACCGACTTGATGTGGGGCGGAATTACTGACGATCCGACAGTGACATCTGCTTATTCCCTTGCTGATTACCCAGGTTTGCCGGGATCAAAGATTGCAAATGCGCCTTTCGGATACTGGTCGCGCAGCCTTGATAGTTACACGCAAATCTTGAGTTTGGTGGATCAGCACATTGGCGCAGTGGTGAATTCAATTCCGACGAGCATCCGCGACAACACTGTCATCATCATGACTGCAGATCATGGTGATTACGCAGGTGCGCACGGATTTGCTTCCAATAAAGCCGGCAGCATGTATCAAGAAGCAGTTCAGGTGCCACTGATTGTTGTTGATCCACGCCAGCAAATTACTGGTGATACGAATAAGGTTCGCACTCAACTCACTTCGAGTGTCGATATCGCACCAATGTTGGCAACTATCGCGCATGGTGATCGCGAATGGCTCAAGGGTGATTTGGCAGAGGTGTATCAAGAACGCCTCAACTTATTGCCATTGTTGAAGTCAAACACTGCGAGTGGACGCGATCAAGTGATCATGGCATCGGATGAATGGGTTCCTGGCTACTTCGTTTACAACAATGCTCGCCGCCACATTCTTGGTATTCGAACGGCCGATACCAAAGTTGCCACCTACACAAATTGGAACAAGGCCGGTGTCGCCGATCTGTCAACGATGCAGGTTGAGTCCTATGACTACAGCACTGCGCGCGGCCGTCTAGAACTCGACAACCAACAAGGTCAAACAGCAAAATCACAAGAACAAATGAAGTTGTTGATGGGCCGCTTCAACCGTGGTGCGATGGCTGCGCCACTTCCTGCTCGTTATCGCGGGGCTGTTGCTCGCGGTAAGGCAGAGTATTTGGCGTATATCGCCTTGTTGGACAGCCTTAATGCCAATGGTTCTTCCAGTATTACCCGACCAGATGAGTTGAAGAAATACATTCACCTCGGCTAAAGCATTAAGCGCGCTGGAGTTAGCGAATTATTGAGGGCGTTCTGTTGCAAGATCCCATTGCACGCCCTCTGGGGTGTCGCGCACTTCGATGCCTGCTGCAGCAAGTGAATCGCGAACGATGTCGCTCATCGCGTAGTCCTTGTTTTCGCGAGCGAGCTTACGAATATTCAGAGCAACATCTACCAGAGGCGAAAGTATGGTGCGGGGATCTTGTAAACCGCTGTGTGCAGCATCAGCAAGCTCAACCAACATCGTGCGTAATTCCTGATGTGCGCCATCTTGATGAGTGAAGACAGCTTCTTCAGTGGTCAGTGCAGCGGCCAGCGCGGCTCCTGAGTCACCGGATTGCAGGGCCGCTCTGAAAGTTGCAAGCAGATCTGAACTTGCCGTGCGGCCAGTGGCGACAGCTATGTCTACTGTGCTCGTGCTGTGTAGCGCGTCACGCATCGCATCAACGGTTGTCGAATCTCCACTTGCAATAAATATTGACTTACCACTTTGGCGAAGGGTGAGCCCACCGGCACCGTGCACGGAAACTGTGCCTGTACCTAGTTCAATCACCACAGCAGTGTGTTCGTCGACTCCAATGATTCCGGCACCGTCAAGGAGCTGGGCTTCAAGAATTTCAAGGCGATGCAGACCGATGTAGCAGCAACTCGTGTCGTGCCGGCCACCTTCGCGGTTATCAAAGTGGGGAACAACAGCTGCACGGATACCGAGCAGATCGCCGAGCAAATTGAGTCCGGCTAACCAGTAGGGATCTTCTCCCACTTTATAAATCTCATACACCGGAATTGCATGTACTCCGATGGTTGCTGCGGCCGCACTTCCGGTAACCAGCGCTCCGCCGCGACGAACGAGGTCGGCAAATGCTCCCGGGATCGCCGTGTCAGTCCATTGATTCAAGGCGTAAGACGGGCTTCCTGGGCCAGCGAGCACCCACGACGCCTGCTGCAACTGCGAAAGCGTGCGCTCGTGTTCGACATCTGATGCATCTTTGCGGCGCCACTGTGCAAGTTCGATTTTTGTGCCGACCGATTCATCAAAATATTGCTGGTATTTCGCACCAAGATCATCGGCGTTGACCTGAAAGCCGTAAGGCGTATCGATCATGTATTTGGGGCCATCGCCCAACTCTTTCATCAGGGTGCGATGAAGCTTGACCATCGTCGGGGCGTTTTCACCCGAACCCATAATGACCAGACGACCACTCATTGGTCCAGCATGGCGTAGATATACCTACGAACAAAATGTGAGCCCCCCGTCTATGACAAAGGGCTCACTTTTTAAAAAAGGTGAAAATTAGGTGGTCGTCATGTAGACCGCAGACTTGCCGTCAAGCCCGACGAGGCCGCCATCGGCATTGCCGCATTGCGCAGCATCGGCCTGGCATGGACCCATTTCAACGCCGAAGTAGTGCGGACCTTTTTGGCCCAACTCAGCATTGATGGTGAACTTGCCGGCTTTATTGACTTGCGCACAAGCCCCGTCAAGCGTGGTCCAGGGCCACGACCCGTTGGATTCCGCAGTGGCCTTGTAACGAGTAAGGCAGACGATGTTGTCGCCTTTCGTCCATGATGCAAGATTCTTCAGCGCGGTTGGGCTGAGCGAGCCTTTGAAGATCACCGTTTGACCAGCCGGGACGCTTGATTGATTCACCGTCAGGCAGGCGTAATTACTGCTGCCGCAGGTGGTCTTTGCGGGGGTGGGAGCTGCCGCAAAGGCGGGTGCTGCACCCAAACCAATAAGTGACGACACAGCGATTGTTGTCATCGCTATTTTACGAATGCGCATACTGAACTCCTTTTACAGACAATGCTTCAACAGTAAATTGCAGCGGGAGTGCGGGTCATGGGTCCAAAGTCCCAACTTTGCCCTAGTCAGCAGAACGTGAAACGTCTTCCCAGGCCCGGAAATCATTGAGGCGTCGCTCGTAAAACGAATGCAGCACGTCAACCGCTTGATTACCAAGTAGTAGGCGCAACGGTGGCTTCTCGGCATCAACAACAGTCATCAACGCTTGAACACTGTTGTCAGCGTTTGAGCCAGCAGAAGTAGCGAGTAGTTTGTTGAGCTTTTCATGCGACTCGACGTAGGCCGGGTGGATTTCAGAGTTACGACGTCCTGCAGTGCCAAAACCAGTTGAATACCCGCCAGGCTCAATGAGCGTCACCTTGATTCCGAACTTGCGGACTTCCTGAGACAAAGCCTCAGTCATACCTTCCAAAGCCCACTTAGATCCACTGTAAAGACCCATTCCACCTGAAGCAGTCAGTCCGCTCAGACTGCTGACCTGGATGATGTGACCGGAGCCTTGAGCGCGAAGAAATGGCAGCGCGGCCTGGGTAACCCAAATCGGACCGAACACGTTGGTCTCAAACTGCGCACGGATTTCGGCTTCAGTGAGTTCTTCGTAGTAACCCATATGGCCGTAACCGGCATTGTTCACAATCACATCGAGGCGACCGAAGTGGTCATGTGCCTGTTGAACGGCAGCTTCAACGGCAGCTTTATCGGTGACATCAAGTTGCAAGGGGAGAATGGAATCACCGAACTTGGCGACGAGATCATCAAGGGGTGCCAGATCGCGGGCAGTGGCAGCAACCTTGTCGCCGCGTTCCAATGCTGCTTGCGTCCAGATTTTCCCGAAACCTCGGGAGGTGCCAGTGATGAACCAAACCTTCATAATTTCTCCTCGATTGAATGCTCAACGAGAATACCTGCTGTGGGGCTGACCGCACTGCTGTTTGTGCACTCTGGCTTGAACAACGCTTCCAAGTAAATCAAGGATTGTTTCGATTTCGCAGTCGTGAAGTTCACAACCGCATAGGGTTTCGCGTGTGGCTACCTACTCGTTCGTTGTTGGGCCACTGGCACGCGTCCATGTGACCTTTGTCGACGAGTTGAAGGCCTACACGGATGAAGCAGCTATCGAACTGGTCAAGGAATTCCTTACCGAGTCCGAGCGCGCGACCTGGGAAAACATGCAAGCACAAGCCACCCGGAAAATGGAATGGCTGCTTGGCCGAATTGCTTTGAAAGATGCGGTGAGCGAGTTCATCCTAGAAACCCAACTCACCAAGATTGATGCGAAAACGATTGAAATAACTCGCTCTGAAGAAGGCGCCCCTGGAGTGGCGTGGACGAGCGCCAATTCATTGCCGCTGCCCGTAATTTCACTTGCGCACACGGCACGGGTGATTGTTGCCGCGGTTGCCAGCGCCGACGCCGTGGGAGTAGATGTCGAAAAAGCAGATCGACTTGCCCCGGCAGTTGCACGGGTGCTTACTGAAACCGAAACAAAACTGCTTGCAGCCGGTCGCATCACTTTGCTGAGTGCTGTTGTTGCAAAAGAAGCGGCAGCGAAGGCAGTTGGCGTGGGCCTTGGTGGAGATCTTCGGCGCTGGCCGATCGTTCACACCGAAGGTTCGCAACATTTCGTCACCTGTATCGATAATGAAGAACTGGCATTAGTTGTGGACTTTATTGAAGTGCCAAATTTGGTGCTCGGAGTGTGCGTGATCGTTTAGGCAAGATCAGGCAGTTGCATCTGCTTTGGGCAGCCGCGCAGGAGTTGCAGGATTGAAGATTTTTCAAGGGAATCCACCGCTAAGCGCCAGCGGTATTTCACGCCAATCCAAGCTTTGACGTATCGGCAGGTATCCGCAGTATTCGGCGGCATCCATTCGGCTGGATCTTGATCACTCTTTGAGCGGTTCGACGAAGCAGACACAGCGATCAGTGAATTCACATAACCAAGATCATTAGCGAAAGCCTTGCGCTTGTCTGAAGTCCATCGCCAGGCACCCGAATCCCAGGCTTCTTTTAGTGGAACTTCATGATCGATGTCAAAGGTGCGGGCATTGGCTGTAGTGACGCCGTCATATGCGGAATACCAGCGGCCATCTACAACCGTGCAACCAGAAGCGCGCCCTGAGACTGCGTCGCGAATCAATACGTCTTGACGCGTTGTGCAGCCATCTTGGGTAATCCAGTGTTTAAACAGCGAGCGGTCGTAACCGCCCTGGTGTTCTGGTGACACTGGTAGCGAATTCAGTAACGTCTGCGCATTTTGCGTTGATGCTTGCGCTGGTGCAAGAGCAACGACCCCGCAAGTCATAAGCAGACTTGCGAGGCCGATAGCTACTGCGCTCCCCCGATGCATATCTGCACCGTAGAGCACTAAGGCAAAGACTTCTTTTTAAAGGGTGTCGAGCACACATTCAGCCGTTGAAGCAAGAACGTTGAATCCGTCTTCTTCTGGCAAGAACTGGGTGACAACACCATCTTCGATCACCATGGCGTAGCGCTTGGAGCGCAGACCGCCAAGGGCCGGCACGTCAACATCCATGCCAACCGCCTTCGTAAAGGCTCCTTGTGGGTCGGCAGCCATCACGAATTGCTCGCCTACGCCTTGAGCTTTGCCCCAGGCATCCATCACGAAGGCATCGTTAACGCCAAGGCAGACAATCGCGTCGACACCTTTGGCGGACAACTCAGCGGCTTTGTTCACAAAGCCAGGCAGATGCATTTTGGAACACCCAGGCGTGAAGGCTCCCGGAACTGCGAAGAGCACGACTTTGCCCTTGCTCAGGATGTCTTTTGAAGACACGGGTGTCGGGCGATCTTCTGGGATAATAAACAGTTCAACGTCAGGAACGGTGTCACCGATAGCAATAGTCATAAGGTCAGCCTAAGTGAGGCGACTTTGGCCGTTCTGAGTTGTCAGTTGCATACCCCCTGGGGTATGTTTGTTTTCACCGAACTTCTTGGAGGAATCATGTGTAGCCCAGTGAAATGCGCAAAGTGCAACAAGGTCACCTGGCAAGGCTGTGGTGAGCACATTGATCAGGTGAAGTCCATGTTTACCCCTGAAGAATGGTGCACCTGCCCGCGCTAGTTCGACAAATATCAGCTGGTTCACCCCTCAGTTAGGTCAGGCGCGCACGGCAAGCGAGAATCATCCTTGTGTCGTTGACCGTGCCTATCGAAACCGATGTTCTGGTTATTGGCGCTGGTCCGGCAGGCTCTGCCGCAGCAGCTTGGGCGGCGAGATTCGGCTTGGATGTGGTCTTAGCTGATGCCAAGATTTTCCCCCGAGATAAAACCTGCGGTGACGGTCTAACTCCGCGCGCCGTCGCCGAATTACAGCACTTAGGGCTTGGTGATTGGCTGGCAACTCAGCCTAGGAATCTTGGATTAAGAGCGGCAGGCTTCAAACAAACGCTGTTACTTCCTTGGCCTGGTGGCTCACTACCTGATTACGGCTCTGCGGTTCCCCGAATGGAACTCGACGCGAAGATCCGCGAAGTGGCTTTGGAGTCTGGTGCAATTCCAGCGGACGGCTTTAGAGCTGTTGACGTGGTTTCGGAAAATGGTCGAATCGTCGCTGTCACTTTTGAAGTTCGCGAAGATGGCAAAAAAGTCACAAAAGAAATTCGATGCAAGCGACTAGTGGTTGCTGATGGCGCGAAATCGCAATTGGGTCGAACTCTTGGTCGTGAATGGCACAAAGATACGGCGTACGGAATTGCTGGACGGGCCTACATCGACAGCGGCCGGTCAAAAGATCAATGGATTTCTTCACATCTTGAATTGCGCGGCGAAAAGAATGAAGTGCTTTCCGGCTACGGCTGGATTTTTCCGCTCGCCGACGGTGAAGTGAATATCGGTGTTGGCACCCTTGCTACGAACAAACGACCGGCTGACATTAATTTGCGCTCGCTCACCGAGTTGTACACAGATCAACAACGGGATTTATGGGATCTCGAAGGTGACATTAAGAACTTTTCTTCGGCGCTACTGCCCATGGGTGGAGCGGTCAGCAATGTTGCCGGCAAGAACTGGGTATTCATTGGTGATGCTGCAGGCTGCGTGAACCCCTTGAACGGAGAGGGCATCGACTACGGACTTGAAACAGGTCACCTAGCCGCACAACTCCTTGCCGAAACAGCCAATGATGCCAACGCCGATCTCACACAGGTGTGGCCGGTACAGCTCGTCGCAAAGTACGGAATCGCGTTCTCGATCGCCCGTCGCGTCGCAGGCCTACTCACTGTGCCTGGCTTCATCAAGACTTTTGGACCGATCGGAATGCGTTCGACGTTCTTAATGACGATCGCTCTTCGCGTGATGGGTAATTTAGTTACCGAGTCAGATAGAGACGCGACAGCCAAACTTTGGCGCACTGCGGGACGCGCCAGCATCAAACTTGATGATCGACCACCGTTTTCTTAACGTATGGTTCTAGGTATGCGCACACGATTCATCGCCCTGGGTTTTGCAGCAACTGCTCTTGCAGGAGTGTTAACGGCATGCGGTTCAGAGACCGTGGTTGTTCCCACTCCGATGCCTATGATTTCTTCGGCGTCGCCGTCAGTGAATGCGAATACTCAAGCAGCAGACATTGCATTCACGCAATTGATGATTGAGCAGCATCAGCAAGCTATTGAAATGGCAAACATGGCGTTATCGCAGGCCGATTCAAACGCCGTGAAAGATCTTGCTGATCAAATCAGAAACGAACAAGATCCAGAAATCACCACGATGAGTGGCTGGTTGTCTTCCTGGGGAGCCCCCGCGGTGATGAATAACGATGGCATGAGTGGCATGAACATGACTGCTTCAGGAATGATGACCGCCGCCGATATGGAGACACTCTCAGGATTAAGTGGTCCTGCATTTGATCGGTTGTGGTTGCAGATGATGATCCAGCATCACGAGGGTGCAATTTCTATGGCCAACGATGTGCTGGTAACAACGACTGATGCTGGTGTGAAAACTCTGGCACAGAGCATCATCGACGGTCAGAGCACGGAGATCGCAACAATGAAAACCTTGCAAACAAACGGCGAGTAATTACAGTTCGAAGTCGTCGGTCAAAATTGTTTCCTGCAACGACATTCGTAACGGTGACATTCGAAGAATTGCTGGCGGTTCGTCCAGCAATTCCTGCATGGCTGGAATGAGATCAGAAAGAGCCGGCGCTTGCTGGTGTTCCAACTGCGCTTCGTCATTTGCGAAGACCTCGTATAGCCAGACTAAATTGTCACTATCGGGATCGATCGACAGAGTGTAAAGCTCAGTGCCGGGTTCTTCGTCGAGACGATCTACGTATTTGTTCAACACATCAAGCAGCGCAGGGCGCATTCCCGGCTTGCAGGTGAGACGAACGAGTGCAGCAGTTCGCCCCGCGAGAAGAACCTGCACGGGTGGGGTCGCGTGGGTATTACCGGCCACAGTTCCTCCAGGGGTTGAAGAAGTGGTTACGCGTGATTCTCGAGATACCAGGCATAAGTGGACGTGATGCCATCGTGCAAGGAAATCTTTGGCTGCCAACCCAAATCGTTAATACGTGAGGTGTCGAGCAACTTACGAGGCATGCCGTCGGGCTTGCTTGAATCCCATTCGATCTTGCCTTCGTAACCAACAACAGCAGCAACGGTCTCTGCCAGTTCCTTGATCGGCATGTCATCGCCAAGACCGACGTTGATGGTTTCGTGTGAGTCATATTTTTCGAGCAGCATCAGGCAGGCATCAGCGAGATCGTCAACGTGCAAGAACTCTCTGCGTGGTGTGCCCGTACCCCACACCGTGACAGAAGGTGCACCTGAGAGTTTGGCTTCGTGGAATCGGCGGATGAAAGCCGGCAGCACATGTGAACTTTGCAGGTCGAAGTTGTCACCAGGACCGTAGAGGTTTGTTGGCATGGCCGAAATCCAGTGCCGGTCATATTCGGTGCGATGCGCCTCGATGTAGAAGATGCCCGAAATTTTGGCCATGGCGTACGCCTGATTTGTTGGCTCAAGTGGGCCGGTCATCAGTGAGGATTCGCGGATCGGCTGAGTGGCAGCACGAGGGTAAATACACGATGAGCCCAAGAAGAGCAGTCGATCAATATCGATCGCGTGTGCGGCATCCATGATGTTGGTCTGAATCAAAACATTGTCACGCAGGAACTCAACAGGGAAGGTTGAGTTCGCCATGATGCCGCCGACCTTTGCCGCAGCATCGATCACGACGTCTGGCTTGGCCTCGCTGATGGCACTAAAAGTGGCATCCCGATCTCGAAGGTCGAGCTCTGACGAGCGCCAACCAATAACTTCGCCCACGCCGGCAGTCTCAAGGGCCCGCACAATGGCAGATCCCACGAGTCCGTTATGTCCAGCGACGTAGACCTTGAGGTCGCCCCAGGCGAATTCAGGCAGCATTTGTTCATTCTGTCATAAGGCTGACCGACTTCTGATGCTCCATGAGTGGGCTCAGAGCGAAACAATGGGCTCATGCGCGTCATTACCCAAGAACAGCTGCCCGGGATCTTTTCGGCATTGCCTAAGAATCCTCGTGTTGTGGCATCCGGCAACTTCGCCACCCCCCACATTCTTCTTGCCGCCCTAGAAAGCGAAGTGCCCGAATTTCGATTGCATATGCTCAATGCCCAAAAGGGGATACCGGCTCGACCGGGCATCACTTATGAAACGGCATTCGTGGGTCCGGGGATGCGTGGCTATGAGTATTTGGATTACATCCCTTGCCGACTGAGTTTGGTTCCCGTGCTCTTTCGTGACCACTACCAACCTGATGTGGTGTTGCTTCATACGTCTCATAAACATTTTGACACGGTGAGTCTTGGCACTGAGGTCAACATTTTGCCGGCAGCCATTGAGGCCGCCCGGGCCCGTGGCGCCATTGTGATTGCGCAGGCCAATCCGCAAATGCCCTACACCTATGGCGATGCTCAGATTTATGAAAACGAAATTGATTACCTCGTTGAAGTAGACGAGGAACTACCCACTCACACTTTGGGAAAGATCAGCGATTTGTCGATGCAGATTGGTGATCGCATCGCATCGGTTGTCAATGACGGCTCAACAATGCAGCTAGGAATTGGCGGCGTGCCGGATGCTGTTCTTGCTGGACTCACCAATCATAAGGGCCTACGTATCTGGACTGAAATGTTTAGCGATGGAGTGTTGAACCTACATAAAGCCGGTGCCCTAAATTCAGAAATCCCTTTGACTTCAAGCTTTGTTTTCGGAACACGTGAGCTATACGACTGGGTAGATATGAATCGGTCGATCCGAATGATGCGCACCGAACGCGTCAATGATCCGGGTCAGATTGCAAGACAAGCCCAAATGACGAGCATGAACGCGGCACTGCAAGTTGACCTCTTTGATCAAGCGAACGCTAGTCGAATGAATCACACCATCTTTAGTGGTTTCGGCGGTTCAACTGACTTCATCGTTGGTGCCTTACATGCACGCGGAGGCCGCAGTTTCATCGCTTTGCCAAGTTGGCATCCCAAGGCTGATGTGTCCACGATCGTGCCAAAACTCACGGAACCCGTGACCAGTTTTCAACATAGTGCCGTCGTCACGGAGAACGGGATGGCAGAAGTTTTTGGTCATTCTCAGAAAGATCAGGCAACCAACATCATCAGACACGCCGCGCACCCTAGTGTTCGTGACTTCCTGACCGACAAGGCAAAAGAGTTCGGACTCATTTAGCCGTTAGGGTTCACTCATGCTTAAGCGCAGCAAGAAGACACCGCTACCTCCCGGCAAATACCGCATGGGTGGCAAGCACTTCAAGAACGACAAGGCTTTCATCAAGACTGCCGTTGGCGATGTGCAGCGCCTAGAGAAGTACTGCGGTCTCAATACGTCTTCTTCCTTGCTTGATTGGGGCTGCGGCGCCGGTCGCCTTGCTGTTGGCGTCCGCGAGCACTTTGGCCAAATTCGTGACTATCACGGTGTTGATATTCAGGCAGAACTCATCGATTGGGCCACTGAGAATCTGGCTGGCCCAGGCTTTCGTTTTACTCACGTCAACGTCAGTAATGAGCGTTACAACCCAGACGGTTCACCTGAGCGCACCTTGGCCGCAGACCCAGGCTCAGTGGATGTGTTTTACGCCTATTCGGTCTTTTCACATATGAATGACGAAGACACTCCGGCTTACTTGAAGCTCATCGAAGAGTCACTGAGCACGAACGGCCGGGCTTTTGTCACCTGCTTTGTTGAAGAAGACGTAGCTGGCTGGGAAGAAAACCCAGAAGGTTACGGCCCCTTGGACTGGAAGGGCCGCCTGCATTGCACGCGTTTTGCCCGCTGGCATTTCGAGGATCACGTCAATGCAGCTCGCCTTGCCGTTGATCGTTTTGAGTACGGGCAAGAGACAGATGGTCAGAGCCTGTACGTCTTGCGCAAGCGCTAATTGCGC
>Ga0114958_10001122_pt1 | contig 21563 bp, 14 predicted proteins | sample C_130208_EF_Meta_FD_89577 | JGI IMG/M metagenome (GOLD analysis project Ga0114958, IMG submission 89577) | Freshwater microbial communities from Lake Croche, Canada to study carbon cycling - C_130208_EF_MetaG | ecosystem: Environmental > Aquatic > Freshwater > Lake | place: Lake Croche, Canada...
CGGCTTCGAGCTGATCGGCATGGCGGTTTCGCGCGACCTGGTGAACTGGACCCGTTACGGGACCAACGCCGTGCTCGTCAACGGGGAGGCGCGTCAGAATGGCATGAGCGGGGATCCCCAGATTGTGAAGATCGGCGACGTGTGGACGATGTTTTACTTCGGCGCCGGGTGGAAGCCCAAGGCCTTCGACACCTTCGCCTGTTCGTATGATCTGGTGCATTGGACGAAATGGGACGGCGCGCACCTGGTGGAGCCGTCCGAGCCGTTCGACAAAACCTACGCGCACAAGCCGTGGGTGTTGAAGTGGAACGGGGTGGTTTATCACTTCTACTGCGCCGTGGGCGAGCGGGGTCGGGTGATCGCCCTGGCGACCTCGAGGGACCTGAGGGCCCACTCCGAGCCCTGACTGGGTCGAGGTCTAAAATCAGGCCAACCGGCTTTTTTTTAAAAGCCATCCGGTCCAGCCCCGAACTTTGATCTTCGGCGCGATGGCCGGATCGGGTGAGCCGCCCTAACGCGGAGTTGGGTCTGTCTCCCTGACCGGGACATTGGCTGAATGAAATAAATTTGTATGAGAGCAGGCTTGAGCGGGGTTCACTGACCGCATGCGGAGAGATAGCCGAGTGGCTGAAGGCGGTGATCTGCTCATTCAAGAATCCACCTCACTGGAAATCACCTCCACTTATTCCCGCATTATCTAAAAAGCGCCCTCTCTAATTTTGACGAATGATGCCGCCTATCTTCTTATTAGGTCGCTGGCTCATGTCGTCTCAATCTTCAACTATGAAAAGCTCTGGCGCAAGTAATCAACAAGCGCTCCCTGGTCGGCTGCGCGCATCAGTATACCAGCGCCAATAGGTCGTAGACGCCAACTGCCGAGATATCCTAAGACCTGATTGTCCGACTTGTCGTGGACAAGGCGAACTAACTGGCGAACGGAAACACGCTCCTGACGGTCAAGCCGGTCCGCCCGTCCCCAGCGAGTCTCTTCGCCATCAACCACCACCTCCATGTCAAACGGAGACAAGAGACACTTGGCAAACCAAGCGAAGCCGATGAAGAAAAGTCCTGTGAACACTGCGGGGAATAGGCAGGAATCTCGGTGTCGGAGCGATAAGTGAACAGGACGCCGGCAACAACCGCCGTCAGGGTCAGCACCAGCCCAACCCAAGTGTAGGCATCGCGCGATTTTCTGACGTGTCGAAATGTCATAGTGTGTGAAGCCGCCTTGATCTCGGTGCTGAAGGGGTGCCCGATGCCACGACCTTGTTGAACTTCCGGCATTTGCTTGAAACGCATGACCTGTGCAAAAGTCTCTTCACCGCCATCAACGCCGACCTCGCCGCGCGGGGATTGTTGCTCCGCGCAGGCACACTGGTGGACGCCACGTTGATTGCCGCGCCGTCCTCCACCAAAAACACAGCGAGGCAACGCGACCCGGAGATGTACCAGACCAAGAAGAGCAACCAATGGTATTTCGGAATGAAAGCCCACATCGGTGCGGATCGGGACAGTAAATTGGTGTATACCGTCGTGGCTACCGCCGCCAATGTGGCGGACATCACCCAAACCGCCGAACTGCTGCACGGCACGGAGACGCAAGTCCACGCGGATGCGGGTTACACCGGGTTGGAGAAACAGGCGGAGATCGTGGCCTTGGCGCGGACGATTGACTGGCAGATTGCGCGCAAACGCGGAACCATCAAAAGCCTGGCCGAAGGCGCGGAGAAAGAAGCCCTCAAGGCCGCCGAGAAAATAAAGCTTCGGTGCGCGCGTTCGTCGTACATCCGTTTCACATTGTGAAGAATTTGTTTGGCTACCGGAAAGTGCGGTATCGGGGGCTGGCGAAGAACGGCCACCAACTCTATATGCTGTTTGGTTTGGCCAACGTGATGATCGGAGCGCGGTCGGCCACGGCGTAAAAAAGGGGCAACCCAACGGCCCGGCGGTTAAATAAACACCGTCCAACGACTGTGCTCGTCGCCGCACGACGGGTAAATCAGCCACTGCCGCGAGTTTTTCCGCCCCGGCGGACACCCGCCACCCTCGGCTAAAATTAAAAAATCAAAAGTCGGCTTTATTCAGCGCTTCCCTTGAGGGCGGTGGGCGTCCCGTTGCTTATTGGCAGAGCAAAGCCACGTCAACGAACTGGCTGCCTTCCTTTTGGAGCGTATGAACGGCGAGAATGTTCCTCCCCGGATGCAGCGAGTTGCGAAGGGCCTCGGTGATGTCATGCATCAAGTATCGGTTGTTGCGTTTTCCCATGCCAAAAACTTTGTGACCATTGACATAAATTTCGGTTGCACCGCTGCCGCAGATCACCACGGCACCCCGGCTTATTTCGCCACCCTTGAACTCAAAGGTTTTGCGCAAGTATAAGTCGGAGTTGGTCCATGGCGTACGGACCTGGTGCCCCTCACCATTTCCAAAAGGCGCCGGCGCTGAAATCCAACTATGGTCGTCAAAATTCTGGCCGCTCCAATCAGCGCTTGGTGCTTTTGTCGAGTAACGCCAAGGCGTGCAAAGCTTACCGTCTTGGACTGCTCCTGCCAAAATTCGCCAGAGATCCCGATCTGGGGCCGGCTTAGGCGCGCCTGGATCACCACGTTCATAAGCTGCCAGGCGCGAGGTAATGGCGTGGAGCTTCTTCACGTCAAACTTGGGAGTGCGATCATAATAGTATAATCCGTTGCGCTCCTGCTCAATGTCCGTCAACTGCGTGTAACAAAATCCGAACAGGTTGGGATTGTCGAGCAAAGCGTCCAGAGTGCCTTGATATCGGTCGTAAAATCGATCAGAATTTGTCGGTGACTTGCCATATCCCCATCCGCCATCGGTGCCCCAGCCTATGCCGCCAATCTCGCTGATCATGAACGGCACACCGGAATCCCCCGCCGGGGCCGTGGATGAACGATAACGCTGCGGCAATTGTGGCTTGTCCGAAAGGCCGCTGAAATACTCGACCCAATGTTTGCGCAGGGTCGCCGGGTTACTTACGTAATCATGACTGTCACGCACCTCAGGATTCTCAAGTGAGTGAGTGTAACCGCTGCTCTCCAGCAGTGGGCGCGTGGGATCCACTGCCTTGGTCATGTTCCACACCAGTTGCTGTAGGTCGGCGGCGCGATCCCCCGTTTCGTTGAACGGACACCATCCCACTATGGCTGGATGATTCCGGTCCCGAAGCACCACTTCCGTCCACTCCGTCAGATAGGCCGCATAGCCTGTGGGATTATAGTTAAAGCCCCAACTGGGGAATTCCCCCCAGACCAGATAACCCAGTTTGTCCGCCCAATACAGAAACCTTGGCTCGAAAACCTTCTGGTGCAACCGCGCCCCGTTGTATCCCGCCGCCATTGACATCTCGATGTCATGCCTAAACGCCTCCTCCGTGGGTGCCGTCCAGATGCCCTCAGGATAAAATCCCTGGTCTAAAATCAGTCTCTGAAACACCGGCTTGTCATTGATAAGTATCCGGCGCCCCTCAATTGTCACCTTCCTCAAACCAAAGTAACTCTCCATCTCATCGACCTTCTCCTGGCCACGATAAACCGTAAATTTTAAGTCGTAGAGAAACGGATCTCCCGGCGACCACAGCCTCTTCGTTTTGAGGTTCAGCACCAGACGGTGATTCCGCCACACGCCTACAGAACTGTCCGATCCCACTAGCTTTCCGTTGGCGAATGCCTCGGCCACAAGCTTTACATCTGAGTCAGCGCCATTAACATTCGCTTCGATCAACACCCTCGAGTGATCGGGATCTGGAACCAGCGAAACATTCTCCACATAGCACGATCCCACCCCCTCCAGCCACACCGGTTGCCAGATGCCTGTGGTGCGCGTGTAATTGAAACCGTCGCTTTTGACTCGCGATTGTTTCCCGCCAGTTTGCAAGCCGCTGCGCAGGGAATCGAAAATGCGCACCACCAGCTCATTTTGTCCCGGATGCAAGAACCGGGTGATCTCGAAACTGAAGGCGACGGATCCGCCGATATGCGTCCCGGCCAGTTGTCCGTTCACATACACCCAGGTCTTGTAGTCCACCCCTCCAAAGTGGAGCAAAATACGTTTGCCCTCCATCGAGGCGGGCAGATCCACCAGGCGCCGATACCAAGCGTTCTCAAAATAGTTAGTGTTGCCCCACCCCAACCCCGACAGCTTGCTTTCCGGGCAGAAGGGCACCGTGATGTTCAAATCTAAGTCTTGGCCGGAAGCCAGCCCTCGGGCCAGCCCGTCGCCCTTGCGGTCCACTTCAAACTGCCACTCGCCATTGAGACTCAGCCAGTTGGTCCGAAAGGCGTCCGGTCGGGGATGCTCGGGACGGGGAACAGCTCGTGTCTCAGCAGGCAGCAACCCCAAAACCAAGGTTACAAGCAATGGAAGTTTTCTGTTTAGTTTCATGAATAAATTTCACCTGATAAAAAATGTCATCAAAATGCTGGTTACTTCTTGAAGGCGGCTATTTTTTTCTCAAAATCGGGGCGGGCTTCGTGCAAATGAGTGATTCCTTCCTTTCGCGCGATGCGCTCGAATTCAGCCACCACTTGCGGGTATTCCTCGCCGATAAATTCGCGGCCGCGGACGCATTTCAAGTAAAGGATCGGCAATTCGGCGCGCTCCACACGCCGTGTCAGCTCCTCGTCATGCGAGGCAAGTTCCTTGGCGCGTCTGAATATCTCTGTCGCGCTCGTCACGAAGGATTTGGGAAAGAAAGGCGAATCCATGGGGTAACGAATTCCGCCCACCGGCGAAGCCAGCTCCGAAGCATGGTCCAAACTCAACTGGTTCAAAAGGTTTTCGTATTCCGCCAGAGCCGGTGCGGCTTTGCCGTAGTGCCCCCATACAAAATCCTGAACCAGCGCCTTCACATCCCGGCTGGGGTCCCACATCAGCTTGCTCGTCACCCAGCACTTAAGTTCGTCCCGCTCTGCCGGGCCCTGATACCCACCCTGAAGCATCACGCCCTCAGCATGGTTTTTGATCCAAAACCGGATGTTCGCCGCCATCACGTCGAGGTTTGGCATTGGTGCGAGGTAGTGGCTGAAGTTGACAGTGTAATCCCAAATGTAAATCCGGTTATGCGCCTCGCTCCATTGCTCCGTGATCCTGCCTATTTCACATTGTTCGGCCGGTGTAAAGGGATGCTTCCACGACCCCACCTTGTCGTTGCAAAGGCGAATGACCACATTTTTTCGGGGGCGCATGGTCTTGGGGACTTGGATAGTTTTGCCGTAGGCCAATGTGTCAACGACCACCTCCGGGTACGCCCCTTCAATGGCTTCCGCCACTTTGTTCACCAGAACAAGCTGATTGGCCATGTCTGAGCCCTCGGCATCACGCAGTTTCGAGCATCTTTCGCAACAGCAGATTTCGCCGCCGTCGTTTTTTGAGACGCTGACGATCCGCATGTTTGGATTCTCTTTAAGCTGCTTCAAAACATATTCGGTGGCGATCTTCGTAACCTCGGGATGGGTGGAGCAAAGTTGTCCCGTGCTGCGTGTGCCGTCCTTTCGTTGCGCAAAATATTCCGGGTGTTCCTTGAAATACTTCTCCTGCGGGATTATCTGGGCGGCTGTGTGCACAAACATGCCGCCGTAATTCATGTGCCCCCCCTCATCCTCGGAAACTTTGGCTCGCGGCGCGTTGCAACGGTTGCGCAAAGACCAGTCCGGATCGAACGCACATCTGTAGAAGGGGTCTCGGAGCCTGAGTTGCGGAATATAGCGCCGGACGATTGGTGCAATGACCAGGGTGTTCGTCCTGGGGACGCGAAAGGAACCGGAAGCGTAGCAGCGCCAGCCCAAATCCTCTTCCAGCAGTGCATAAACGGCATTCATGACGCCCCGTGTCTTGCCGCCGGAAAGCACGATCCGCCCGTCGCTGACAGCGATTGAATATCCTTCGTCACCCAGCGAACGGTCCGTGCGGATGGCAATCGCATTTGTCGCGATGTTGTCGGAGGTGATTTGCAACGTCGCGTCCGTCATTTCATGGATCCAGTGCTGGAGTTCGGCGGCGGCATTTGTTTCCGTGGGTGTTGGTTGCTCGGAAATCTGGATGACGCACCGGGGCTGGCCAGACTTAACCAGTTGCAACTGCTCTGCGGGATTTCCCGAGGGTTTGAGCGAATTTTTCCATTCCGCCCGCGCTGCCGTGGCGTAACAACACAGCACCGCCACAAAAGCACTGGCGGCGCGTATTTTGATCATTGTTCTCATGTTCTGTTTCATATGTAATTCTCCGACCAGTTCAACCCTAAAGGGTATATCTAGTTTACCGAGACTAAACTTTTCTCAACGTCTCACGCCAGCATCCACGGATCACGGTAGGGGCGGCCAAGCATCAGACTGGCTGCCGCATCATCCACAATGACCTCCTTCTGCGAATCCCACTTCAAGCTCCTTCCAGTGAGCATCGAAATCAATCCGAGATGTCCCGGAATGGTCGAATGATGCGCGGTCTCCACCGGAGTGATGGTGGGCTGCCGTGACTTGATGCAATCCACAAAGTTCCCAATATGATTTCTGGACTTGTAAAGCTTCACTTTCCGCATCTCCTCCGGGAGATCCTTGTAAGCACGCCAGTCTGGATTGGAAGCCTCAAACCCACCGCGATCCACCCAGACCCAGCCTTCGGTTCCAATCCATTTCGTCCCATGTTTGATATCCTCATGCCCCCCGGCAATAGTCATGGAAATATCGTTCGGGTACTTTGCCTCGATGCGAAACTTGGTGCAGACATTCCAGCAATAGTCGGCTGGTGGAAAATCACCCTCCGCCTCGACTTCCAATGGCCCTGAGTTGTCGCAATCCATCCCCCAATGAGCGATGTCGCAATGGTGGCCAATCCAATCAAGCAACTGGCCGCCACCCGTATTGTAGTTCCAGCGCCAGTTATGATGCACCCGGTCGCTTACATAAGGCATCATCATCGAGGGTCCAATCCACCGATTGTAATCCAACTCGTCCGGTGGAGTCGCTCCTAATACCTTTCGTTGGTTCTGGGGATTAATTGGTCCGCTAGGCAGTCCTACCTCGACTCGTGTGATCTTTCCAATATAGCCATTGCGAACAATTTCGGCGGCCTTATGAAAGCTTGTTCCCGAACGCTGCCAAGAACCAGTCTGCCAGATTCGCCCGTATTTCTTTACCGCTTTGACGATGGCCTGCTGTTCGGCGATGGTTCGGGCCAGGGGTTTCTCCCCGTAAATATCCTTCCGGCGCGTCGCGGCTTCCACGGCAACGAGCGCATGCCAGTGGTCGGGCACGGCCAGCATGACGGCGTCGATATCCCGCCGCTTCATGAGCTCGCGATAATCAGTGTAGCCTTTGCAGTCCTGGTTATTGTAGTGGCCGTTGATTTTTTTGATCATTTCCGCCAGGCGGTTCTTGTCCACATCACAGGCGGCGACGACCTGACAGTCCTCGTTGTGTAGGAACCCCTGGGTGTTGCCATTACCCTGGGTACCACAGCCGACCACTCCGACATTGATTCGCTTGGACGGGGCCGATTTGCGACCAAAACCCAGCGCGCTACTCGGCACAAAGGCTGGAATAATGATAGCCGCTCCCGCGGTGGCAAGAAAACGACGGCGGCTAACACCCGATTGAGGTGATTGCTTTTTGATTTTTCGATAGTTGTCTTCCGTATTCATATACAATTTGCAATGCAGAGCCGTTTGACACTATTTCATACCAGCAGAACGCGGGGCCGCGCCATAAGGCAAACACCGTATGGCGCCGGTCCGACGGGAGGGGGCTGGCTCGTGCGAGCCGGCCTGCCAGAGGGGAAATGGAGAAGAGGCAGGGCCTTATTTTGACCAGTCGTCGGTGCGGAACGGCGAGGCGGGCAAACCGGCGCCGTTGAACAGATTGCAGTTCGGATTGTCCCGCCAAGCGTAGCGCAAGGCCGTGGGCGCGGGGATTTCGGTGCAGGATACGGTCACTCGACCGCCTTCGATTAATGCTTGCGCCGGCTTCCACATTCTGTCGGCTCCTGCTAACTCAAAGCCTCGCAATTTGCCGCCGTCGCCGGAAAGAAGCCCTCCTTCGGTATGTTTGAATTTCACCATGAATTTGCCCCCGCGAATCCTGTGTCCGTCCGGAACCGGCCCGCTCGTAGCCGCAACAGGTTGGTGGTAAACCTCCCCGAGAGCCCATAGCGAAAGGCGGCGTCCGACTTCCTGCTTGTTCTTGGGATGGAGGTTCCCCGCATCGCCAATATCCACCGTGATGGCCATGCCGGTGCGTGGAACTTTGAGTGACTTTAACATCCCTTCCCTCACCAGACACCAACCGTTGCTGCGGCTGCCATAATTGGGCAACTGAACCCAAGCAAACGGAAAGTCATAACCCCAACGGTTGCGCCAGTCCTGGATGAGCAAAGGCAATTGATATTGATAATAGCGCGCGCCCTTTTGGCTGTTTGCGTTGGCCTCGCCCTGATACCAGATTGCACCGCGAATGGCGAATGGAGTTAGTGGAGCAATTTTCCCGTTGAACAGTTCGCCGATCCCCGCATACGAGTTGAAATGAGGCTTCAATACCACGGAAGCCTTTTGCGCTTCAGGACTGGTCCATGCTTCAATGGGAGTGGCGCCAACCGACGAATTGATCAGACCCACCGGCCGGTCAAGCGACCTGTGAATCTCGCGGCCAAATAAAAATAGCGTGGCGGAAAAATCCCCGACTGTTTCCGGCGTGCAGACCTGCCAGCATCCCTTGCAGTCGTTCTGGGCGTTGGTGGCTCCGCCTGACTCAACCTTAAAGACGCGCAGAAGCGGCAGCATGGAATTGGTGCGCACGTTCTCAAAATCCCGCGCGGCCTTGACTTTCATCGCCATATTAGACTGGCCGGACCCAAGCCACACTTCACCGATGAGAACGTCGTTAATGGTCAAGGAATTTTTCCCCGTCACTATCAGGGTATGCGGCCCACCTGGTTTAAGGTAGCGGAACGTAACGTGCCACTTTCCATCTGCGCTCGCTTTGGTTGACTTTTCCCGGCCCGCAACGCTCACCCTAATAGTCTCGTTTGGATCCGCCCAGCCCCATACCAATGCCGCGGCGTCTTGTTGCAACACCATGTGATCGGCGATTAGCGCCGGCAAACGGACATTGGCCTTTGCGCTCTGGATCCCTTTAAAACCAAGCACAATGATCAGCGCCAAACCATAAAACTTGAAACGGCATTTTGTCATAAATTCTCAAGGGGAACCGGCCTGATAACGCCAAAACGGACTCCTCCCAATTACCTCCCTGCAACACGTAAAGAACGGATTTGTTCTGACCACCGGCGCATTGGTCTGCCCCGTCGACGTGAACGCACTAGGCAGCAAATGAATTGAGACAAATAATTCCGGTTTCATTTCAATGAGGAAAGGCTATTCGTCTCTTGCTTCCTTGGGCTCGGCGTCTAGCCCAAATTCTGACAACGCCGGACAGACCGGGGCGTCGGTGATTCGCAATCGCACTTTAGCACCCGTACTCGCCAACATAGATGGTCAGGGCCAAGGCAGTTTGGCGCAGATTATTAAGTCTGGTGGTTTGTTTTGCCTTGGCTTTTGCCTCGGCCAAAGCCGGCAGCAACAGGGCCGCCATAATCGCGATGACGACCAGCAGTTCAATCAGGGGGAAAGCCCGTTGGCTCGGTTTCAGATCTGGCACGCTGCGATTCAGAGCGAATTGGCTTTCCACAGGCTCAATATTTAATTTTCAATGCCGAGCTAGTACTTCCTATTTTTATACCAGCAGAACGCGGCGCCGCGCCATACGGCAAACACCGTATGGCGCCGGTCCGACGGGCGGGTGGGCTAGTGAACGCCGGAACGACTAGTTTGTTTTGCTAAATGGTTCAAATGCCTCCGGAATCAAACTACGCTTGCGCACTTGCGCAAGTATGGCTAGTCTCGCGAACATATGGAATCCGGTCACTTTCCAATACCGGCCTTCAACTTTTCGGAGCCGGTTTTCAAATTCATGATGGAGCCGGGGTTCTGGTTCTCGGAGACAGCATCACCGACGAGCTGTTTTACGTCGCCTATATCGAGGCCTGCGCGCTCCCGCGCCGTCCGAACTGACGGCTTGAATTCCGCAACTTCGGCTGGGGGGGGAGGCGTAGCCCCGTGACCAAATCCAAACGCTCGCCGATGAGGGCATCCACAACCACTATGGCTCAACGGGGTTTTCCGGCGTGGTCGATGGCCGTATTACTGGTGCTGGTGACGATCGCCCTGTATTGGCCGGCAACGCACCATGACTTCCTCAACTTCGATGACAATCAGTATGTGTTGGATAACCCTCACGTGAACAGCGGATTGACCTGGGAAAACGCCCGGTGGGCATTGGGGAGTGGCTACGCTGAAAACTGGCATCCTGTCACGTGGCTGTCCCACATGTTGGACTGTCAAATGTTCGGTTTGAAACCTTGGGGCCACCATTTGACCAACGTGCTGCTGCATGCCCTTAACGCGGGGCTGGTCTTCGCTTTGCTGCGACAGATGACGGGTGCGACGTGGCGGAGTATGTGGGTGGCGGCGTTCTTCGCACTTCACCCTCTGCGCGTCGAATCGGTCGCCTGGGTGGCGGAACGCAAGGATGTGCTGAGCGGCTTCTTCGGTCTGCTCTCGCTTGTGTTTTACGCCCTCTATGTTCGAGTCAAAAGTTCGGAGGCAGATGGCAAAAGGCGGAAGTCTCAAGGCGGCGGTCCGTGGTCCCTGTCCTATCTTCCATCTTCCATCTTCTATCTTCTGTCCCTCTGCTTCTTCGCTCTCGGTTTGATGAGCAAGCCGATGCTGGTGACGTGGCCTTTCCTCTTGTTGCTGCTCGATTACTGGCCGCTGCGTCGCCTTGAACTCCCAACGCTCAACGCTCAACGCTCAACTGTTCTGCGATTGGTGGGGGAGAAAATCCCGTTCTTTGCCCTTGCGGCGGCGTCGAGCGTCGTGACTTTCGTAGTGCAGAGAAATGCCATGACGGCGGGTGAGAACTTCTCCCTTGGCGCGCGCGGCGGGAACGCCCTGATTTCCTACTGCCGTTATCTGGGGAAACTGTTCTGGCCAACGGATCTGGCCGTGTTCTATCCGCACCCCGGGCAATCGCCGATGGCGAGGGTGCTGCTGGCGGTTGGGTTGATCTTGGGCATTTCGGCGTTTCTTTTTGTGCAGCGGCGGCGATTCCCCTTTTTGCTGATGGGCTGGTTTTGGTTTGTTGGGACATTGGTGCCCGTGATTGGGTTGGTGCAAGTGGGAAAGCAAGCAATGGCCGATCGGTATACTTATGCTCCGGCCATTGGTATCCTCGTTGCAGTGATTTGGGGATTACACGGTTTGGCCCAAGGGGGGCGTTATCAAAAAATCGCGTTGTCGGTGGCGGGTTGGGTGGCAATCGTTCTCTGCCTCGCGTTAACCCGGCAACAGCTCAGGTATTGGAAGGACGGGGTGACTCTTTTCCAGCATGCGCTTGCAGTCACAGAGAATAATTATCTCGCGCGCAAAGCTTTTGCCGATGAACTTGACATGAAAGGCCGAATTGACGAGGCGATCCTCCAATACCAGGAAGTCCTCCGCTTGGAACCGGATTCCGTTGAGGCCCACAGCAGCCTGGGCATCGCCTTCGGCGAGAACGGCCAAACCGACGAGGCGATCCACCAGTTCCAGGAAGCCCTCCGCCTGAAACCGGATTCCGTCGAGGCCCACAGCAACCTCGGCATCGCCTTTGTCAGGAAAGGCCAAATCGACGAGGCCATCCGCCACTTCCAGGAAGCGTCCCGCCTGAACCCAGATGACCCTGTCGCCCACTACAACCTCGGCAACATCCTTGTCAGCAAAGGCCAAACCGACGAGGCCATCCGCCAATACCAGGAAGCCCTCCGGCTGAAACCGGTTGACGCTATCGCCCACTACAACCTCGGCAACGCCCTCGCCAGAAAGGGCCAGACCGACGAGGCGATCCGCCAGTTCCAGGAAGCCCTGAGACTCAAACCTGACTTTGCCGATGCCCGCAAAAACCTGGACAGCGTGCTCGCCGCCAAGGCCGCTTCTGCGCAGCAGCCAGGCACCTCCTCCAAACCTTGAGTTGATACCTTTCTCTTCTGAAGGACTTGCCTACCCGACTGCACGAATATGGTTGGAATCATGGGACAACCCACACGTCCAAGCCAACCTGATTCGAGCCTGCAACCTCAGGGTGACCAATGATGAGCCGAGCTATCAGTACCAATAGTTGGAAACGCAGAAATCCGCAGCCGCGCCGCACCCATCGGAATCAAAGTCACTTTTTCCGTCGGCTGATCACTCCACACCGGGCTGGCTTGCAACACCGCGCACAAGCCATATTTGTCCAGGCTCCATTGCGGAATCTGTTTTGCTTTTACCGTCAGCTCAATCGGTGCGGTTGCCGGCGTGAACGGGAAATCATCCTTTGGCCACTTTAGTTTTTTGACTGTGAAATTTTTTTCCGGATGTGCGGTGTCCAGCATCAGTCCGAAATTCCAAGGCGACGCCGGATAAATCTCGAAAGATGGCCACTCGGATGGCTTTGCATTTTTTTGCCAGCCGGAGTCGCCGATCGCAGTCTTGGTGCTGTCTTCGCGCTGAAACCGTTCGCCAATTTTCAACGAAAAAGTCAGTGGCCCATAATTAACGCTTACGCTGTCATGATTCCCTGTCCATCGCCGAATGGAAACTTCCATCGGCAGATCCAGCAGGACAATGTCGTTGTCTTTCCATGCCCGTTCGATCCGCACGAATTTTCCAGCTTCCAAAGTGCCGGAGAATCTCTTCCCGTTTACCGAAACCGTCGCCGCTTTGCACCAGCCCGGAATGCGCAGATAGAGCGGAAACGTCACCTTCTTGTCCATGCGTAACTTGAATTGCATCTGCTCATCAAAGGGATAATGCGTTTTCTCCTCGACGTGAATCAAGGTGCCGTCGCCGACCTGGGCCGACACCTCGCTCGGGCTGAAGACCGCCGCACAAAGACCATTGTCGGGCGTGGCCAGCCAGAGATGCTTAGTAAAATACGGCCAACCCATGGAGTGGTTGTGCTGACAACAACGGGAGCTGAACGGATTCATCATCAAGAACGGTCCGTTGTTTTCTATTCCCCGCGCATGATTTTTGGAATCACTCACCACCATGTTGGGCGCGGTCAGGTAGCGTAAGGCGCGCAGGTCTGGCATGAGCGCCGCCGGGTAGGAATTGAAAGCGACCTCCTCGCAGTTGTCTGCCCAGAACGGATCGCCGGTCATCTGCATCAGCAATTCATCTGACAACATTTGCTCCACTATGCCGCAAGTTTCGATGGCCTGGCGCGGATCCGAATAGCCGGGGCGGCAATTTTCATCGCCGCCAAACATCCCGCCGGGAACCTGACCATAGCGTTTGCGAACTTCATCGAAGTTAGCATACGTCGCCAACAAATCCGCCGGCTGGTGGGTCTGCAAATAATACGTGGCCGGCTCGCGAAAGGCTTCGGCGATGTTCACGTTGTGCCAATTCGGCAGGCCCCCCGGTGTTTCCCAGTTTGCCGTGCAGCGATGAATCTTATCTGCGAGTTTCAGCAACCCGGCATCGCCAGTTCGGTTGTAGAGCCAATACACACTGTAAAGATTGTCGCCACCACGCATTTTCTGCCAGTAATGGGTGAGGAATTTGTCGTCGGGCACGGACATTTGAAATTTGAAATACCCAGTCATCAGCTCCAGCACGCGCTGGTCATGCGAATGTTCAAAATAAGTCTCCAGACAAAACAACATGAGCATGTTCGCCCAAAAATCGCGTGAGCCGTCGTCTTGAAATTTTTGCTCCGGGCCAAAATCACCATCCGCGCGCTGGCTGTTCAGTGCGCCTTCAATCCATACGCGACTCTCCGCAATCATTTTTGGATCATTCAGAATATAGGCATGCTCGATGTAACCGCGCAGCCAGTAAGGCACTTCTTCCCAGCCGTATTTGCCCTTGCCGTCCCTGCTCAACCATGCGTTGCCGTCTTTCTGCAACCACACGCTGATCTCGCCCAACTTCCCGCTCAGTCCGTCACGCTGGCGATTCATACATTCCAGCAGCCAGCCTTGAGGGCGCACCGCCCCACCAGGCAAAGGAATGAAGCGGCTGGGTTCCAACGGAGCCAGGTTGCCGATGTAAAAATTATTCGTGTGAGAAAAATCCGGCCGTCCCGCGATCGAAATGCCCGCTGGCGCGGGCGTCGACAGGGTGGAAATGACAATGACTACCGCCCAATAAATGGGACGGCTGTGGTTCATGGTTAAAAGCATAAAATTAATTCTGTACACCTATAGTTGCCAAGCAGGACAACCGCGGCTCCCGGATGCGGTTGAAACTTCAACCGTCAATACGCCGGACGTCGCCGCATTATGAAAACGGATCCTGAGCAACCGTTTCTTGGCCGAGTAACCGAACGTCGTCAGGCTTTTTTTTACCAATCATCGGTCCAAAATTCGCCTCTCGATTGAAGTATTTGGTAGCGGCTTCCGTCCGGCAATGCACGTGGAGTTTTTCGTAGATGTGTTCGAGGTGTTTGCCCACCGTGGCGGCGCTGCACTCCAGCTGCGAGGCGATTTCCTTGTTGGCGTAGCCTTTCGCCAGGAGCTGGAGAATCTCATTCTCGCGAGTCGTTAATTGCGGTGCCTCCGATTCTTTGGGCGTCGGCTTGCGGAAGGCCTGAATGACGCGCCGGGCGATCTTGCCGCTCATCGGCGCTCCGCCATCCGCCACTTCGATGATGGAACGAATCAGATCCGTCGAAGAGGTGCTCTTGAGGAGGTAGCCGCTGGCGCCGGCTTGCAGGGCCTCAAAAATACTGTCGTCGTCGGAGAAGGCCGTGAGCATGATAATCTGGGTTTTTGGCAGGAGCTGTTTGAGCATTTTCGCGCAGCCAAGTCCCGTCACGCCCGGCATCTGGATATCCATCAAGACCACCTGCGGACGACACTTAGGGATTCTTATGAGCGCCGACTCAGCCGACTCACAGGCGGCAACACACTTGATTCTGGGGCTCAAGCTCAAGAGATTCACCCAGCCTTCGCGTGTACCGCCGTGGTCTTCGACAATGGCAATACTTATTTGTTGCGGTTGTCTCTCATTCATAGATTTATATTAGCGCTCGGGGACCGAAATTCAATACGGCAAACAACGTATTTCAATCATTTCCTGTGCTGGCTGCCAGCGGCATCCTTAGAGTCACCCTGGTTTCCTTGCCGACTTCGCTCCTGATTTCAACCCGCCCATGTATGAGGTTCATCCTCTCCTCCAGATTGGCTAGTCCGCGTCCACTGGATCGGGCTTTGTCCACCTCGAAACCGCAGCCGTCATCGGCCACCGCTACTTCGAGCCATCCCTCTCGCAAGTGAATCTCCAGGCGGATGGTCGTCGGGACCGCGTGGCGAACGGCGTTATTGAGGACTTCCTTAACCGCTAGCAGCAGATTGTGGCGCGAATCGGCCAAGACCGACAGCGGAGGGAACTCCGGATCCAGATCCAGCCGATAGCTGATGCCCGTGGATCCGAGGTAAGTTTCAGTGTAGTCGCTCAGGAAGGCGACCAATTTAGGAAGCGAATCGTTTCGGGGATTGATAGTCCAGACCACTTCGCCCATCGCATTGATAAGTTCGCGGACCCGGCCAGTGATGGCGTTGATTTTGGATTTGATTCCATCAGACATTTGATTCTCACCTATTGCCAACTCGCCAAGTTGCGCGATGTGCGTCAGGCGCGACCCCAATTCGTCATGCAGGTCGCGCGCGATGCGGCGGCGCTCGACCTCCACCCGCTGCTCCATTTCCAACCGCTGAATCTTGAATTGCATCCGCCGCCGCCGCTGCCAAGTGAATCCGCCTCCGATAAGGCTGACGAGCAGCGTCGTGGCCAGGAGTTGCACCCAGCGGCGCTCCAAGAGCTGCGGCACCACGCGGAGCTGGATTCTGTGGCTGGCTTCCTGCCATTGGCCGCTACTGCCGACGACCATGACACGGAATTCGTAGTCGCCTGGCGGCAGTTGGCTGTATTGGGCCACGCGCTCCGCGCCCGCATTGATCCACCGAGAGTCCATGCCATCGAGCTTGTAGCGGAAACGCAGGCTCGACGGCGCAGTTAGATCTGGCGCGGTGTAACGGAACTCAAAGCGTCGTGTGCCGGACGGGGCACTTAGAACTGCCCCCGTGGTGAAGAGCAGTTCCTTTCCGTCGGCCAGTACTGATTCCAACATTACGGTGTGGGGCGAGTTCTGGCCCCGTTCTTCGGCCGGGTCGAGCACAGCCAGGCAGTCCATATTCGGGAACCAGAGACGGCCATCGGGTGCGCGGGCGGCGCCGGGCTGACCTTTGCTGTAACAACTTCGGTTGCGGAGTCCGTGGGCCAGCGACAGAGTTTCCCACGACAGCGGCTGGTCTTGCTTGGGCTGATAGGCCGCCAAGGTTTCGGAGGCAATGCCAACAATCCCGTTGCCCGAGGCCATCCAGACGTTGCCATTTAGGTCGCTGATGAACGAGTAAATGGTGTTGGCAGGAAAGCCCTCGGCTAGGCTGAATTTCACAAAACCATCTGCGTCGCGCCGGAACAGCCCGCTTTCTTCGCCGCCGACCCAGAGGAATCCGTTGCGATCGAAAAACAGCGACCGAGCGTCGCGTTCCGGGTAGTCCTCGACTTGGTGGACAATTCTTTTCTTGCCGCGCGGCAGCCGAAACAACCCATGCCTGGCGGTGCCGATCCAGAGGTCGCCCGCGCCATCCTCCGCGAGGGAGCGCCCGTCCGCCCCCGCCGGAAGCGGCAGCACACTGAATTCTTCCGCACGCAGGCAAGCCAGAACACCTTGGCCGCTAAACCACAGGCGTCCGGCGCGATCTTCAAAAATGCAATATATTACGCCGTTCCAATCTCGCGTCGAGGAGGCGTGGCGAAATGTTCCGCCCTGAAGCTGGAACAATCCTCGCTTGGTGCCGGCCCACAAATTTGTCCGGGAGTCCTCGAAAAGGCTGCAGATGCCCGGAGGGGTCGCGCCCCAGTCTCCACCTACTGGAGTGAACTCGCCTTCGTGAAAACGAAAAACACCATTGGCGGCGGTGCCCACCCACACCGTTTGGTCACGTCTCGCGCACACGGACCACACCAACGAACTGTCACCGGGCAGTGGGGATATGGTCAGGACCTGCGGGGTCACCCGGTAGAGTCCGTTCAGGTCTGTGCCGACCCACATGTTGCCCTGCCGGTCTTCGAACAGACACGTCACCCCCCCACGCTCCAGCTTAACTTGTTCCTTCAAGCGATTTATGCGGCCCTCGGCATCCAAGTAGCACAAACCATCGAGGCGCGTTCCCACCCACAGGCGGCCCGTCTGGTCTTCGCACAGGGCGGTGGCTTCCATCCGTGGCAGGAGGTCCGCCAGTGTCCAGAGTTTATTGCGACGATCTGGCTGCCGAGCCAGCCGCTGAACGTGGGAACCAGCCACCCAAAGACTGCCCCCCATCCCCGGTGCCAGCGTCGCCAGGGTCGTGGGATTGGTGAACGAAACAGCTTCGTTTTGCGAATCCCATCGGCCGCTTTCAAAACAATAAAGTTGTCCCGTGCCGGCCGTAATCCAGATGCGCCCTTCGCCGTCGCGGACCAGCTGGCCTGCCTTGGCAGGCAAACCGTCGGCTTGGGTTACCATGGTCCAACGACCGGCCAGGAGGCGTGCGATACCTTTGCCGGGCACGCTCCACCAAACGCCTCCCTCGCGGTCGGAAAGCAAACTGCTTCCGTGGTGTATCGGTACAACATCCGGCATGGTTTGTTTTTCTGAATCCACTGGCAGCGGCACCGGCGGCACTACCGGCTCGAACCGGTTGCCTTGCCGGCGCGCGACGTCTCCATCCATGGTGCCGACCCATAGCTTTCCCTCGCCATCGGCGAGCAGGCTGGTGATGCGCGAGTCTCCGAGGCCGGAGTTGGTCCCGGCGGTGAACACCTTGAAGCTCAAACCATCGAACCGCGCCAATCCTATCGGAGTGCCGAGCCAAAGGTAGCCATCTGGGGTTTGCGCGATGGCAGTGATTTGTCCGGCCGGCAAACCGTCCTCGATGTGCCAGTTCCGAACCTGAAAGTCTCCGCCTTGAGTCCGGGGCAGGCCGACGAACAGCAGCAAGGCCGCCGCACCGCCCAGACCGGCCCAACGCCGGCGGGGCCGCCGCCAGCCTGGGGAAAACCTGCTATTAAAAGCGTTCATTTTGTGCCAGCATGGGCCATGGCCACCGTCCAAGCAAGCAAGTCCCACACCTGTGACATACGGCGTATGCCGTATACGGTGTTTGCCGTATGCCGTATACGGTGTTTACCGTATTGTCCAGCGCGGAGCAAAGGTTTAGTTTGATCCATAGTTCCCAATTAAAAGGCACCAAACACTGCTTTAAAACTGGTAACTAAATAAAAAAATAGAAGTAATAACCCTATGAAAACCGTTCAAACTACTCGACCCACCTCCCTTGCAAGATTCACATCCCTTGCAAGCCTCATGCTGCTGCTACTGGCTGGTAGCGCCCAAGCGCAGATCGCCTCGAGCAACCTCTCGCTTTACTATCGCGCCGACAACGTGGATGGTACGGGCAATAAGGGCACCGCAGCGACCACCAACCTGATCAACCTGGCTAACCCCAGTAATAACCTCGGCTCCATCGCTTCAGGGTATGGCGTTATCACCAACTTGGACTCGGCTGGTACCCCCTTCGCCTATGGCGTGAAGATGTCTTCGGCTGTTAACCCCACCCAACCCAGCCATATCGAGGTCAAGACGCCCGTTTACTTCACGAACGGTTACTTCATAGCCGGCGGGACCTCGAAAGCGACGAATGCGACCTGGGAGTTTTGGCTGAAGGTGACCAACTCTCCCTCCAGCTTCGCGGCGCTCTACGGCGAGTATCGCAACGGCCTCAACTCCCAAGGTAGGCATGTTATATACATAGATTCCACTGCAGGTGCGCTAAATTATGATGAGTATCCCCCGAGTGGTGGTGCGGCATACTCCTATAATAACTATTACACGAACGGCACCTTCGCGCAGTTGGTCATTGCCAAAAGTGGCAGCAATGTGAGTTTTTACATAAACGGAACCCTGAACACGACGTCGACGAGCTCCGAGACAAGCACTGCATCTTCGATTGCGCAAACGTATTTTGGCTGGGGTCCCTCTTCATACACCTCACGAGCGATGGACGGCCAGTTCAACATCATTCGGGTGTATGACCGCGCGATTTCGGCCGACGAGGTGGCATTGAACTACAACACAACGATCCAAAATATCGGCACTTATAACTCGACCTTGACCCTGACGGCGTCGCCGGCCAGTCCTTATTATGTTAGCAACGACATCGTTTACACCGCCACGGTTCTGAGTAACGGCGTGGCGGTGGCCGCCACCGCCACGGGCTCGGTGGTCTTCTCTTCGAACTCGGTGCCGGTGTTCACGAACTCCACGTTCGCGGGCGGGCAGGTCACCTACACCAACCAATTTGGACCCCCGGGCTTCTACACCATCAGCGCGGCCTATAGCGGCTGCCTCTTATACGGCATCAGCAGCAACTCATTGGCTTACGCCGCGTCTTACGTTGGTTCGCCAGCCACGACCACGGCGCTCGCGTCCTCATCGCCCACCAGCCTCCTCAGCGACAGTGTTATCTTCACCGCCACGGTTTCGACCAACGCCGTGACGGCGACCGGCGTTGACGGTTCGGTGATTTTCTATGATGGCGCAACAGCCTTGTTCACCAACAGCACGATTGTCAACGGCGTGGCCACCTATACCGACAACAGCTTTGGCGCAGGGCCGCATTCCATCACGGCGATCTACAGCGGCAGCGCCTACTATCTGGGCAGTTCCTCCGGCTCGGTAATGCAAACGGTGCAGACCTACACCACCACGGCCCTGACTACATCCTTCAACCCCGTGGCGCTGAATGACAGTTTGACCTTCACCGCCACCGTGACGAGCAACGGGATAATGACGGCCACCGCGGCCACCGGTTCGGTAAACTTCAAAAATGGTAGCACTCTATTGGGCACCAGCAGCGTTTTGAGCGGGGTGGCGAAATTTACCACCAGCGCCCTGCCGGCCGGCACCAACTCAATCACCGCGGAATACATCAGCGACGGCTATTACCTGTCCAGCACCAACTCGCCTGCCTTGGCTCAGGTCGTCTCGACCAAGGTGATTGCCCAGACCAGCCTTGCCATCTATTATCGCGCCGACAACGTGGATGGCGCGGGTAATCCGGGTACCGCGGCGACCACCACGCTGATTAACCTGGCCAACGCCGGCACCAACAACGGCACGATCGTCAACGGGTTCGGGGTGACAAACAACCCGGGACAGGCTGGCACTCCCTTCGCCTATGGCGTGTTTTTGAAGTCGCAGCAACCGCCGGCGGCGAACGGAATCAATACCTATATTAGTGCGGCAAACTTCCATCTAAACGGGCCCACAAACATATCTGGAGTCGCTTCAGCGACCAACAAAGTGACGGCAGCGACCTGGGAGTTTTGGATGCAGGTTAATACGAACGCCAACGACTCAGGCTATCTCTACGGGGAGTACCCCGGCGGTAGTTACGCAAGCCATGTCATGAAGATTTATCCTTCTACGGGGGTGTGCTCTTATGACGAGTACCGTCCTAGTGGTGGTGATTTTAACAGCCCGACCAATAGTTTCACGGCGGGGCAATTTTCGCAGTTAGTCATTACCAAAGACGGCGATAACGTCACTGTATATAGAAATGGCGTACTCTCCGGTACGGGGACTGAAGCCGAGTCTTACACCGATGGAGCCCCAAATAATTTAACGTGCTTTGGCATGCGCTTGAGCACTGTAAATACTGGAACGGATGGCCAGTTCTGTATTATCCGGGTGTATAACAGAGTGCTATCGGGGGCCCAGGTGGCTCAGAACTATGCGTTGTCGGTACCGCCGACCCTCCAGCAAAGCCTGAGCGGGAATCAATTGACCATTAGCTGGGGGCAGCCCTACCAGGGCTGGATTCTGCAGCAGCAGACCAATTCATTGGCCGCGGGCTTGGGCACCAATTGGGTGGATGTGGTGGGCACAGACTCTGTAACGACGACCAATTTGACCGTGGATGCGGCGGCGACGTTTTACCGCTTGCGGCAGACGCAGCCGTAAGTCGGCTGGGGTGGCGGAGCGTTGGAGTGTTGGATATCAGCACTCCAACACTCCCGCCGCTCCGCCGCACCGTTTTTTTGAGTTGGACATCTTGTATGGAATTCAGTCGGGTTGGCCGCCGTCGCGCTTAGTGTTGCGCGGCGGCGGCTTGACAAAAACCCGCTAAAGACGAGTTTAGAAAAAAATAAATGAAAATGAAACTGTGGACAGAGGTTGTGGCGCGAACAAGAAAGTGCGCACTCCCAAGCCGCCAAATGGTCCCGGGACCCGGCCGCCGCGGGGCGTTCACGCTCATTGAGTTGCTGGTGGTCATCGCGATCATCGCGATTCTGGCGGCGCTGCTGCTGCCGGCGTTGAGCAAGGCTAAAGAGCGGGCGTTGCGGACCAATTGCGCAGGCAACC
>Ga0114958_10001123_pt1 | contig 21561 bp, 25 predicted proteins | sample C_130208_EF_Meta_FD_89577 | JGI IMG/M metagenome (GOLD analysis project Ga0114958, IMG submission 89577) | Freshwater microbial communities from Lake Croche, Canada to study carbon cycling - C_130208_EF_MetaG | ecosystem: Environmental > Aquatic > Freshwater > Lake | place: Lake Croche, Canada...
AATAAAAAATATTAAATAAAAAAATATATCTAATATTATATATATAATTATGGGTTCTATGTTTAGTAAATCAACTCCCCCTACGCCTCCTCCAGCTCCTAAACTTGTAGCAAGAAATAAAGACTCTGATAATGAATCAGGATATGAAATTGAAAATTTCGAAGATGTTATGTTTAATAATAATACTATCTGTGTAATAACTATTGTTGTAATATTAGTTGTATTATTTTTAAAATTTGGAGTTAAGCGTAGTTAAAGCATTATATACGTTTATTTACTCAAAAATATGTGCTATATAAATTATTAGAAAAGATAATTTAATTTAGTCTAGTAATTTAATTTTTTATGTATATACATGTATATCCTAGTAAATGGGACAAAATCAAGGTCAATTCGGAAACAATCTTTCAATACCACAACAACAAAGTGGACCTCCTATGACTGCAGTTGCACAAACTGCAGTTGCACAAACTGCACCAAAAGAAGACAAAATAATCACAACTGTTCAAAGTATTGCTAAAAAAGATATTAACAAATGTTTAGAATCATGTAAAGAATCATGTAATAAAACAGAATCTTTTGAAAATACTGATAATTGTAATATTTATATAATTGCAATTATTATTATTTCATCTTTTTTTTTATATGATAAATATTATAAAAAATAAATTTTTTATTCTGGAATATGTGCTATATAAATTATATCCATTCCCCACTTTTTTAATATAGTTTCGTTTAATAAAGCCAAACTATTGTCCTTACTATTTCTATTCCATATTTTGACTACACTATAATTATTCTTTTTTAAACAAATTGATAATCCTGTAATGTCATTTTGTTTTGATGATAATTTTTCTGTTACTAAATAAGTAGATAAATCATCCCATAATTCTTGAGATTGATTCTCGTGAACTTTATAAGACCAGCATCCGCCTTTTTTATTATTTTCATCTTCCCATATTGGTGTAATTCCATTTTCCATTAAAAAATAATGTCTTTGGTTAATAGTTCCTATTTTATCCCAATTATTATATAATTGCCAAAAATCATTTATAGTTGTTAATGTATATACGTTTTTAAATCCACAAATTTTCCAATTATCTTTATCGTGATGATACCATAAGCACCATTGTCTAGGTAAATTATCTGCAAGGGTTAAAGTTTCCATTAATTAATTAATGGTAGGTTGTCTTTAAATCTATATAATGATAGTATTAAAATTTATATAAAGAAAATAAGATTTATTAATATAATTAATATGTCTAGCATACTTTTACCAATTAGAGAATTCATAATTAATAACTTTTGTGTATCTATTAAAAGTTTACAAATAAATAAAACAATAATTAATAAATCCGTATTTTTATATTTATTTAAACTAGTACCTTTTTTTATTTTAAAAAGAGTATTAGATTGTTTCAATATAAAATTTATTTATTTAATGGATAATTTATATTTTTCTAATTATTCAAAAGAAGTAAAAATTACACCCGTTTTTATGTCATTAAATGGTTATCAATCTAATGAATTAGAAATTAATGAACTTTTATCAGAAGATAAGATTAATTTATTAGATTCGTTTAAAAAATATAGTTCTAGTATTCCATTATGGTTCTTTTTAGAAAATGAAAAATTAAATAATATTAATACTATTCAAATGAAATATTTTAGTAAAGGAAAAATGAATAATAAACAAATATCGATTGAAATGTATAAAGATAGAATGATGAGTGAAATGTTTTGAATATATATAAAGAAAATTAATTTAACTATTTTAATGGAAATAGTTAAATTTTTAGTTATAATAATGCTTTTTATATTTCTATCTTGGAGCCAATTTTTTACATTTATTCTTTTTTTTGGATTTTTTTGGTTTTATAGAACAAGAAAAAATCAATTAATGAATACCAATCTTTTTAATGTTATATTATTATTTTTCATTTTAATTACTGAAGTAATAATATTAAATTTAAAAATAAGATATCATCAAATTAAAAATGTATTTGGTATAAGACATATTATCTTTCAATTAAATAGGTTGAATGATTTATATTTAGGAATGAAGAAAAGCATTAAAATGTGGGCAATGGGATATGCTTTAAGATTAGTATTTGGTAATAAGTCAGAAAATACAAACAATAAAAAAGAAACAATTATAGTAAAAAAGAGTGAAGAACCAACTATATTAAAAAATAAAGAAGATATTAATAATTTTTTAAATAAATTGAAATAAATTTAACATTTTTAACAAATTTAAAAAAATTTGATAAAAATATATAAAAGAATTATGTCTATATAGATAATGTCAAATAACAACCTAGTAATATCTCAAGAGGATATTGACAAATTGATTGATTTATATTATAAACAACCAAGAGTCCTCTATGAGCATCTATTTGCGTCATATAATCAGCTGGTTGAAGAAATAGTACCTTATAGTCTAGTACAAGAAGCTAACCACTTTTATCAAAATGTTATCGAAAATAATATTTATTTACACGGTTTCAAGTGTAGCAATATTAGAATAAAGCCTCCAACATTTGATAATGATAATGAAATCAAATTTCCATCTGATGCAAGAAAGAATCATTTAAATTATTTTGCTACAATTGTATGTGACGTTGTTCAAGTATTAGAAAAAGTAGATATTTTAACTGGTGATAAGACAATCAAGGAAATTGGAGAAGTAGAAAAAGAATTAGCAATCGGTAATATCCCAATTATGGTAAAATCTAAATATTGTTCAACTCAAATCAAGAAAGACTTACACGGTGAATGTAAATATGACCCTGGTGGTTATTTCATTGTAAATGGTCAAGAGAAAGTTGTAATGTCTATCGAAAAAATGGTAGACAATAAAGCATTAGTGTTTACCAAAAAGGAAACTTCATTTCCTGAAGGCTTTATTCACACTGCACAAATTAATTCTAGAAAAAATGATTGGGCTGATAACTTACAAATTGTAACAATCAAAAACAGAAAAGAAAATGATATCAGTATTACAACATCTTCTTTGGTTGATGTACCCATTTTTATTATGTTTCGTGCATTGGGTGTTGAATCAGACCAAGATATTATTTCAAAAATAACATATGATATTTCAGATGTTAAAATGATTAACTTATTAAGATCTTCTATGGAACATTCTATGGATGATTTAGGAAACCATATTAAAACAAGAGAAGAAGCTGTAGAATATTTAGCTTCCAAGTTAAGAAAGAATAGAATGATATCACAAACTGATGAAGAATTAGCTAAAATTCAAAGAAAAATGATGTTAGAGAAGATCTTAAGACAAGACTTCTTACCTCATTTAGGTGAAGACATTCCTAAGAAGATTTGTTATTTGGGTCATATGATAAACAAACAATTAAATGTTTGGTTAGGAAGAAATGACCCTGATGACAGAGATGCATTACAAAATAAACGTATTGAAACACCTGGTATATTAATTGGTCAACTTTTTAGACAAAATTGGAAGAAAATGTTAAATGAAATCGGAAAATTATTCGCTAAGAAGAATCAATCTGATGAAAATCCAATTAATGTATTAAATCAAATTAAACCCGCTATCATTGAACAAGGTATTAAAACAGCTTTGGCAACTGGTATCTGGGGTATGAATAAAACCAAAAAAGGTGTTGCTCAAAGTTTACAAAGATTATCTTGGGTTCAAGCAATATCTTATTTACGCAGAGTTATGGCACCATCATTGGATTCATCTACCTCGAAGGTTACCAGCATAAGACAAGCACAAAATTTACAAGTCCAGTTCTTATGCGTTGCTGAAACACCAGAAGGTCAAAAAATTGGTATTGTCAAATCACTCGCTATGATGTCATCTATCTCTCATCAAAATACATTCCAAGATGAGGTTATTAAAGCGGTATTAAAAACAACTAAAATCAAGCATCCTGCTGACATTGACCCATTACAAATGAAGTCACATACAAAATTATTTATGAATGGTGATTGGGTTGGTGTATGTAAGGTTGCAGAAACAAATGAAATTTATGAATTATTAAAATCAAAGAGAAGAAATGGTGTTATTGATAAATATACATCTATTTGCCTTGATTACAATAAAAGAGAAATTAAAATATTCTATGACGGTGGAAGATTAATCAGACCTTTATTAATGGTTAACAATAACAAATTGGCTATTACCAAGGAAGTATTAGAAGATGTTGATAAAGAATTACTTTCAAAAGATTTTGCAAAGGGATGGAGACGTTTATTGGCAAAATTTACAAATTTAGTAGAATATGAAGACATTGAAAGCAGTAATTATATTATGTGTGCCGACCGTTTTTACAGATTAAATGAAGTAGAAGAAAATCGTAACAGAAAGGTAGAATATAATGAAACCAGTAAAATTAACAGATATGGTGATTACCGCTGGATTAAATACACTCACTCTGATTTCCATTCTTGGACTCAATTGGGTATTATTGCAGGTAACATTCCATTCAGTAACCATAACCACTCTGGTCGTAACATTATTCACTTCTCACAAGCCAAACAGGCGATTAGTGTATATTTGACCAGTTATAAGGACAGAATGGATATTTCCCAAATTCTGTTTTATCCTCAAGTCCCAATTGTAACAACAAAAACTATGGAATATAATCACTGTTTAGATTTACCATACGGTGAAAATGCTATTGTAGCAATTGCATCATATAATGGGTACAATCAAGAAGATTCTATGGTATTCAATCAAAGTGCTATCGACAGAGGTATATTTAGAGCGGACACATTGAAGAAGTACCATTCAGAAATTGATAAAAATCCATCAACTAACCAAGATGATATATTCACTAAACCAGATAAGAATAAAGTAGCTGATATGAAACAAGGTAATTATGGTAAATTAGGTGAAAAGGGTTTTGCACCTGAAGAAACAGAAATTACAAATGAAGACTTTATTATTGGTAAAGTATCACCAATTCAACCAACTGGTGATAGTAATAAGGTATATAAAGATAGCTCTGAAATATTTAAATCTAACGTGGACGGTGTAATTGATAGAGTGCACACGGGAATTTATAATGCAGAGGGTTATGAAATGTATAATGTGAGAGTACGTATGGAGAGGGTGCCAGTAATTGGAGATAAATTTTCGAACAGACACGGTCAGAAAGGCACGTTAGGTATCGCATTACAACAAAAAGATATGCCGTTTACATCGGACGGGATGGTACCTGACTTAATTATGAACCCTCACTGTTTTACAGGAGAAACTTTAATCAGTTTACCAAATGGAACATCAAGAAGATTAGATACATTTTCTGAAGAAGGATTAGAAAAAGTAATATCTTGGTGTCCTGAAAACAAGAAATCAACAATGTCTTATTCAGTTGGTCTTGAATCAAAGGGAGAGAAAGAGATTATCAAAATAACTTTAATAGATGGAAGAGAATTAAAATGTACACCTGACCATCAATTCAAAGTTCTAAGAAATAATGAAATCGTTAATAAGGAAGCAAAAGATATTGACTTTGAAGATAAATTAATTATGACTCCTATTGGAACTGAAGATAAGGCTTATGAAGAAGAAGATGATTGGTCTTTAGAATTTGGTCCCTATAAATTTAATATGCAAGATGATAGAGAAAGAGAAAAAAGTTTAGCATTTGCTAGAATATTGGGTTATATTCATACAGATGGTGCATTGTGTAAAGTTAACCGTTCAAATGGCGATACTGAATTTAAATGTATTGTTTATATGGGTTGTCAAATAGATGTTTCAAGCATATTAGATGATATTGAAATTGTTACTGGAAAGAGACCTAAAGTACAAGATAATTATTCTGAACATACTAATTCATCAACATATAATATTAACTTAAGCAATACTTTTGCAAAAGCTTTAACAACACTTTCAGGAATTACTACAGGAAGAAAAACAACACAAGAAACAAATTATCCAGAATTTTTATTTGAAGAATCTTGTCCTAAATCAATAATCAGAGAATTCTTAGGTGGATGTTTTGGTGGCGACGGATGGGCACCTCATTATACTTCTGGCGAAAAACATACTTTCACCAAAGTTAAATTTTCACAAGCTGTTTGTACTGAATATAAAGAATCTATGGAAACAAAGTTAAATCAATTCATAGAGTTAATGGAAAAAGTGAATGTAGAAGCTGAAATATGTAGAATGCGCGAATGTGTAAAAGATTCTCAAGAATATATAGATAGACCTAGAACAAGCTTTGAATTACAAGTTAAATCTAATGAAGATTTTAGAAAGAATATTGGATTTAGACATTGTATACAAAAGTTATTAAGATTAGATATTGCTTGTGCATATGAAAATTATTGTGAACAAGTAAAAATACAACATAATAATATGATTAAAAAAGTAAATGAAAATATGGAACTTAAACCTAATATGAAAGAAGCATTAGAAAAAGGAAAAACTGATTTATATAAAGACGAAAAAATATTAAATGAATACTATTCTTTGTTGACACCAACTTTAGCTCATAATAGAAGAAAAGCTAATAGATCAACTGAAATTAATGTATTTGATTATAGCTATATGGAAACAGCAGAAGAATTTATTAAATTATGTGGAGCTGATACTTGGTTTGACAAAGGAACATATATCGTAAGTAGAACAGATAATCATATACCAAATTATTATTTAGGAATTATGAAAAATGAAAAAGCTGGAATAGAAGAGGTATTTGATATTGGTGTAATGGAATACCATCTATTTATTGCTAATGGGTCGACTGTACATAATTGTCTTCCCTCACGTATGACCATCGGACAACTTGTAGAGTGTGTCGCCGCCAAGGTTGGTGCCATCGAAGGCCACTTTGTTGACGGAACCCCGTATTGTGACTACGACGTTCGTAAAATGCCTGAAATGTTAGAGAAGCTAGGCTTCAACAAATATGGTAATGAAGTGTTATACTGCGGTATGACAGGAAAGAAAATGGAAGCAGAAATATTTATGGGTCCCACATACCAAGTCAGATTGAAACACATGACCGCTGATAAGTATCACTCAAGAAGCAGAGGACCAAGACAAGCATTAACACGCCAACCGTTAGAAGGAAGAAGCAGAGACGGTGGCTTAAAAATAGGTAAACCATTTTGCCTAAGAGTCTGTACAAAATACAGGCTAGTCTGCGTTGTGGCAGGCAACATTCCCTAATTGCGGGAAACTCCAGTCAAGTCTAAAGTACTAAACCTATGAGGAAACTTATAGGTGGCTAATGCTAACAACATTAGGTACAGTAAAAAGCTTTAGATTATGGACAATCCGCAGCGAAGCTCCTAATAACAATAGAAATATTAAATAATCAGTTTATGGAGAACGTTCAACGACTATATAGGAATGGGTATGAGAGGTCTGATTAACCTCGATGATTACTTAAAAGAGAGTCTGGCTCACCTGAGAAGGTGTTTTGAACTTAGTTATAAATATCCCACAGTTTTAGGTATTTATAACGAATTCAAAATCTTGATGATAATACAACGAAAAATCAAGAAGAATTTCGGAAATGGAAAAAGATGCAATGATAGCCCATGGAATGGCTCAATTCATCAAAGAACGCATGATGGAAACGTCTGACATCAACAAAGTATACGTCTGTGACGAGTGTGGGCTTTTTGCTGCCAAGGTAATCGACAAAGATTATCATTGGTGCAAAGCCTGTCACAACTCAAATAGAATCAGTGCTGTTGTTATGCCATACGCTGCCAAATTATTATTCCAAGAATTAATGTCTGTAAATATTGTTCCAAGAATTAGAACGGAAAGAACGATATATGCGGACGAAGCCTAATAAATTCTGACGAATTTATTTCGCATATAGCTCAATAAAACTGCGTTTTATCCTTGTGGGAACCTACGGTTTTCGCTTTCGCTCAGCTACGCATGTATTATTAGTTTATTTTATTTTATTTTATTTTATTTTATTAATTTATTAAATCCCTTTAATAAATTAATTATATATTTATCTCATTATATATTCACATTAACTTCATAAAAGATTGTAAAAATTGATTTATTTATTTATTATTTAAATTTCATCTCTTTAATGCCTATATTACATGAAAACGATGAAGAATACATATATGATGCAATTGTAAACACAGAAGTTGGTCCAAAATATACTTGGGATGAAAACGATAAGATATACAAGTATTCTAATACAAAATTTCCAAATAAAAATTATACGAAAACATTTGACCCTAAAACATTAGGGTTAACACGAGGCGATGTAGTTCATTTTGGTAACGATGATTATAGAAATAATAACAAACTTATTTTTGATGGGGAAAAATTACAACATTTATGGACAGCTGTCGATGATTATGGCTCAGTTCCGCCTACATTTGTATGTGGTGATAATCAAGGAGAGTTTGATATTGGTGATTTTGAAGATATAATCGATCATAATACAATTAATTGGTTATCAAAAGATAAATTAAAAGAAATAGAAATATTTAAAAATAAAGATGATGAAATAATGGGAAAAGTAACAATTGCAGGTAAACTATGGTATATAAGTATTGATATTCATGAAGATGATACATTTAGCAAAGGTATTGGATATTGGGGGAGTAGACCTTTCAAATGTATAGTTGATAATAATATAAAAATTCATAAGAAAGCTACATATTTAATTGAAGCAGACAAAGGAGAAGATATAGATGATTTAAAATTGTTGGTTCAAGAAAATAATAATGATGTACATATTATTCATTACTCGCGCCCCGCAACTAAACATATATCACATTGTGTAAATGAAACTGTATGGTTTTTATTTCATATTAATACTGAAACTAAATATACCGATATGACAACGACAACACCTAATTTTCCAATTATTTGGAGAAAAGTAACAAAACATTGGACCTCGGAAAATATAATTTTTGATCAAAAAAGCTATGATTTGAATATGAAAAGTAGTTTTCATATGGAAGAGAAAGATAATACATTTATTTGTGAAGTTACTGGTTATACAGTTAATATAACTATGATACCTAGTAGCACAGAAGATAAATTAAATTGTGTAAAACAATATATTAATGAATTAATAGAAAATTATGATAATGTAAATAAGAGACATCCGTTTAATAAAGAAGGAAATAAATTATTACAAATGTATATGTAAACTATTTATTTAGTTTAAATAAATTAATGAATATTTTTTATATAATTAATAATATTATCATTAATTATTCTTCTTTCTTTTAAATCATCAAAATCCAACTTAAGATCCAATGAAGCACCATTCTCTACTAAGATTTTCATTACTTTTTGTTTACGTGCATAGAATTCTTCATCGGACTCCTGAAAGTTTCTTTGCTGTTTAATTACCTTAACAATTGGAAGAACTAGTTCTTCAGAATATTTTTCATCTTTCATTGGTATATTTAATAAATATTTAAGGTCAAAATTATGATTCAAACTCTCTAATCTAAAATCGAGCGAACTTATTGATACACCAATATGTACTACATCATAAAGAAGATGCATAAAACTTTCTTGTTCCTCTAAAATTAGAGTGTTATGATTAACATCAGGAAGTATTTCCATATCTTTAGGAGATAAACTTATTTCAAAATTTCCATCGTCGTAATTAATAGAATAACCACTAATTGCTTTAGCAACTATTCTACCAATTTTACGATTATTACGATTACGGAAACGAGTTCCTTCTGTGAGACTAATATTACTGGATGACATTATAATATATAATAAAATATTAATAAAATAATTATTCAATTTTTTATTTTCTAGTTTTCTCTGCTAGTTTTTTATTTAAGGTATCAAAAACAGATAATAAATTTCTCTCAGCATTTTTTAATAAATCATTAATTTCTTTTTCTCTTTCTTGATTAGGTGTTAGTTTGTTAATTGGTTCAATTAACTTTTTAATACTTTCAACATTTGATTGCATATTTGAAATTAATATTATGCAACATAACAATTATTCAATTTTTTTATAAAAAAGTTGAAATAATAAATATTTATGTAGATTAATATTTTATATGTCATCAATTGGTACAATAAGCGATAAAATTTTTGAAGCGTGTACAGAAGGAAATTTGTCTGTAATTAACAAAAGAATTAATCGTAAAAGAAACATATTATTTTACAATGAATATGGACAAACTCCTTTGATTGTAGCTACAATTAATAATCACAATGATATTGTTCAAAAAATATGCGAAAATGATAAAAAAAATTATAATATAGATGTAATTGATTACGATGGTTATACTGCACTATATTATGCTGTAGAAAATAATAATTGTGAAAATGTGAAAACTTTATTGCATTATGGTGCTAATTATAGTATACCTTTATACGATAGTATATTTCCAATGACTCTTGCTGTTATGATGGAATATAATAAAATTGTTCGTATTTTATATGATTATGGTGATTTAGTTCCTAATAATTATTTAGGATTAAGTATAAAAAGACAAAAAAAAGAAGAACCATTTAAGGAAACAACAAATGAATTAATATTATCAATTAAAAATAATAATATTAATGATGTTTTAGAATGTGTAAATAAAGGATACAATATAAATGCTAAATTTTTACCTAATGGTATGACCCCAATTATGTATGCAACACAATTAGGAAATTTAGAAATTGTAAAAATATTACATAAAAAAGGTGCTGATTTAAAAATACTTGATTCTATAGGTGGAAATAGTTATTTAATAGCAATAGTAAATAAATATCAAGATATAATTGATTATTTTGATTCAATTACATAAATTTATTTTATAATTCATTATTATTATCCATATCTAGAATATTATTATTATCAATATCTAGAATACTATTATCATTATTTAATATATTTTTCATAATAAAAAAAGGAATTATAAACAAAAGAAAATGAATTTTTATTATTAAATCTTTCTTTTCATTTTCTTCTTTAATATCAGGTAAACTAATAATAATAAATAATATGGTTGCTTGTAAAACATCCAAACTGTCATCTTTATTTGTAAAAACATATGCTAATACTATTCCTAAAACAATAAATAATATTGATGAAATTGTAAAATTAACTTCTCCTATTCTGAATATACTAACTGTTGTTAAATAACTAGTTCTACATTTTTTATCTATATAAAATTTAGATAATGTCTTATTTAATAATAATGGATGTGTATTAATGGCGGTAGAAGAAACTTCGCTATCAGTTGATGATTGATACACGATTCTTTCATTTAATGAATATACATTAATTATATTTTTTTGATTTAAATCTTGAAGTATATAATCTAAATAATAATATATTTTACCTTCTATCATTTTTAATAATTTAGTTGCTCCTTTTCTAGAAATCATATAACCGTGAAGTGCCAATGCAATATATGGTTTATTAATATATTCATTAATTATTTTATTGTTTTTATTACCTTTACCTAATATTGAAAATATAACACTTAATGTATTTGTTGTATTTTGACAACCAAAACAACCTAAATATAATAAATCAAAATCTTTAGGTACATATTTTAAATTAGTTGTTAATTTATCACAAAAATCTTTTTCAACGATTGCATCATCTTCAAAAATAATAGTATATGGTTGTTCTGTTTTAAGAAATGTTCTCCAAGCTTTCATATGAGACATTGCTATAGCAATACTATTTTTTGTACCAAACATAGAATAAAATGAAGTTGTATTTTTTTTTATTACTTTATCATTTATTTTAGAACCATTAACTGCTTCAATCCATCTAGCCAATATACCATAACTTTCTAAATGGTTTATCAATTCATTTGGTTCTTTCAAACTTATTACATATCCTTTGAACATTTTAATATTAATTTATAATAGTATACTAAAATAAATTATCATTAACGAATTTTATTGTCTAATTTTGATTCTTTTTAATGTAATCTTTTCTTTAGAAGCTCTTGATTTTATTATATGATCTGTCATAGCACTTGCTTTACTGTCATCTTTAACAATTTCAAATAATGCTTTTTGAATATTTTCTTTTTTGAGTGGTTCTTGAGATTTTGATACATTCTTAACTAATTTTCCGTCATTTAATCCAACTTCTTTTTCTCCAATATTTTCAAGGTAAGCAAGAATATATTCTTCTGCTTGTTTCTTTTCATCGTTGATTTCTTTTGTGGTTTCTCTAATCTTTCTTAAATCATCATCTAATTTAACCCATCTTACTATTTTTTGTTTGAATTCAGCGGAAACTTGTTTTGGTGATTCTTCAGCCATTAGTATATATAATATAATATAGATTATTTTTATTTTTTATATGTATTATTATTTAATGAATTACGAGATTTATATTATTGTAAAGATATATTAATTTATTAATTTAATTCTATGAATAGATTAAATTCTGAAATTGTAAATAAATTAGTAACAAATAATAATCATTATATTTTTGGCACCACTCGTAATTTATTTCTTGGTGCTGGATTATGCTTTGCAATTGAAAATAAAAAATATTGGGAAGCACCAGTTGTATTTATATTTCCATCTATTTATGTTGGATATCAATCATTTAAAAATAGAGATATAATAATTGAAAATATTAAAAGATATAATAATACGATACCAATATCAAGTTCAACAGAAGTATGAACATTTATTTTTTTAATAATGGTTCATCAAGATTATTATTTATATTATTTGAAGGTTCGCTATAAATTTTATTAATATCATTACCCGACTTTGGTGGGGTAATAATATCTACTAATACTTTTTTTACTACACTCAAAAATATATTTATATAATTTGAATTTTCTAATTCAGACATTATAAATAAATAGATTTTTTTATGGTAATAAATTTATTTTTTTGTTAGAAGCAAATATTTTCATATTATTTACATTGAACATATTATACTCTATTTTAGCATTTTTTTCAGATTTAGTAGCTTGTGGTAATGTAATATTTGAAGGAGCTTTAATTAAATTATTTAGGGAAACTTTTATAAATCCATTTTCATGTGGAAAGAAAACTAAAGCGTTATTATTAGTAAGCTCGCGAATAATACCAATATCATGAATACGTTTTTCAATTGGAGGCAAATTTATGATATTGGGTTCATATATAACTATTTGATTTATTTCAAAAATTGACATTATATTAATTATTATTAATAATATCAAATTTTTAAGTGTATATTTTTTATGTCTTTTTGAAACAATTTCTTACTTCTGTTGTATCTTGAGGTCCAACCCCTTGTTCAGGATTCATGGTATATTATATGATTATTCATCTTGGTAATCATCCTCATCAAACAAACGAATTGATTGATGGTGAGCGTGCCAATATTATTTTATGGTTCAAGTAAAAAAATTATTTTATTATATATTTAATGTATAATAAAAAATTATTAGCATAAAGGTTTGATGTTGTAATCGGGTTCGATTGTGCTGTTGTTCCAGGGAGATACAGTGTATTTGGGGACGTTGATGGCACCTCTGATATCGTATGAAGCATTTTTCAATGATTGACCAACAGTGTTGATACCAATGATATATTTATCAGTGTTAATAAGTTTATCATCGTTCATCTTATATTTGGCTTGAGAAAAGTCAGTGTTAAACCAATCGTCGTTAACTTCTTTGGGTAAATAATCTTTGGCGTTATAATTTTTAACGTTGTTCTTTTGTAAGTCAATTACATCTGTGTCTGTTGTATCAGCAACAGGTCTTTCGAAAGCATTATCTAAACTGGCACCAGAATATGCTTGTGTGTCACTAGGTTCAAAATTATGAATATTTTCTTGTTTTGATTGTTTTAATAATGGTGAATTTAATGGAACAGATTTTCTTTCAGATTCTTTTACTAATTGATTTACTAAAGCAGCAGGTACATCTGGTTCAGCTGAATCGTTGTGTGAAGCGTGTTGTGCGGGTTCAGATTCGCTAACCCCTTGAACACTGCTGCGTCCCTTACGTGAACCTGTTGAGGGATCAGAAGTAGATTTAAATGATTCTGGTGTATCAGTTTCATTAAAGTCATCACCATATGGCATTCCATCATCATATGGCATATCATCATGTGGCATATCATCACCATATGGCATTTCGTTCTCAAAATTTTCATGAACTTCGCTATTATCTTCAGTCATATCTACAGGATTTTGTTTAGAAACTGTAAAATTTTCTATTTTTGAATTATTTACTCCTCCTTGTTTAGATTGATTCATTAAGCAGTAAATAAGGAATAATAATACACCTAATAACAATATAGTTGAAAGATTAGTATCCTTAAACATTCAGATATATTAAATATTAGAAAAAAAATTTAAACTTTTTATATTTAAAACTTTCTAACTAATATAATCTTCAGAACTTTCAGATAAAATGATGTATTTCGTTTTTACATAAATTTTATGTATAAGTTTATCTTTTAATTTAATTTTTATTAAATCTCCTATATCTAATTGTGATAACGGAACTGTTTTTTTTTCTGATGATTGTATATTACAATTTATGCTTCCTTTTATAATATTTGTATAATATATTCCATTATTAGTTTCAATTGTAAATTTATCATTATCAACAGATATATTTTTTATTGTTCCTGAAATAATATTAGATTTTTCTAAAGTTGTTGATTTTTTTAAATGATTTATATTTTTTTTATTATCTAAGTTTGACATTAATATAGTATAATATTTGATTGTTTAGTTACGCAAGAAAAATTGAAATTTTTAATCCTAATTTTAACTTACTATTTAGATGCCACCTTTACTAGAATTAATAAAAAAACAATGGTATCTAATTAAATCAATAGCTGATGTTAATTTAACTACCGAATTATGTTTAGAAGCTGTAAAACAATGCGGACTAGCATTAGAGTTTGTAAAAAATCAAACTAGAGAAATTTGTATTGTTGCTGTATCAAATGATGGATTTGCATTAAAGTATGTTAAAAATCAAACTGAAGAAATTTGTACTACTGCTGTAAATAGATATGGATATGCATTAAAATATGTTGAAAATCAAACTGAAGAAATTTGTACTACTGCTGTGAAACAAAATGGACTAGCATTAAAGTTTGTAAAAAATCAAACTGAAGAAATTTGTATTGCTGCTGTGGAACAAAATGGACTAGCATTAGAGTTCGTAAAAAATCAAACTGAAGAAATTTGTATTGCTGCTGTGAAACAAAATGGACTAGTATTAGAGTTCGTAAAAAATCAAACTGAAGAAATTTGTATTGCTGCTGTGAAACAAAATGGACTAGCATTAGAGTTCGTAAAAAATCAAACTGAAGAAATTTGTTTTGCTGCTGTGAAACAAAATAAAATAGTATTCCATTTTGTAAAAAGTCCAAATAATTTAAATGATTTATTTCTATTTGAACATAGAAAGTTTATACCTAAAGAAAACCAAACAGAAGAAATGTGTTTAAATGTTGTAAAATTTTGCGGATTACAATTAGAGTTTGTAAAAAATCAAACTGAAAAAATTTGTATTGCGGCTATAAAAAATAATTGTAATGCTATAAAGTTTGTAAAAAATCAAACTGAAGAAATGTGTTTAAATGTTGTTCAAAAGAATGGAATGTTATTAAAATATGTAAATGAACAAACTGATAAAATTTGTATAGAAGCTGTAAAAAACAATTGGAAAGCTTTAACATTTGTAAAAGTTATAACTGAAGAAATAGCTTTAACAGCAATAAGAATAAATGAAGATGCGTTGCAATTTATTGAAAATCAAACAGAAAAAATGTGTTCAATAGCTTTAAATCATACTGGATTAGCTTTATATTTTATTAAAAATCAAACCCATAATCTTTGTATGAAAGCTGTTACAAATGATTGGAGAGCTTTACAATATGTAAAAAATCAAACTCAAGATATATGTTTGATAGCTATCATAAATGATTGGAAAGCTTTAGGACATGTTAATGTACAAACAGATGATATTTGTATTGCTGCTATTAATATGTCTTATAAAGCTTTACAATTAGTTAAAAATAAAACAATTGATATCTGCAACTTAGCTATAAATCAAAATTATAAAGCAATAAAATATGTAAATAATGATGAAATAATTTTAGATACAATATTAGAAGACCCTTCAAGAATAAAATATATTAAAAAACCATCGGAAGATTTATGTTGTACGGTTGTTAGAATAAATTATAAATTATTAGATTTTATTGATAAAGATTATCAAACAGAAAAAATTTGCGAAATTGCATTTAAAATAAACACTTTAGCAAAGAAGTATATAAAAATTCGAATGACTAATAAATATTGTAAAATAATACCAAATAATGAAGATGAATGTGTGCTTTGTTATGATAAATATGAAGAATCTGATGATAAAGATTGGGGGAATCTTTTTTGCACATGTAAAGCAATATTTCATATAAAATGTTATCAAAATTGTTTTCAAAATAAAATAGTCAAATGTATAGTTTGTAATATATTAATTTAATAAATATCTTAAAGATATAATATATCTTAAAGATATAATATATCTTATAATATCAATGTATGATGAAGAGATTATGGCAATAAGTATAATGGGGGTAGTAATTATATTACCTTTAATATGTACATTAATATTTTTTATTCAAAATTTATGTAGAAATAGAAGAGAAAATACTGATGAATATTCACCTGTGTAATAAAATAAAATATAATATAATATAATGAGTAACGATATATTTTACTATAAATATTTAAAATATAAAGAAAAATATAAAAAATTACAAGAATTGTGCACTAATATGGAAAAATATGCGGTAACAATGTCAGATAATATTAATTCTAATGGGAAAAACATTAAATTAATATTTAATTATTTAGATAATTGGAATGAATGTTATCAAGAAGCTGCTAATTTTTTATATCATAAAGATTATAATTTACAATATTTACACGATTGTATTGATAACTTTAATAATAAATCAAATATTATTTTATTAAATAAACCAGATTTAACTGAGATAATAATAGTATCAATTGGTTCTTCGTCAACACAAGCTTATTCTTTCAACAAAACAAAAAAAAGCTATACACCAGTTGTTATTGATTTGAAAGATGGTAAATGGTATGGTGTACAAAATCACGAAGATAAAGATACTAATATTAGACAAATATATGAAAATATAACACATGTAGCATATGCTAAAAAAACAAAATATATTATTTTACATAAATCAGGTTCTTTTGGTTTTAAACATATAAATGAACCAAGAACTATTGTACCAATAGATAAAAAAATACCTGATAATTTACAATTTTCTATTAAAGAATTGGAAGATAAGAAAAATTATGATGCATTTACTACATTAAATCAATTAATGCAAGTTATTATTAAAATAAAAACTACTTTCAAATGGTTTTCTGTTGGTAACTTTGATTGTTTCAAAGCTGATTGGATTGAAAATGTTGGTTCATTATATTTTTCAAAAACTTTATCAAAATATCCATTATATATAATGGATTTTGGAGGAGGTTCAAACTCATTGAAAGAAATAAAAAATAATAATGGATTAATAATAAAAAATTTATTTTCAGGAAGATATGATCAACCAAAAGCAATTAGTTTAATTAATACTGATAATAGTGTTTCAATAGACAATGTTATTACACATTATAAAAATGATGGTCAAGATAAAACAATAAAACAACAAACTATTGATACTGTAATTGCTAATATGGAAGGAAACAATACATCAATTTATATATTCCAAACAGGTTTACAAAGAGAATTTGGAAGTAATTATTGTAGTAGTAATATTAAATTAAAAAAATATTTTACTGAAGAAGGAAAAGATATTTGGTCTAGAATAAAGTAAAAAGAGAATAGAATAAAGTAAAAAGAGAATAGAATAAAGTAAGAATAAAAATTGTAAAATAATTAAATAAGTAATTAAATAATATTATTAAATGGATTATAATAATATTATTTCAAGAATTCATAAAGAATGGTTACCATTCTTTGAAAAAAATAAAGAAGAATTTGAAAATATTCTTTCTAAATTAAATGAAATGGAACGTAAAATCTATCCAAATTCTAATGATATTTTAAGGAGTCTTTTTTATCATTCGCCAAAAGATATTAAAATATGTATTATTGGACAAGACCCTTATATTGGTGAAGAAAATGGTGTGCCACAAGCAATGGGTCTTTCTTTTTCAGTACCAAGAAAACATAAAAAAATACCACCATCTTTACAAAATATATTCAAGGAGATTAAGAATTGTTATCCAGAATTTGAAATACCAAAACACGGATTATTAAAACGTTGGGCGAGAAAAGAGAAAATGCTATTATTGAATTCTGCTTTAACCGTTTTTGAGAAAGAATCAAATTCGCATGCTAAATTATGGGTTGAATTTGTAAATAAATTAATAAAATGGTTTCAAAATATTAATGACGGATGTATATTCCTTTTAATGGGTAATTTTGCACAATCCAAAAAAGTATTAATAGAAAATAAGCATAAAATATTTAATACAGTACATCCATCTCCATTAAGTGTGCATAATGGATTTTATGGTTCTAATGTATTTAAAAAAATTAATGATTACTTAGAAAGTAATAATAAAGAAAAAATTATTTGGTAAGATTAAATTTTATTTTAAATCATCATTAATATTAATAGACGTTGGTTTTGTAATTACCAATTTATTTTTGTTAAAAGTATTAAAATATACATCATTATGAACACCAGATAATCGTATAGTATTTGTCTTTACATTTATATCGACTCCATAAGAGTCGTCGTACAATGGTTCTCTAGGATAAGCATTCTTTTTAGTTCTAGATTTCGGCATATTATTATTAATAATATATAATATAAAAAATTTTCAATTTTTTATAATAAATATGTTTTGTAATGTATAACTATAAATATAATAAATTAATTATAATCACCAGTAGCTTCCCAACGTCCTGTTATAGCTCTGCCTTCGAAAGGTAATTTTTCAAAACCAGTTGCTTTAGGATATTCCATAGGATGGTAATCTTCTAAATTCTTTTCATTTTGTCCACCACGCCAATTAGAGTTAGTGTAAGGAGTCCAAACATTACCATCATTAGTAAACCAATGACTACCTTCGTGAATCATATGATGTTCACCATTGTGAAGCCAATGAGATGCATCGTGACTCCATAATTTACCTTGGTGTATTAAATGATGTTTACCATTTTCAATCCAACGAGAACCTTCTTGTTTAGCTTGGTGTAATTGGTGGCCTGCTTGGTGACCTACTTGGTGACCAGCTTGATGTAATTGTTGACCTGCTTGATGTAATTGTTGACCTGCTTGGTGTAATTGTTGACCAGCTTGGTGTGCAACTTGTTGTGATTCTTGTCTGGCATATTGTAAATGTTGATTACCTTGTTGTGCAACTTGTTGTAATTCTTGACCAGCTTTTTTTGGGTCATGTGTCCAATGAAGACTTTGATAAAACATATGTTTTATACCTTCGTAAGACCATTTTCTGTCTTTATTTATATCTTCAGAAGTAATAGATTTTTTAAAAACTGGAGCGAAATGTTCATTTATGTTATCACTTTCTACAGTAGCATAACTATATTTATTCATAGTATATATTAATCATTAGATTAAATTTTTAAAATATTTATATTTTAAATTAACGTTTTTTATTAAATTTTATTAATAATTCGTTATTATGATTATTTGTATTAAAATTATAAACATTTGTTTTGAGAACTTGACAATTATTCATCATTTTAACTGGGCCAACTAAAACACCATCTATTTTACGAATTATATTATTTGCTTTATTATCTGTCTTTGCACATATAGATTTCTTTTCTTCTGGAAAAAGAGAAAAATAATTTGGCTTATTTATTATAACAGGTTCTAATTTTAATCCATTTATTAAACTTTTTGGATCTCTTAAACTATATAATCTTGATTGCATTATAATAATAAAGAAAAAAATTATATTTATTTATTATGTTTATCTTATAATATCTTCTGATAATACTAATAATTTCTCAATTCTTTCTTCCATAGACTCAGATGTACTTCTTAATAATTGTTTTATAAAAGGTCCTTCGTAATTAAATGCAAGTCTTTTTTTACCGTCATAAACTTTAGTAGCAGTAGGAAATTTTTTTAATATACCATGAAGAAAATCTTGATCATTTGGACATCGGGTATTTCCTTTAATAAAATTAACTTTTTTATTTTCTTTTCTAAAATCAAATTTATTTTTAAAAAAGTTTTCAGATTTTTCAATCCAAAGATCTACAATCTCTTTTATATTTTTGTGTCTCATATTGTAAAATGTTACTCCAGCATTAATATCCCAAGTATTAGTCCCTTTATATGCACCTCTACATCCTAAAATACAATAATTTGTATGTTTTATAAATTCATCAAATGATTTTGTATGATCTACAATAATTGCATCTGCGTCTAAATATAATACCCATTGATATTCATTTTTTTCTAATAGTTCATTTAATAAATATAATCTATTAAATGTTGATAAAAATGGATATTTCTCTTTATCATCTATAGGCATTTTAATACCATCCCATCTTAGATAATCATAATTATGTCTAATTGCATATTCTCTATGAATATTTTCAGTAGAATCTAACATAGATTTATAAACAATACCATCACAAGTTTGTATTATTAATACTTTACCATCATTTTCTACAATAGGATCTTCATTTATAATTTTTTTTTCATTTAATATTTCTGTTTTATGTTTTAATAATAGATTGTTATTTATATTTTTTTTATTACTTAAATTATAGTGATTACTTTTATAATTTAATTCAATATCTTTCATTTTTTTATTTGATTTTGAATTAACTTTATCTTTTATTTTTGCATCTTTTTTAAAAATATTAATAAATTTATTGTCTTCAATTTTATTATCTTCTTTTTTTTCATTATTTAAAATAGTTTTATTATTAAATCTTGGTTCTATAAGATTACTAAAATTAACTTTATTTATATTTGGAGCTGATAAAATATTATTTTGCATATTTATTAATGATTTTTTTATAGAATTTATCATATTTAATTGTTTATTATTTGATTCAATATTTTTTTTAGTATTTGATTGATTATTTGATTTAGAATTTGGTTGATTATTTAGTTTAGTATTTAATTTAGTATTTCGTTGATTACTTGGTTTTGTATTTGGTTTTGTATTTGGTTGTTTATTTGATTTAATAATTAATTTAATATTTTGTTTATTATTTTTTTTATTATTTGGTTGATTATTTGGTTGATTATTTGATTGATTATTTGGTTTAATTATTGGTTTATTTATTGGTTGATTATTTGGTTTATTTATTGGTTGATTATTTGGTTTATTATTTGGTTTAATTATTGGTTGATTATTTGGTTTATCTATTGGTTGATTAGTTGGTTGATTAGTTGGTTTATTTATTGGTTGATTAGTTGGTTTATTTATTGGTTGATTAGTTAGTTTATTTATTGGTTGATTAGTTAGTTTATTTATTGGTTGATTAGTTGGTTTATTTATTGGTTGATTAGTTGGTTTATTTATTGGTTGATTAGTTGGTTTATTTATTGGTTGATTAGTTGGTTTA
>Ga0114958_10001124_pt1 | contig 21557 bp, 21 predicted proteins | sample C_130208_EF_Meta_FD_89577 | JGI IMG/M metagenome (GOLD analysis project Ga0114958, IMG submission 89577) | Freshwater microbial communities from Lake Croche, Canada to study carbon cycling - C_130208_EF_MetaG | ecosystem: Environmental > Aquatic > Freshwater > Lake | place: Lake Croche, Canada...
AGCAAAATTGTGGGGAGGAGGAAAAAGCCCTTTTAATTCTGAGTACGGAAAAGTAATGATGTGGTACTTTTTAATGAGTGACGCCTTTACTTTTGGTGCTTTTTTAATCTCTTATGGTACAGTTCGTTTTTCAACGAACGGATGGCCTAATTCTAACGAAGTTTTTAGAAGTTTTCCATTTGCGCCAGAAGGAGTGCATGCTCCCTTGGTTTTTGTGAGTGTTATGACTTTTATATTAATTATTAGTTCAGTGACCATGGTATTAGCAGTGCATGCCGGTAAAAACATGGATAAGCAAGGCGTGGTAAGAAATATGATATTAACTATCATTGGGGGTATTGCCTTTTTAAGTTGTCAAGCTTGGGAGTGGAATCATTTACATAGTGAAGGTGCTTGGTGGGGCATGAATCCTTTTTTAAATGCCGATGGCACTGCGAGCTCTACTAATTTTACCAACTTCTTTTTTACTATCACAGGTTTTCATGGCTTTCACGTATTTAGTGGAGTAGTTATTAATATCATCATGCTTATCATGACACTCATGGATAAATTTGAACAAAGAGGTCATTATTTAATGATTGAAAAAGCAGGTTTATACTGGCACTTTGTAGACTTAGTTTGGGTATTTGTATTTACTATCTTTTATTTATTATAATTAGTATTCAAAAATTTATATGTCACATTCACACTCAGATCACGAAGCACATAACGCAGAAGCTATTGCAGAAATTAAGAAAGTAACGGTTATCTTATCGGTATTTACTATCATTGAATTAATCTTAGGTTTCTGGATGATTAGTATGACTTCTGCGCCTTTAAAATTAGCTATAAAAGGTTCTATTGTTATTTTAATGATGGCCAAGGCTTTTTATATTGTTGCTTATTTTATGCACTTAAAGCATGAAGTAAAAAACTTAATCATGACTATTATAGTACCATTGTTATTATTTGTATGGTTCATTGGTGCTTTCTTATGGGATGGTAGTTCATTTAGAAATTTACGTAATGATTATAATCCTTATTTTAAAGAACAAGCTACTATTAAAGTAGAGAAGAAAGAAGAAGAGTATGGAGCTGCCAAACATGAGGCCGTTGAAACAAAACATGAAACTGTAGAATCTAATAAAGAAACTACAAAACCAGAACCAGCTCCCTATTATTAGACGGCAGGCTTAAAGTAAAACTTATACCTAATAAGAATAAATTAAACCACTCCGATCTTAGGGGTGGTTTTTAAATTTAAAAAATGTCAAAAAAATCTTTCTACGGTTTACTTATTGCTTTTTTTATGCCACTTGTTTGTTATTTGTGGTTAAAATCGGCAAGTGATACCGCTGTTACTATGCCTCGCCATTATTTATTAGACACAGTTATAGAGCAAGTTGTAGATGGCAAACAAAAATCGGACAGTGTTTGGCATACCACCAAGAATATACAATTGGTGAATCAATTGGGGGATACGGTTAATTTATATGATCAGCAAGGAAAAATAATTATTCTGGATTTATTTTTTACGAGCTGTGGAAGTATTTGCCCCAAGCTTACTAATAACATGAGCAAGTTGCAACATTCTTTTTCCAAAGGTGGAGATGAACGCAAAAGGGTAGATACATCTATTGTTCATTTTATGTCTATCAGTGTAGACCCTGTTAGAGACAGCGTTCCTGTATTAAGAGCCTATGCTAATAAGACGGGCGTGATTGCCGATAATTGGTGGCTACTTACAGGTAGTCGTGATTCTATTTATAAGTTTGCATTTGAAGAATTAAGAGTAGACAAATTTAGTCAAGAGCCCATTAGTCCCGATTTTGTGCATACCAGCCGCTTTATTTTAATAGATAAAAAAATGCAAATTCGCGGTTACTATAGTGGCTTAGATTCCGCCTCGCTTTTAAAATTAGCCAAGGATGTGGGCTATTTGATGTTAGAAAAAGATAAAACCAAGAAAAATAAAGTATTTCAAGACATTATAGACCTAAGCTGGCTATGGCTAGTTATAGCTTTACTAGTAAGTGGGTTTGTTTACTATTTTAATACTAAATTTAATAAGAAAAATTAAGGGTAATGTATACTTGGAATGAGTTTACAAGAAAATATAAACAAGAAATAAGAGTAGGGTTAATAGTATTTCTTGCGATTATTAACGAGAAGTATAAAATTTATTTTAAATAAGAGTTAATTTATAAAATATGTTGAAACCTACTATACAAAAGAACGATAAGCAAGCGAAATTATTAATTGGAATATTTTCAGTAGTAGTACTTGTAGCAGTTAGTTTTTTAAGCAAGTTTACTATTACAGTAGAACTGCCTTTTGACAAACATATATTCGCCTTACTGAACGCTTTATTAAATACTGCAGTAGCCTTTTTATTAGTAGCGGCATTAGTGGCTGTGAAACAAAAAAAATATGCAGCCCATAAAAATATAATGCTAACGGCTCTTTTATTGTCGGTATTATTTTTAGTCTCTTATATCGCACATCATTTATTTGCTGGAGAAACGAAGTTCGGCGATACCGACCATGATGGTATTGTAAGTATTGCAGAACTAGCTGTAGTGGGTAACCTAAGGGCCTTCTACTTTATTTTATTATCTACACATATTATACTTGCAGCTACTAGCTTACCTTTTATATTATTCACGGCTTACCGTGGCTTGACGGGAGAATTTGAAGACCATAAAAGAAAAGCAAGAATAATTTGGCCTATATGGTTTTATGTAGCAGTTACAGGGCCCTTGGTGTACTTAATGATCTCTCCTTATTATAGTTAAATTCCTAATTCATACATAGGGTCCCAGAAATGCTTTTCGAAATCTATAATGGTTTCGTTTTTCACTTTTATTTTTTCTTTGGCAAGTAGTTCTTGCATTGTGGTAGGCGTTGCAAAATGAGCCTTACCGCTTAGCATTCCATTTCTATTCACCACTCTATGCGCAGGCACTTTAGGTTTCACCCCATGTGATGCATTCATAGCCCAGCCCACCATACGTGAACTTCCGCCTGTACCTAAATACTTTGCAATAGCTCCATAACTCGTAACACGCCCTTTGGGAATAAGACGCACTACATCAAATACATTTTGAAAAAAATCTTTAGTCTTTGGTGTGTATTGCATTAGAAATTTTATGGTTGCTCAATTCTTTTATAAGAAGTAACCTAGTTTTTACAGGCTCAGGCACGGCCTCGTATGCAAAAGGGCAGTGTCTGCAAGCATTGCCACAGCAATAGCCTCTTTGCTTATGGTATAATTCAGTAAACACATATTTACCATCTACATCAATATAATATTCTACGCCTTCAATCATTTTTTTAATATTCCTTTGCTTTAATATTCGTTTTCTTTAACCTTCGTTTCCTTTAATCTTCATTTGCTTTAACGCCTCTTTCTCTTTTTGCATCATGAGTTTCTGTTACTTCAAATGCTGCAATCATTTCTTTGAGGGTTTCATCTTTTGCAATGGGTAATAGTGCATCAATTTTAAATTGAATATAATGAATACGATTACTACTAGCAATATTCAATCCCTCATAATAAGTTTTTATAGCACAGCGCTGGTCCCATTTATCGGATTGCATAAAGGCTGATCCATAAACATCATCGGTAGCGGTAATTAATGTAAGGCCGTATAGTTCAATCACAGTTTTGGTAAACAAGTATAAATTAGGGCTATCTGTTTTCAAATGTACTATACCTCCTGGCTTTAGAAATTGCTGGTATAGTCTTAAAAACTGCGGATGGGTTAAACGCTTTTTAGCTTTAGATAATCTTAATTGAGGATCGGGAAAAGTAATCCATATTTCATCTACTTCTTCTTTAGCAAAATACTGAATGCTTTGTTCTATCTGCGTTCTAACAAATGCTACATTTTTGATGGCCTCTTTATTGGCTGTACTGGCGCCTTTCCAAATTCTATTACCTTTTATGTCAAGCCCTAAAAAATTTTGTTCAGGAAACATACGTGCCAAACCCACCGCATACTCTCCACGCCCACAGGCCAGCTCTAATGTTAGGGGCTTATTGGGGGTATTGTTTTTTGGGCTATTACTAGAGCTAATTTCAAGGGCATCCAATGAAATGGGGTAGTAGCCCATGCTTAATTTTTCAAAAAAGGCATTCCATTTTCCGGGCATACCCTGCGGATATTCCAATACATTCTCGTACTGCTTAATGGCTGCAAATTTGATGAGTTTTTTCTGGCCCATGGGGCAAAGATAAAGCTTAGCCAGTCAATATATTGGGCTTTTTGGGTCTCATCATAAAATCGTATATTAGAGATACGAATTTCCTTGCTTTTAGCTAATTATAAACCACAATTACGACAATGGCATCCTCTAAAAAAAATTATATAAATACTTTGGCCATCATTGCTTCCTTGGGGGGCTTTTTATTTGGCTATGATACCGCCGTTATTTCTGGCACCATCAATTTTGTATCGTCACAATTTCATTTAGATGCTATAAGCACAGGTTGGTATGTAAGCTCTGCCTTGGTGGGTTGCATTAGTGGAGTTGCCATGGCGGGAGTTTTAAGCGATAAATATGGTCGTAAAAAAGTACTTATTTTATCGGCTTTGTTTTTTGGTGTATCGGCCATTGGTTGCACTTTCGCCATAGGTTTTAATGATTTAGTTTTATACCGTTTTATTGGAGGCCTAGGTATTGGCGTAGCTTCCATGGTATCTCCTTTATATATATCAGAACTTTCCCCTGCACATAAAAGAGGTAGGCTAGTGGCATTGTATCAATTTGCCATTACCATTGGAATACTTTGTTCTTATTTTAGCAATGCTTATTTATTAAAGCTTTCTCATTCTGAAACTTTTGCGCAAAGCACCGGAACTGTATACCAGATAATGGTTTCAGAGGTTTGGAGAATTATGTTAGGTACTTCTGCCATTCCTGCTATTTTATTTTTATTGCTATTACAAATTGTACCAGAGAGTCCAAGATGGTTAACTATTCAAAATAGAGAAACAGAAGCCTTAACTATTTTACATAAAATTGTAGATACTGAGGACGCTCAAAAAGAAATGAATGATATTAAATCTAACCTAGCTAGAGAGAGTGGGGGATTAAGTATTGTATTTAAGGGAAGTTTTAGACTACCTATGTTAATTGGTATTTCACTTGCTTTTCTTACGCAAATTAGCGGCATTAATGCCATTATATATTATGGCCCTGGTATTCTAGAAAAAGCTGGGCTTCCCATTGCCGACGCCCTAGGCAGCCAAGTTATTATTGGCCTTGTGAATGTACTATTTACTTTAATTGCCATTTGGAAAATAGATCAATTAGGTCGTAGGCCTTTATTAATAGCAGGGGTAGTTGGTATTTTATCTTCTTTAATAATTGTGGGGGGTCTGTTTTATTTTAATATTAATAATACTTACCTGCTACTTACTTTTATTTTATTTTTCATTGCCTGCTTTGCTTTTTCTTATGGACCGGTTATTTGGGTTTTATTATCTGAAATATTTCCAGCTAAAATTCGCGGTCAAGCCATGGCATTAGCCACATTCTCACTTTGGATAGGAACCGCGCTGGTAGGGCAGCTTACGCCATTATTATTAGAAAAGCTTTCACCTGCGGGCACATTTTGGCTATTTGCTTTAGTAACAACACCGGCTTTATATTTATCCATTAAAATTATTCCTGAAACCAAGGGCAAGAGTTTAGAAGAGATTGAAAATTATTGGATAACCGTTAACGAAAAAAAATAATTGCATGAGATTAAAAAATAAAGTAGCCATTATTACGGGTGCTGCAAATGGAATTGGGTTATCTATTGCCACTGCCTTTGCTTCGGAAGGTGCAATGGTGGTATTAAGTGATATTGACGAAGCTAAATTAATTCAAGAAGCAAAACACTTGGCTGCGAATGGCGCTAAAACACTGGCTATCAAAACAGATGTAGGAAATACAGAGGATGTAAAAAACTTAATTGAGCAAACCATTAAAGCATTTGGACAAATAGATATACTAGTGAATAATGCAGCAGTAGCCATTGGAGGTAATATTATGGAAATGCCTGAAAGCGATTGGGATACCTTAATGAATATTAATTTAAAAAGTGTGTTCAGAACTATTAAAGAAACACTTCCTCATATGATTAAACAAAAATCGGGAAGCGTTATTAATATTTCATCTACACAAGCTTTTCGAAGTTGGCATAATTGGACGGCCTATTCGGGTGCCAAAGGAGCCATGCTTTCCATGACCAATCAATTAGCAGGACAGTTTGGTCCTAGCAATGTGCGCTTTAATAGTATTTCTCCAGGGGCCATTAATACTCCAATGAATGCAAAAAGAGCAGAGACAGAAGGCACTGCTTTTTTAGAAAAAAGTGCTGCACAACATGCTATGAATAGATTAGGTACTCCTATGGAAGTGGCCATGACAGCGGTTTTCCTGGCATCTGATGAATCGGGTTTTATTACAGGAGAAGACATTAAAGTAGATGGCGGACTTTGTACAGTTCCAAGATATACAGAATAAATAATTTAAAATAATTGAGCATACAATGAAGCAGGCATTAGCAGGTTTAAAAGTGATTGATTTTTCACAACTATTACAAGGCCCTTACGCCACACAAATGTTGGGCGACTTAGGAGCAGATGTAATTAAAATAGAAAGGTATGGTTCTGGCGATATTTATAGAGGCATGACTTTTTTTAATAAATGGATTGCGGAAGATGAGTCGCCTTGTTTTATGGCATGGAATAGAAATAAAAGATCTATTGCCATTGACATGAAAAAAGAAGAAGGCAAGAAAATTATTTTACAATTAATTGAACAGGCCGATATAGTGGTTGAAAATTTTAGACCAGGCGTGATGGAAAGATTAGGCTATGGCTATGCAGCTTTAAAAAAAATTAATCCTAAAATTATTTATTGTTCAGCATCGGGTTGGGGTAGTGATGGTCCTTATTTAACAAGACCAGGCCAAGACTTACTTGTACAAAGTGTAAGTGGTGCTATTATGACTAGTGGAAAAAAATCGGAAGGTCCGGTGGCTTTAGGCACTGCATTATGTGATCAGGTAAATGCATTTAACTGTGTGTATGCTATTTTAGCGGCACTTTATTTTAGAGAAAAAACAGGTATAGGTCAGGAAATACAAACCAATTTACTTTCCTCTGCCATTGCATTTCAAATGCAAGACTATTTCACTATTCAAAATTTAGGGGTGCAGTTTGAAAGACCAGAATCGGGTATTGGACACCCGGGGAATCCGGCCCCATTTGGTACTTATAAAACCAAGGATGGTTTCTTGGCCATTGCCATGAATCCCTTTGATATACTAGTAAAAGCCCTAGGAGACCCTAGTTTATTAGTATATAACGATAAGCAAGTGTTATTCGATAAAAGAGATGAAATTTATTACCGCATACAAGCAGTCACTATTACTAAAACTACTGAAGACTGGCTTACTATAATGTTAGGCTATGATTTATGGGTGTCGCAAGTGAATGATCAATCGGCGGTGGCTAATGACCCACAAGTAATACATAATAATACTTTTGTAAATATTCAACATCCTAAGGCTGGTAATTTAAAAGTAACCAATATTCCTTTTACGATGAGTGAGACGCCTGGTGCTATAACAAGACCTTCTCCTATGATTGGAGAGCATGGCCCAGAAATTTTAAAAGAACTTGGTTATGATGAAGCAGCCATTGAAACTTTATTAAATGATAAAATTATTTCTGTAGAAAAATTAAAAACGAAATAAGTAGAAAAAATATATAATGAAATACGAACATATCATTTTAGATATAAATAATAAAATTGCTTGGTTAAAGTTTAATCGACCCGAGCAATTAAACGCTATGAATGCTTTAATGATGGATGAAATTATTCATGCATTAGATTTTGTGGATAAGGCAGATAGTTCTGAAATAGGGGTAGTGGTAATAACTGGTGCTGGTAAGGCTTTTATGGCAGGTGCCGATATTAAAGAGTATGCGCAGCAAACAGAGGCGCAGTTTGACGCCTTTCAAATAAAAGGACATTCTTTATATGCAGGCATTGAAAACAATTCTAAAATTATCATAGCTGCTATTAATGGTTATGCATTTGGGGGCGGTTTTGAAATTGCACTGGCTTGTGATATGATTGTGGCATCAAGTGGAGCTAAAATGGGCCTTCCTGAAATTTTATTAAATCTTATCCCAGGTGGCGGAGGCAGTTTACGACTTACTAAAAAAATAGGCATTAATTTAACCAATGAAATTGTGATGACAGGCAGAACACTTTTAGCAGAAGAAATGCATGATCGTGGTGTAATTAATTATATATACCCAAGAGAAAACTTTATAGAGAAGGCCACTGAATTTGCACAATTATTTGCAGCTCAATTACCCGATAGGCTTTTAGCTATTAAACAATTAACACAGGAAGCAGCAAATGGTATTACACCCACTTTGCAAGCTAAAGAGGCTGCTCTATTAGGTAAGTTTTATAGATCTAAAGAAGGACAAGAAAAAATACAAGCCTTTTATAATAAGAGTTTAGAAAAGAAATAAAGCGCTCATTCATGATTAAATTAAAAGGCATTACTTGGGATCACGCAAGAGGATATGATCCCCTGATAGCCGCTTCTGAGCTGTATTTCAAAGAGAAAGGCATTCAGGTAGAATGGCAAAAAAGATCTCTTACTAATTTTGGAGACCAATCCTTAGAGGAGCTTTCAAAACAATTTGATTTAATAATAATGGATCACCCACATGTAGGTGTGGTGGAGGCATCTAATTGTTTATTGCCTTTAAATGATTTAGTTGATTTAAGTATTTTGAACGCTCTTAAAATTAGTTCTGCTGGTCCTAGTTATGAATCATATTATTATCATGGTAAACAATGGGCCCTACCCATTGATGCTGCAATGCAATGTGCAAGCTATAGAGCCGACTTAATGCATAATGAAAGTTTACCTACTAGCTGGGAGGAAGTTTTTGATTTAGCTAAAACCTTGGCTGCAAAAAAATTATATATTGGCATGGCACTTTGCCCCACCGATTGTTTATGTAGTTTTTTAAGCCTTACTGCTCAAATGGGATCACCCATTCAAGAAAATAATAAATTATTAGTTGAACCTTCAATAGGACTAAAAGCATTAACTATGCTCCGTTCCATGCGCGATGCATTTCATCCCAAGGTTTTGGATTGGAACCCGATTGCTTTATATGATTATATGTCTGAGCAGAATGATATTGCTTATAGCCCACTCGCTTTTTGTTATACGAATTATTCAAGGACAGGATTTAGAAAAAATCTTTTAAAATATCATACAGCACCTGAAATAAATAATGCAGTATTAGGTGGTGCAGGTATAGCTATAACTAGTTCATGCAGTAATGTGCATGAAGCTGCTAATTACGCCGCCTGGATATGTAGTGACGAAGTACAATCTACTATTTATGTAAATGCCCAAGGGCAACCTGGTAATAAGACGGCCTGGGAGAATAAGCAGGCCAATGCCATTACGAATAATTTTTTTGCAAGCACAATGCCTAGTTTAACCAATGCTTATGTAAGGCCTAGATATCAAGGTTGGCCTAAGTTTCAGCAGTTTTTAGGAGAAACTATTCATGAATTTTTAGTGAATAACACAGCCCCCGAATTAGTCTTAGAAAAATTACAAGCAGCTTATACGGCTTCTTATATAATAGAGAAAAAATAACACTACCACTACCACTAATACTACTACTAATATTACATCTACATTGTTAAATCATGAATAGTACTAAACAAATACATATATTATATGTTGGTTCTTATACTGAAATAGTTGCTGGAGATTTTGGCGGCCATGGTAAAGGCATTTCATGCTACGAATTTGATGCAGTGAAGGGAGAATTGAAATTATTAAATAATCAATTTCAGGTAAACCCAAGTTATTTATCTATTACTAGTATAATGCATAGTAGTAACATTGAACAGGGAACTACATCGTCTAGGTATTTATTTGCAGTTTCAGAGATTCTTGCTTCAAAAAAACCTGTAATTCATACTTATATCATTAATGATAATTATGCACTTAGTTTAATAGATACCAAAACTATTGAAGGCGGCTGCCCATGTCATATACATTATTTTAAGAACACAGATGGCGAAAGCTATACTGCAACTGCTTGTTATGAAACAGGTAATTTGGTTATACATAATATTAATGTTGAGGCTACTGCTAATCTAAATATTCATGATCCACTTAATATATACCATAAGGGTAGTAGCCAGCATCCAACAAGACAAACTCAAGCCCATGCACATTGTGCTTGTTTTGATACAGTGTCTAATAAATTATTAGTCTGCGATTTAGGGCTTGATCAAGTTAAAGTATATAACCTTGAAATAAATAATGACAGCTACAATGCTATTGAGCAGCAAATAATTATTTTACCAGCAGGCTCTGGGCCTAGGCATATATATTTTGATGAAAATTATGCTTATGGTTTTATTATTAATGAACTTACAGGGTCGGTAACTATTATAAAACATAGTTCTGAAAAAAAGGAGTATGAGATAAAGGGAAGTTTCGATGAGACAGAAACAAAGTCAGTTAATATAGACACTGACTTAGGCGGAGCAGCCATTCGTGTATCTGCAGACGGGAAGTTTATTTATACTTCCATGAGATCAGATAATACGATTCGTTTATTTGCATTTGACCCAATTGCTGAAAGCCTAGGCTTTATTGCTTCTTGCCCAACGCAGGGTAGCACGCCTAGGGATTTTACTTTAGATGCCACAGGTAAATGGCTATTAGTAGCTCATCAAGATTCAGATACAATAAGCATATTTAACGTAAATTTATACAACGGAACGCTTAGCTTTCATAAAACAGTGGAAAATATAGAATCGCCTGTTTGTTTAGCATGGCTACCTAAGTAAAATGATAATAAATGCAAACTAAAAAATCAAATCAGGATTGTAGCATCAGTGATGACTGGAGTTTAAAAGGTATGAAAGTAGTGTATTTAGAAAATGCTTTTTTACGTATTGGTATTTTAGCAGATCGCGGTTCAGATATTTTTGAATTTAAATACAAACCCTTAGACCTTGATTTTTTATTAAGATTAGATAAAGGCATACAAAACCCTGCACAAGTATTTTCACAAATACGCGATACGCATAACCAGTCTGAAGATTATTATTATGGCGGATGGCAGGAGATACTTCCTAATAGTCCTTCTTTTAATTATAGAGGCGCTTCTTTAGGTTTGCATGGAGAGGTTTCTTTAATTCCTTGGAAATATGCCATAGTTAAAAATACTGCAGAGGAAGTAGCTGTTAAATTTTGGACAAGGCCTTTAAGAATGCCTTTGTTAATTGAAAAAACATTGAGCTTAGAGAAAAATTCTGCTCAATTAAAAATTACTGAACAACTTACTAATGAAAGCGGAACGCAACTAGATATAATGTGGGGTCATCATATTGCATTTGGCCTTCCATTTTTAAATGAAGGCGCTAGTATTGATACCAATGCGAAAATCATGGAAGTGCATGATGATATTGTTGCACCAAGAAGATATAAAGCGGGTAAAACTTATAATTGGCCTCAAGCAGAAGACCCTACTGGTAAAGCATTTGATGCATCCGTGATTCCCGATACCTCAGCGCCTGCTTATCGTGACCTTTCTTTTTTAAGCAATTTCGATACTACTACCAATAAAGCCCATTATACCATTACCAATGCCCAACAAAAAGTAGGCTTTAAGGTAAATTGGGATGCGAGTCTATTTAAATGTTTATGGTTATGGCAGGAAAGAAATGCTAGTCAAGATTTTCCTTGGTGGGGCAAATGTTATACCGTGGCATTAGAGCCTTGGACTTCTAAATTCACTAACGAGCCCGATAAAGCAATTCAAAACGGTGAATGGTTAAGCATTAAAGCCGGAGAGGTAATAAGTACAAGCCTTTCAGCAGAGGCTTTTCAAATAAAGTAGAAACATATTAAGGCAGTTAATAGCTTCCTTAGTTCATAAGAATTAGTTAATATTTTTTGGCCTTTAACTGTTGTAAAGGGTGAAAATATTTAAATGGTTCTGTCTTTAAACTTATTGACCATTTTAAGCTCTAATTTGAATGTACATTAAAGCCAATACCATGAAACGTTCTTTCCAAATTATTTCAATCTGTTTTTTATTATCTAATTGTAGCCCCAAAGAATATCCTCTTGGAAATTTTCAGTCTAGCCCAGTAGTGGCTGATGGCAGTATAAGCGATTGGAGCTTACCTCTAAGATTTGGAACGGAAGATGGCTCCATGGAATATAATATCACCAATGACAATCAAAATATTTATATAAGTGTTGCGACTAATAATCAAGCTACTCAAATGAGAATATTAAGAGCAGGTATTAATATTTATATCGATACCAAAGGAAAATCGGATAAGTCAATGGGTGTTTTATTTCCAGTAAGAGCAGATAATTTAAATAATAATTACGCACCCAATCCTGCTGCTAAAGAAGATAATCAAAATTTTACGAGAGGAAATAACAGAAGAAATAACCTAACTGGAGAAACTGGGCCTACTGCTGCCAACCAAAAGAAAAAATTATTAATGGACAATAATATTTTTAAAACTTTTGGTTTTATTAACATGGAAAATAATATTTACGATTTGTTTGATAGTACTGCTATTAAAATGGGTGTGAATTATGATCAATTAAATAATTTAGTAATTGAATGTATTATACCCATTAAAAATATTACCAATAAAAATTTTACTGCATCGAATGCACCAAGTATTAGTGTGGGTATTGTTTTAAATAATATTAACATGAATAGAGGAGCTACTGCAATGGGAGCTGGTGGAAGAACTGGTGGTATGGAAGGTGGTGGTGGTATGGGTGGTGGAAGAGGTGGTATGGGTGGAGGCATGGGCGGTGGTATGCGAGGCGGCGGCGGAATGGGTGGCGGCAGAGGTGGTGGAATGCGTGGCGGAGCTGGAATGGGCGGACAGTCAATGGGTGGAGACAGATTAGGATTAAATAAAGAGGTAGCCAATTGGTATAAATTTAAATTAGCCTATAAATAATAGCGTTTAAATACATTGCCTATTTCTCTACAATATCATTTAAATTGTGGTAACTAATTATACGAACCTTATTTAATTGATTCTTATGAAAAGAAGCCCCTATATTGTTTTTCTTATTCTGCTAACATTCTTTGTTATTTCTTTTTTGACGAATATTATGGGACCTTTAATCCCTGATTTAATCAAAGGCTTTAGTTTAAGTTTAACCTTGGTAGCTTTATTGCCCTTTGCTTTTTTTATTGCTTATGGCGTCATGTCTATTCCTTCAGGAATGATGATAGAAAAGTACAAGGAGAAAAAAGTAATGATTGCTGCTTTCGTAGTAGCTTTTGTCGGCTCACTTATTTTAGCTTTATTCCCTAATTATTTATCGGCAGTAGGTTCATTGTTTTTAATTGGTTGTGGTATGGCTATGCTACAAGTGGTTATTAACCCTTTATTACGTACTTCAGGTGGTGAAGAAAATTTTGCATTTTACTCAGTGCTAGCACAACTTATATTTGGATTTGCTTCTTTTGTAAGCCCCTTGGTGTATTCGAAGTTAGCATTTGCAATGGGCCATGATAATAAAGAAAGCTCTTTGCTTACTTATTTATATACACTAGTACCCCCTCAATTACCTTGGATATCACTTTACTTTTTATTTGTAGTTATATGTTTTTTCATGATGGTGGTTATTACTGTATCCAAATTTCCAGCAGTTGAATTAAAGCAAGATGAAAAGGCCGGTGCTTTAGCAACGCATTTAACCTTACTTAAGAATAAGCAAGTGGTTTTATATTTTATTGCAATGATATGTTATGTAGGTTCTGAACAAGGTGTAGCGAATTGGATTTCACAATTTCTTTTGAGTTACCACGGATTGGATCCGCAAAAAATAGGCGCTGAAACAGTTGCTTATTTTTGGGGACTAATGACAGCCGGTGGTGTGCTAGGTTTACTACTATTAAAAATTATGGATAGCCGTATTGTACTCATTACATTTACAGGGTTGGCTATTATTAGTTTACTACTTGCATTATTTGGAACTTCTTCCATGGCCTTAATAGCCTTCCCTATGGTAGGATTTTTTGCTTCGGTTCTATATCCCATAATTTTTTCTTTGGCCTTAAACTCTGTAAGTGAACACCATGGCTCTTTTTCGGGTATTATGGTAACAGGTATTATTGGAGGTGCTATTGTGCCATTAATTATAGGTTGGCTAGGAGATAATTATGGCTTACGACTAGGCATGTGCTTTTTATTTTTAACACTGGGCTTTATATTTAGTATTGGATTTTGGGCTAAACCTATTATTACTAATAAAACTATTTCTTTATTTAAAAAGAAAGAGGACAGTATTGCATAAATTATTTTATGAGTGAAACAAAAGTTATAGGCATTGATTTAGGGGCTACCAATATTCGAGCAGGAATAGTGCAGCAGGGTAGTATACAGAATATACAAAGCAAACGCATTAAAAGTGAAGGCACAGTAGAAGAAGTATTAGCCGATTTTTATTTATTAATAGACGAGCTATTAGATAAAGATGTAGTAGCTATTGGAATAGGGGTTCCAAGTGTGGTAGACTTAGCAAAAGGCATTGTATATGATGTTCAACATATACCTTCTTGGAAAGAAGTACCCTTAAAAGAAATTTTAGAAACTAAGTATAAAATTCCTGTATTTGTAAACAACGATGCGAACTGTTTTGCCTTGGGTGAATTTCATTTTGGAAAGGGCAGGGGTAAGTCAGAAATGATAGGACTCACTATTGGCACAGGTTTGGGGGCAGGCGCTATTGTCAATAAACATTTATTTGCTGGCCCTAATTGTGGGGTGGGTGAGTTTGGAATGGTAGATTACTTAGAGCATAATTATGAATACTATGCAAGTGGCCAATATTTTTCTCATATCTATAATTTAAATGGGGAAGAAGTTTTTGAACGTGCTAAAGCAGGAGATAAACAAGCCCAACAGTATTATGCAGAAATGGGCACACATTTAGGCAATGCCATAAAATTAATAATGTATACTTTCGATGCTTCTTATATTGTACTTGGAGGATCGGTAAGACATGCCTATACCTATTTTGAAAAAAATATGTGGGTACGCATAAACACATTTGCCTACGGCCATTCAGTAGCAAATTTAAAAATAGAATTATCTGATTTAGAGAATGCAGGTATTCTAGGGGCTGCTGGTTTATACTATGACCAGTTGTAACTATTTATAAAACCTATTATTGCTTATAAAATTTATTTTTAGAGATTTTCCCCTTTAATAATTAAATTAATAATGATTGTATATTTCTATAATGATTATATATTATTTTAATGCTGCTGCAGCGGCTTCGTCTAAGTAAATACTACAATTAGGGTGATTTCTTAATAAGCTTGCTGGCACTGCTTCTGAGATAGGCCCTTCCATAACTTCTTTTACAATGCCTGCTTTTTTTGAACCACTTACTATAAGTACTATATGTTTGGCATCCATTAAAGTATCTATACCTAAAGTAATTCCTTTAGTAAGGGGCTGTGGTTTTTTAAAATATTTTTGTCCTACTTCAACAGTTAAAGGGTCAAGATTAATTATATGAGATCTTGTTTTTATAGATGTATATGGTTCATTCATTCCAATATGTCCGTTCATACCTAAACCTAAAATGGCAATTTCAATACCACCTTTTGCTTGAATCGTATTTTCTGTTATACTACACTGCTGTTCTAAATCAGATACTGCTCCATCAAAAAAACATATACGATTTGTAGGAATTGCTAAAGGACTAAATAATTCTCTATTCAAATGATATCTACAACTTCCTTCGTCATCTCCATTGAGTCCTACCCATTCATCTAAACCTAAAAAAGACCAACTATCAATATTAATTTTATTATAGCCTACACCCTTAACAATATTCTTATAAATACCAGAAGGAGAATCGCCAGAAGCTATGCATATTAAGGGTTTTGAAGCAGCCTGCATTATGGCAACAATATCTTCATATGCCTTTTCAGACATAGCTTCATAGTTATTTGAAATTATTATTTTCATGAATTTATAAAATCTTATAATGTTTAGTAATTATAATTTTAACTCACCCCAACCTTTTCTGTATTCTCTTTTAATAAATTGATTTGCTGCCTCAAAATTAGTGACACGCATATTATCTCCATCCCATTTCAAGGCCTTGTACCTTCCAGAAAATTTATATCCTTCCATATTGCCATACACAGGGTCCACTCTTTTTATTTTTTCACGAATATTAAAACTACGTAATAATAAATTACCCAATAAAACGGTTTCTGTTAAAGGCCCTGCATAGCCCACAAAAGGAGAGTCTACTTCCATATTGCCATAGCCTGCAATACTTGCATCTACCCATTGCCACCAATGTCCATCCATATCGCCTTTTACCCTTGCGTATTTTTTAGGAATATTAATATCCTTGTTTAAACTAAGTGGTAATAATCTTGGATGACTGCCACCCCAACCACAGGCTACTTTTCCTTTCGTACCTATAAATAGAGTAGCGCCTTCAAAATCGTTTTCACCTGGGAAGTCTCCTAGTGCATCATTAAAATTTAAATCGGGGTCTAGTTCATTTACACGCTCAGGTGTAATGCCTCCATCCATCCAGAATAAATCTAAGTCCTTACCATTTTTTTGCTTGAACTTAAATTTTAAAGAACTTGATACTGGACCACTCTCAGGATACACGCCTTCTTTAAATATACCACTGTACACCGTACTTGCACTTCCTGATATTTCTGTTGGATAACCTAATTCTAATAATTTAAAGGGAGGACCAATAATATGACAACCCATATCACCTAAAGCACCTGTTCCAAACTCCCACCAACCTCTCCAGTTAAAAGGAACTAGGTTTTCTATATAATTTGTTTTTTGTGCAGTGCCCAACCATAAATCCCAATTTAATTCTTTAGGAATAGGAGGCGTAGACTTTGGCCAAGAAATACCTTGAGGCCAAACGGGTCGGTCAGTCCAACAATATACTTTTTCAATATCACCAATTAATCCTGCTTCAAACCATTCTCGCATGGTACGCATACCATCGCAAGAAGCGCCCTGGTCGCCCATTTGCGTAACTACCTTATATTTATCTGCTGCTTGCGTTAATATTCTTGCTTCATAAATATCATGCGTTAAAGGCTTCTGCAAATACAAATGCTTTTTTAACTGCATCGCACTTAAACCCACCAGAGCATGGTTATGATCGGGTATGGCAACAGTCACTGCATCAAAGTTTTTACTTTCTTTATCAAACATTTCTCTCCAATCATGATAAAACTTTGCTTTCGGAAATTGTTTTCTTTTAGAAGCGGCTGGTCTTTCATCTACATCACATAAAAAAGCAATATTGGTATTTTTATTAGGGGTATTGGCTAAATGTTGAATATCGTTATCGCCTTCACCACCACAACCTATGGCTGCAATATTTAATTTATCGCTAGGTGCTACATAACCCACACCACCTAAAACACTTCTTGGTACAATGTAAAAGCCTGCAGTGGCGATGGCTGCTTTTTTAATAAAATCGGCACGGCCTAATTTATGTTTTTTCATGCTTGTATTAATTATAAATAGTTCCTAGTAAAAAAGTATTGTCTGTTTTTAATTTTTTGAAATATTTTATTTTCTATCTTTTTTTATAAGTGGTCTTACTGCTACTTCTTTAAAGTACACTATATCTTCATCTCCATGATTTTGTAATCCTATATACCCTTCATTAGGCCTGATACCCGGATAAGGTTCAAAACTAAATTTACGTTCTGGAGTTGGCTGACCCTCGGTATAGTCGGTTACTTTTTCTCCATTTAAATATACAATAGTACTTGGGCCGTCTAAAGTAATTTCCATTGTATTCCAATCTGGGCCTGGCTTTCCAGGCTTTGCCAAAGGCTTGGTAAATGCATACAAGGTTCCTGAAATATGGTATTCGTCTTCATTAGAAGTTTCTGGATGGTTATCAATTTGTACTTCATAACCATAATAAACGGGCATCCATTCTTCTTTAGGTTCAATAGGCACTCTTATAAATACACCTGCATTGCTATTAAATTTTTGCATTTTATAAACTACTCTAATAACACAGTTGCCTAATTTTCCTCCTGTCCAATACAATAAACCCATACCACCCTTGCTTGCTAATAAACCTTCTTCCACATATCTACTGCCACCACCCACATGCTTCCAACCTGATAAGTCTTTACCATTAAAAAGTTGCTTCCATTGGCTTACATCATTTAATTGAGCTTTTGAACTATTTGCACAAAGTATAAATAGTATTGCAAACACTAAATTTCTAAGAAAATGATTGGCTATAATTGTATACTTCATGAGGCTTATTTATATTAAAAAATATTTACTTGTATTGTAAGAATCTTGAATGAATGAAGCATGCTTCATTTGACTAGGTAAGTTACTTAAATTACGATTATTGAAAAAATAGAATAATGTTTATATTGTGCTGCCCCTAATATTTATTTGCTCTATGAGGTATACTATTTATTTGATTTTACTATTGCTATTGGGACCATTTCTTGCAAACGCCCAAACTAAGCAAGTGCAGTATGGGCAACAGTCCTGGCTCGATTTTTTAAATCAAAATAGGTATTCAAAAAACTGGGGTTCTTGGATAGATTTTCAATTAAAATTAAGCGATAAGTATTATAAATCGGTGTATGCCACTGAGTCTACCTTGGGGGCTACTTATTATACCAAGAATAATTTAAAAATAGTAGGGGCCTTAACCTATGTCGATCAAATTCATACGGGTACGAATAATTATCATTTAGCAGAATACCGCCCTTGGCAGATGGTACAATTAAATACAGACCAACCTCATTTAAAAACATTGCAATGGTTAAGACTAGAAGAAAGGTTTAAACAAACAGCTTTGAATGATGCACCAAGTTCTATTTACGATTTCACTTATAGGTTTAGATATTATTTTTTATCTAATATACCTTTAACCAAACATCATTATCAGAAGGGGAGTATTTCCTTTGTAGCCTCTGAAGAAATTTATCTAAACTTTGGTAAAAGTATTGTGTACAATACTTTTGATCAAAATAGGCTCTCTGTTGGCTTTTATTATTATTTGAATAATGATAATATTTTTCAATTTGGTTATACCAATGTATACCAAATACTGAATCAGAAAAATAAATTCAACAATCTAGATGTTGTGAGGCTTTCTATATTTAATAATATAGATTTTAGAAATAAATCTGCAAAATCTTTCAACTAAATAAGCCCTAGTTTGCTTCTAAAATTCTATCTACTAAAATTAAACTCCTTGTTTGAACAAACTTCCACTTTTGTAATAATCGATCTAATATTGTATACTTAAACTTTAAATAAGTACAATTAAATATACTTATTTTAGTATATCATTCATTGATTTAATTTTACGTTTTATTTTATAAATGGCAATTGTTATAAATATTTTATAATTTAGCGCTTTCCAAATTATAGCCTAATATTTTTTAATTTACCAATTTAACATGGGAACTAACACACTAAAATCAAATAGTAACAAGTATTTGAATATCAATGGTATAGTAACTATTCTTTTAATATTAGTTTTTTTAGGAGTAAACTTAGTAACGCTCAATGGAGCCATCGATGAAATGGGTCCCCAATGGTATTATTTAAGTATGGCCAATATTGTAGTAGCTATTTATCTTTTTTTCCAGAATAAATCATATCAAGAAGCTATTAAAACAGTTTTAAGTTCTTCATTTTCAATACTATTTATTGTTTTTATTTTATACATTGGCGCCTCCTACTTTTATGCAATTAATAAAACAGAGATGTTGGTGTGTTATGCAAGATTTATGACAATGGCTATGATGTTTTTTAATATTGCAATCCTCCTACAAAAAGATGCAAACCTTTTAAGAATAATAGTTATATTATTATGTTTAGCTTTATTTGCCGATTCCTATTACACAATTTCTACATTCTTAAATAGACCACCTGAAGTTACAAATTATGACTCCTTCATACTTTCTATAAAAGGAAACGCTTCTAATAAAAATATTTTTGCTGCAAGTATGGCCATTAAAATACCATTCTGTATGTATTTTGTTTATGAACTAAATACAAAATGGAAATATTTATTTATGAGTATTTTGATGATGGCGGTAATGTCAATTGTAATAATGAGTACACGTTCAACCTATGTATCATTAGCAATTTATACAATACTATTTATAATATTATGTATTATTGAAACTAAAAGAAAGCAGATAAATTTTTTAAAAGTTTTTAAATTATTAATCCCAATAGTAATTGGGGTTATTTTCGCATTTTTAGCAATAAATACTGTAATTACAGAATTTGAAAAAACCAATCAAGGTAATTATGCGGCTTTAGGAAATAGATTGAGTTCCATTAATTTAGAAGGTTCAGGTAGAAAGGACTATTGGTTAGCTTCAATTGACTATTTGAAAAATCATAAATTAATTGGCGCTGGTTTTGGTAATTGGAAAATTGCAGTTATTCCTTATGAAAGTGAAATACTAAATGACAATATTTTATCCTATCATGTGCACAACGATTTTCTAGAAATTGGTGCAGAAACTGGTATCATGGGTTTATTGTTATATCTAAGTTTATTTATTTTAACTTTTATTTTATTTTTAAAAAATTACTTTAATAAAGCGCTAAACCAAAATAGATTTTTACATTTTTTTTCAATGCTTGCTTTGGTTGGATATGGTGTCGATGCTTCTTTAAATTTTCCGATTGAACGTCCTATCACTCAGATACTTTTTGCTTTTGTTTGTTCCATTAATCTAATTATATACTTACAAAATAAAGTTGCTATACAAAATACGCAAACAAAAAAAGTTAATCCTTATTTTTTATCAGAGATAACCACCATTGCTATTATTTTGATTATGTTGCCTGTAGCTTATATCACGAAATCAACTTTCGAATCAATGCAACTTCAACCAAAGGTATATGCCGATCTGGACCCCAAAAAGATGAATATTGATTCAGTTAGAAATTTAAATACTTTCTTTCCCAATTTGACAGCTACTGGTTTATCTGTATCAGATATAATTGGTTCTTATTATGTAAAAAACGGAAATTATTTAGAGTCGATACCCTATTTTGATCAAGGTAAGATTGCTAACCCCTATTTTCATTTATCAGATACTTATAAAAGTTTAGCCTATATTAACTTAAATAAGGATGATAGTGCTTTAAAATATGCAATTATTGCTTTTAAGGAAAGGCCAAGGTCTAAAACTGCCTATAACCAAATTATAAATGTTGCTAGCAAGTTAAAAGACACTGTTTTGTTAAAAAAAGCGTTCTTAACTTACACTAAATATAGAAATGATGATTTTGGGTGGTATTTATACTTAAATAATTTAATTAGGATCAAACAATCCTTTACTACTGAGATTAACAATTTGTTAGACAGTTCGGTTAAACTTTTTCCAGAGAACAAAGACTTAAAGAATCTTCAAGATATTTCTAAAAATGGTACTCAG
>Ga0114958_10001125_pt1 | contig 21550 bp, 12 predicted proteins | sample C_130208_EF_Meta_FD_89577 | JGI IMG/M metagenome (GOLD analysis project Ga0114958, IMG submission 89577) | Freshwater microbial communities from Lake Croche, Canada to study carbon cycling - C_130208_EF_MetaG | ecosystem: Environmental > Aquatic > Freshwater > Lake | place: Lake Croche, Canada...
AAAAGCTTTTTATAGGATGCAGGCTAGGGCTAGCTTTTAATTTACTTTCGAAAGAGCCTGAAAATAATTCATTGGTAAATTCTTACGATAAAAATATGATCTTTTCTTTTTGTAAGACCCTTACCCCCCACTGCGTTTTACACGATGATTATTTAGAGAATGATTATACTGTTTTTATGTATCATAGACCATAATATCAATTATTTTTTAGGTCATTTTATTTTTACTCGAGATTAAATTATTTCACCTTTTCATTATTCTAAAATATTTATAAATTGTTGAACATTTTCAGTCAAAAGAGATTTGTTACTTTTTAGGAATTTAAAAAAATAAATCACCAAAAAGTCTGTACTTATTTTTATTTTATTTAATTTTATTTAATTATAAATCCTTTTTCCTTTTTTTGTTATACATGGTATCAAATCTATCCAAGAATCCGGTTGTTAAAACACCTGAAAAAGTCAAGGGTAGTTCTGTTGAAAACACTTCAATATCTTCACTAAGTTCTCCTACGGCACAATTTTTTAGTAAAGAAAGTTCAGATAATATTGATTTACCTAACAGTGGATCAAAAACTTTAAACAGTGTACAACTTTTTGGTAAAAATGAATATCATCAAAATAATCAAACAGGTTCAAGGGTATTAAATTCTTCTCCCTCTTTTCCACCGGTTCAGCGAAAAGGTTCAACTGATCTTTCGCCGAAGACTGCTGCTGCTAGTAATAAAACTGGTTTACCTGATAATGTAAAATCTGGAGTAGAGCAATTGTCAGGTGTTAGTTTGAGTGATGTTAAAGTCCATTATAATTCACCTAAGCCAGCTCAATTGCATGCGCATGCTTATGCACAGGGTACAGATATTCATGTGGCTTCAGGTCAGGAAAAACATGTACCTCATGAGGCTTGGCATGTGGTACAACAAAAACAAGGAAGAGTTCAAGCTACCAAACAAATGAAGGGGGAAGTACCAGTAAATGACGATGCTGGATTAGAAAATGAAGCCGATGTGATGGGGGCTAAAGCGGTACAAATGAAATTTGTTGAATCAGACTCATTAAATATTTCAAAATCTGAAAATGCCAGTAATCACAATACTCCTGCTCAATTAGCTCCAAAAGAGGGTGGGCATTCAGATGGATATGGTGAAAAGGATTCTACATTTTCACAATATAATCCCATGTTATTGGGTAAGGCAGATAAAAACTCATTTAATGAATTAGATGTATATAGTAGTGGAGGAAATTCTCCATTTTCTCAATCTAATCCTATGTTATTGGGTCGGGCAGAAGTTGATGTTTCTTCTATTGGAATTTTAGATATTACCACCTTACCTACTTTATATCACACTACTGCAAGAGAAGGTACATCACAAAGTATTCTTTCAAAGATTGATCCATCATTTTTTAATGAATCATCAAGGTTTGGTGGGGGCTTTTATTTAACGAGCGACATCAAAACTTCAATTCTTGAATTAGAGCATCATCAAAGTTTGGCATATGAAACTATAATTTATAGCTATAATGGTGCAAAAATTGCTGATTGTACAAGTGCTGCCCTGCAAAAAATTGTAAAAGATAAACCTTTACATCTGCGAGCAGAAGTTGAAAAAAGGGGTTTTAGCGGAGTAGCGTTTAAATCACAACGAGGCGATGGTACAAATGTGGTGATATTCAAAAATTTTGATTCGATTTTAACAAAAGGTGAAGAATTAATGAGAAGAAGAAGAGATGATGATGGAAAGTTGAAAGAAGTAGACATGTAATTTACTTTACTAAAAATTTAAATACTTCGCTGTATTACAATGTGTAATCTATTTTGCTTTAACCATTTGCTCTCTTTTTCAAAGAATTAAATGAAGAATTAAAAATAAATATTGTCCAAAGAACTGAGATTTTATTATTGGTGTGATTCTACTTTTTTGAATTAAACTATTTTAAAAAAATTATTTCAAACTTCTTAAAATACCTGTTACAGAATTAACAAGTTCAGCAGGTTAGAGATTAAATACTAAAGAATTTAAGTAATAACTTTTAATTTGTTAAATTTACAAAGCAACTAAATCCTCTTCTTTTTAAAAATATATGTTATCCAAACTATCCAAATATCCAGTAAATAAAACTCCTGACAAAGGGATAGTTAATTCCAATGAAAACACTTCAACTGCTTTTTTAAGTTCTCCCACAACACAATTTTATAATAAAGAAGGTCCAGATAATATTGATTTACCAAATAGTGGATCAAAAGCTTTACATAGCGTACAACTTTTTGGTAAGAATGAATATCATCAAAACAATCCTACTAGTTCAAGGGTATTAAATTCTTCTCCCTCTTTTCCTCCCATTCAGCGCAAAGGTTCAACGAATCATTCGCCGAAGACTGCTGGAGCTGCTAATAAAACTGGATTACCCGATAATGTAAAATCTGGAGTAGAGCAATTGTCAGGTGTTAGTTTGAGTGATGTGAAAGTGCATTATAATTCGCCTAAACCAGCTCAATTGCAAGCGCATGCTTATGCACAGGGTACAGATATTCATGTGGCTTCAGGTCAAGAAAAACATGTACCTCATGAGGCTTGGCATGTGGTACAACAAAAACAGGGAAGAGTTCAAGCTACCAAACAAATGAAAGGGGAAGTGCCAGTAAATGACGATGCTGGATTAGAAAATGAAGCCGATGTGATGGGAGCAAAAGCGGTGCGAATGGCTGCAAAGGAGAATGGTGGGGTGGTTCAACAAGTATCAGCTTCTAATAAAGCGGTGGCGCAGTTGGGAATGTTTGATTGGATGAAATCGATGTATAAAGGGGCGAAGAGGATGTTGGGTTTTGGAGGAAAAGAGAAGAAAGATGAAAAAGTTGGAGTAAGTCCTACAGATGTAGATGTTATTCCAGAAGCAAAAGAAAATAAGCACAACCTTATATCTTTAAGTAAAAATCCAGAAAGATTTAATAAAGAAGAGAAGAAAAAGATACTTGATTCTAAAACAAATGCTAAAAAAGATTTAGAAATAATTCCAAATGGTAAAATTGAAGCCATTAAAAATTTAGGAAAAAAAAGAGATAAAGAGGGTGAAACAATAGATGACAAAGAAAAAGGTAGTTTAGAAAAATTACTTTTGAAAAATATTGAAAGAAATAAACTGATTGGGGTTAAAGGTGGACAAGGAAGAGCTGCTGAGTTATCGGGTGCTGATAAAGTTCAAGACCATTTAGGTTTAAAAGATTCAGATAGTAAAGATGAGATACTAAATATTGGGAATGTTAAAAAAGCAGCAAACTTAATTGATAAGAAAGTTTCAGATGAGGGAATAAGAAAAGAAACTTTCAAAGAATCTCTTGAGGTATTAGATTCCAGATTGAATAAATTCCTAATGTTTGATAATTCTGCAAGTAAAAGTGTATTATTAAAATCTGGAGAAGGATCTTTATCTGACGAAGAAAAATGGAATATAATCCAAATTAATTCTGAATTTATGTCATTTATTAAAGAAGGTTTATCCATTAATAAAATAATACCCGATAATTCGGTTCAAACTATTATTCAAGTGGGAAAAATGGATGCAAAATTTGATAATGCATTAGGTGGATCCGTAGCAGATAGTACAAATTATGATGATGGCTTAAGAGGTAATGAAGCAATATCGAATTTTGGACTTGATTATTCAGGATATGAAGAAATTTCTGAGAATCCTGATGGTACAAAATCTACTTCAAAATTAGAAGGTTCTAAAAAAGTAGACGAATATGGACAGTGGGGTGCTTTACCAACTTATGTAAAGGAAGTTGGAAGAGATAAAGAAGGCCACAGAAAAATCAAGGCTGTTCAAAATGTTTTTTATGTAAATGTAAAGTTAAACAAACAAGAAGCTGAAAATGTAAGAGTACCTATTCACCAAAACATAATTGACTATGCTAATGAAATGGAAGAAAAGATGATGAATAATCCTAAATCAGCAGATTTACAAAAATTGAATATTTTGAAAAAATTCAAGAAGAGAGCTGCTAGTGTTGCTGCTATGACATTGTCTACTCTTTCTGATGGCGTAAGTAAAAATACAGAAGATCCATTGACAAACTTAGGTATGACTAGAGCAGGTTCAAGATTAATTACAAATTTTGGAACAATAAATCAGGAATATCACATGAATGGCAATTACATTAAAGTGAAAGCAGATTCTGGTTTATGGTTAAAAGATTCTACTGGAAAAGATACACAGGTTGCAACATGTGAAGATGTACAAGGTAAAATATTATTTAAAGTAATTGATGACCAAAGTGATAAATTAAATGCTGCTTTAATTGAAAACAAAAATTTCTTAAATTCATAAGTGTAAAGATTATTAATCTTTTAAAATATTCATTCATCAAAATACTTTTAAATAAAATGAATAAATAGATAAGTTATTTAAAATTGAGGTTTAATCAGACTAAAGGAAACTCGGATACAAGTAAATTTCGGAGTTTTCTTTTTTATTTACAAAGCTCTTTTTTTACTATTTTTTTTAGCAAAGTAATCCATTATTGTCTTTTTTCATAACCCAAATTATTCTCCAAAAAGTATTCAATTTCCATTCTAACAATAATTTTAAAATAAATATTCTCTACAAAAAATTATATAATAAAAACATTTATATGTATCAATTTTAATTAATTAGAAACTTAATTATTAAATTAAAAAGTTATATCAATTGATTTAATATTTTTTATTTAATATTTTTTTATGCCAACTTTAATTTCAAGAAGCAAAACTGATGAAAGAACATCTAAAGGCAATAAGAATGCTTCTAATCAGGGAGGCGCTTCTACTCTATCCTCTCCTACCGTACAACTTTTTAGTAATGGTCTTTTTGATGAAGAAAACAAACAAGACAATGGAAGTTTAGCAATTAAAAGTAAAAGTTCATTTGGTAATGCTGACCTACCAAAAAATAATACTTCAGTAGTTAGGCAATTAAAATCATCCCCTTCGTTTCCTGCCATACAACTCAAATCATTCAATCAGCCTATTCAAAGAGTTGCGAACAATTCTCATCCGGTTCAATTAAACTCATGGTGGAACAGAAATGCTCCATCTTGGCTAGGAGGAAGTGACAAAAATTAAAAATTAGATGCAATTGGTGGTGGTCTAAAAACAACAGCTAAAGGTGTTGGTGCTGGTTTGGGTGGTGCAGTTGGAGCAGGTCTTGGCGCAGTAGGTGGTGGTTTAGCAGGAGCTGCAGTGGGTGCTTATCAGGGTGCTACAGGTGCTTATGGCGAAGCAAAAAAGAAAGCCGGAGGGGGAATTATGGGAACTATTGCAGGTTTGGGTGCTGGACTTATGGGCGGTATTGGTGGTCTAGTTAGCGGTGGTGCTGCTGGGGCTGTTGGTGGCGCAGGATATGGAGTCATAGCAGGTGGACAATTTGGTTCAGGAAATAGAAAAGGAGCTGGAAATACTTTTGGTAATTTTGTTGATGGAGGACTTAGTGCTGCTGGTAGTATCCATGAGGGAGGTAAAAACTTTAGTAAAGGAGCTGGTAAGGTAGCAACAGGTATAGGTACAATAGGGGGGGGCATTATTGGTGCGGGATTAGGAGGAGTAGTCGGTACTTTTGCAGGAGCTGGTGTTGGTGCATCGAGTGCCTACGAAAATGCTAATAAAAAAGCTGGAGGCGGAATTTTGGGAGGAATTCTTGGAGCAGGTGCTGGACTTTTGGGAGGAATTGCTGGGGCAGGTGCCGGTGCTGTTGGAGGTGCTGTATTAGGGGCTCAAGAACTTGGAGGAGCAGCTTTGAATTCAGATCCATCCAAACCTAAGGAACCGGGTAATGGTAAAATGTCAGCAGCTGAGAAATACTTACATAAAAATAGAATATCAACGGCAAGTCAAGTTGCATCGGTTGGTATAAATACAGCTAAATATGCTGAGCAAGGTCTTAAGACCTCCGACTTTGCTAGAGAAGCGATGGCGGCAACTGCTGGAACTGTGACAACAGCAGCTAAAATATCGGGCATAGGTGGAGCTGCGCTTGGAGGAATTACTGCTGTTAAAGGTGGTATTGATTGGTATCGTGGAAACAGTAAAATCAAAAGAAATAATGAAAAGTTAGACGGAAAAGAAAGAGGTAAAGATCTAGCAACAATGAATGAGAGGGTTAAATTGAGACAAAAAATTGAAGCAGGTAAGGATATGAAAAGAGGAGGAAAATATGGTGTCGCTTCTGGCTTACTTAGCACGGCTGCAGGTGTTGCCACTGCAACTGGCATAGGAGCTCCAATTGGCTTAGGATTAGGACTTGCAAGTATGGCTGTAAGTGGTGCTGGTGCTATTCATGGTGCTGCAGTACAAAGTGGACGAGATAAAGAAGCAAGAAGAATGCGATCAAAAGATGAAATTATTGAAGACAAAATTCAAAATAACCAAGCTAGAGAAGAGAGAATTGGTGGTTCGATCTTTAACCCTATGAATTGGAAAGCGAAATTTGAAAGATCAACAGGGTTGGGAGACACTGCAGATAAAAGGATGGGCACACTTTCAGGAAGAGGAAAAGAAGAAGATGCGGCAGATTTAAAGAAATATTCAAAAGAAAAAAGGAAAAAATATTATGAAGAAGGATATAATTATAAAGATTTCGATGGCAAAGAAACCGATGATCTAGATCGAAAAATTACTAAAACTTCAATGTATAGTAAATTTAATCCTAAATCTTGGGGGAAAAATGCTCCACAAGGAGAAAAGAAATCTTTTGATGCAGAAGATATAATGTTTAACAAATCAATGCATTCAAAAGAAATTGATAAAAGACATGAGGAAGAAATAAAGGGTAGAGAAAAGTGGTGGCATTGGAGTAGTAAAAAGGGTGAAAAAAAGAATGAAATAGAAGGATGATGAATTTGGAGTAAATGGAGAAAATTAATCAATGTTAACTAGTTATGCTTAATCAAATAAAGAAATCCTTAGAAAAAGAATATTATAAAGTCACTTTAAATTCTGAGCAACTTAACGGGCAGGTATTTGAGCAATTGATGGTGACTATTATTTTTCAAGATCATCCTCAAATCCCTAAGTTAGATTTGTACCTAATGTTTTTACCAGGTATCGAAAAAGAATTAGACGGTGTTTCTTTGTTGCAGTATTATATGGGCTTCACCACTGGAGTTAACACTGAAAGTGATATTGCTAAGCTTAAAAATATTGCCAACGAATTGAACAAAACCTTGGCCATCGGTCTTTTTGGTTTTAATGAATTCGATAATAGTATTTTCATCAAGTACAACCAGACGCTATTAGATAAATATGACCAGGATACTGAAAAAATTATATTAACTATCATCAGTGCGCTAACTTTTCAGATAAGCTCCAATTTTAATCAGTTTGTTTCTAATTAATTTTAATTAGTACTCCTGTCCTTCACCTTAAAAATATCTTTAAAGAATATAATTATAAGGTAAATTTTAAATTCCAAAAATTGATTATGCTAAGTGCAATTAAAAAGATTTTAGAAGAAAACGATATCGATTTTGTCTTTCACCCAAAAAATGAAAACCTTCTAGTTGATAAAATAGATGTAGAAATATTTATTGAAAATTATCCACCAGACCTTCGTAATATCATTGAAATTATCTTTATTCCTGGAATTGAAGAAGCTACTGAAGGATTAAACATGCTTCAATTTTACACCATCCTTAATTTAAAAATTAACGAAAAAAAGAATATAAAAAATGATTTAATGAAACTACTGTCTGACATCAATTACACGCTTGTTGCTGGTGCCTTTCATTTAAATCTTAGAGAGGAGAATATTTATTTGAAATACAACTTAGCTATCGACCAAACTCAAGATAAAGATTTAGAATTAAAACTATCAAGAATAATTTGGTTAATCAACCAACATTTCAATACCTATATTAAAATGATAGTTGAAGTAAACAACGAATCTACCTCCTACAGTGAACTAAAAACAAAGGGTATTATTTAATTACTCCTAAATAAATTTAAAATTTTTCTTAATGCTTGATTTAGCAATCAAATAATCAAGCATAATTTTACATTATTCTAAAAGGTCAATCTAGAGCCTGATCGTAAGATATTTCACCACTAATAAATTGTAAAAACTTATTTTTAATTTGGATTACTGATTGCTGCAATACCATAAACATTTCGCCGTATTGATCAGCGTTGACTGGGTCAAATCTAGGAATAGATATCACATATTTAAAGCTCAATTCATTTTCATCGGTTACGTAGAAAAATCCCAACGGAATTTGTTTATTATGTTCCTTAATTAATTCGTTTATTCCTAACTCAAGTTGTTGAGGAATTTCTTCTACAATGGTAGCATAATGTTGAAGCAGTCGAATGCTACGAAACAGGTCTTCTTCAACTGGCAAATACATTATATTGAAATTGATTTCATCTATGGTTGTCACCAATACATTGTAAGGTATATACAATGAAGATTCAATTAAGGTTGCAATAATTGAATTGTCATTTAAAATATCTTTGATTTGATTAAGTAAGATTTGTTCTTTAATATTAATAAAATCCTTCGTCATTCAGCTTTATTTTTTAGTTAAATTAAATACACTTAAAAAAAGTAGTTAATCTTGTATTAGAAAATCCATTGCTATAAATTGTTTACCTTCCTTTTTTCATTGCTCTGACCAAAAATTCAGCTTGAGGCTTACCCGTCAAAGAGAATACAGTTCCCAAATCTGCCCCAGTTGCAGAGATAAATTGCTCTGCTTTTATTAATTGAGATTCATCATCAACTTCCCATGAAGGGTCGATATCAGCAATGTATTGATAAATACTTTTGGTATGGGTAACATATTCTAAATGTTTAGCATTTTCTGATCGATTTGAATCACTACCTGGAATACCTAAATTACGTCCTTGTGTTTGTAAAAACTTACCAGCAGCCTGAGCAGCTTTTGCTCCACCCGCTACACCAGTTAAAACTCCGGCAGTAATTCCTCCATCAGCAGGGAAAATTTTAGCAATTTCAGCACCAATTTGAATTAGATCAGTGAAAATATTTCGCATTCCTTGGATTTTCCTTTTCTGATTAATTTCCTGCATTTTACTACCTAACTCATAATAGCGAATTGCCTTGTATAATTTTTCAAAATCAGTATCAAGCGGCAAAGAATTGAATCTGAGAAATGCCTGTTGAGCAGAAAAATCTCCATTTTTGGCTTCTTCCAACATGGCAGAAGAATTTGGTCTGATTCTTAGATAAGTTTCCCTATTGAAAAATTTACCTCTCTTTTCATTTTGAAACAATTCTCCAAAAGTTTCAGGAGGCGCACCTAGTACTAAAGTCAAATCATTGCGATACAAGTTTGCCACATCTCCCATCTGCTCTTGAGCAGTAGATGCGTTGTAAGCAGTATAAGCATTTACTAATAAATCACATCCCGCAATTGCTAGTCCCAAACCAGGTAACATAGACATTATCGATCCAGAAACACTTCCATTTACATGAGTCAACACTAAATTGGCTGCCTTGGCACCCTGTCTTAATAATTCGCCCAATTGCACTGCAGCTTTTCCTCCTCCTGTAAATTTCTTTTCATCACCCTTAAAAGTTTTATCCATTGAACAAGCAGCACTAATAGAGGAAGTAACTATTCTTATTCCAATACCTACTGCCTCCACTATACCTTGAGCAGCTTCAGCAGCACCACCCACAGCACTAGATGCAGCATCTCCTAGAGCACCAACAACATTTGCAGCCCCTGAAACAATTTTATTCGCTCCTCCAGCTCCTGCAGCTAAGCCATCAGTAGCTTCAAGAGCTTTACCCAAAATAGTAGATTCAGTTCCCAAATCGCTGGTGAAAATATTATCAGAAAGTAATTTATTGGCATTCTCGATCATAGCATAAATGTCAGTTGGCTTTCTTTGTATTACTACTCTTTGTGAAACAGGAGAAAATTTATTAACGCCATTAACTTGTTTCTTTTGTATAGGTTTTGATATTTTAATTAATTTACCCTGAGCAACTGCTTTTGCACCCATAACATCGGCCTCATTTTCAAGTCCTTTGTCATCATTCACAGGAACCTTTCCCTTTAATTGTTTGGTGGGTTGTACTCTTCCTTGCTTTTGCTGTGCCACATGCCAAGCTTCATGCGGAAGATGCTTCTCTTGACCAGGTGCTACATGTATACTCTTACCTTGTGCATAGGCATGCGCATGTAATTGAGCAGGCGCACTTGAATTATAATTTACTTTTACATCATCCATACTTACACCGGAAAGTTGTTCAACACCAGATTTCAAAGTATCTGGTAGACCTGTTTTATTTGCAGTGGGTGTTGATTTTTGAGTAGTTTCCGAATTGGTTGAATTGCCAATATTAGATTTAAGCTGAAAAGACCAATTAGGCGATGATTTGCGCTCTGAAGATTCAAACTTGCCTTGTAGTGGTTCTTCTTCCGCCATTAACTGAGCCGGTTGATTAGTTGATTCAAACTTACCTTGTAGCGGTTCTTCCTCCTCCATTAATTGAGCCGGTTGATTAGTTGATTCAAACTTGCCTTGTAGCGGTTCTTCCTCCTCCATTAATTGAGCCGGTTGATTAGTTGATTCAAACTTGCCTTGAAGCGGTTCTTCCTCTTCCATTAATTGAGCCGGTTGATTGGTTGATTCAAACTTGCCTTGTAGCGGTTCTTCTTCCTCCATTAATTGAGCCGGTTGATTAGCTGATTCAAACTTGCCTTGAAGTGGTTCTTCCTCTTTTTCTTTATCCTTGGGATTAATTCGATTTTTAAGATTGAGGTATTTATTCAATTGAACAGTGTCAAACTTACCTTGAAGCGGTTCTTCCTCTTCCATTAATTGAGCCGGTTGATTAGCTGATTCAAATTTGCCTTGAAGAGGTTCTTCCTCCTCCATTAATTGAGCAGGTTGATTGGCTGATTCAAACTTGCCTTGAAGCGGCTCTTCCTCCTCCATTAATTGAGCCGGTTGATTAGCTGATTCAAACTTGCCTTGAATCGCTTCTTCCTCTTCTGCCATTAATTGAGCAGGTTGATTATTAGCTGACTTAAATTTTCCTTGTAGTGACTCCTCCTCAGATCCTTTCAATTGAATAGGTTTTACAATAGATGGTAAAACTTTTAATTGAGTGGTTTTATTATTTGAATTAGCTGACTTAGATTTATTTTTCTTTTCAGCAGGAGCTAAGGTTGTAAACATGAAATTTGAATTTTATAAGGATATAAATTGAATGAAAATTTAAAAATTATTACTTCGATTTCAAAATTAGTTAATTTGATTTTACTAAATTAATAAGAATTTATTTAACCTTAATTCCTTTCGTTTAGATCTTCATTAATATAAGCACTCTCTTCTGTATCTAGTGCCAATTCAGCTGCATCATTTGCTTCTTCTTTCTCTATTTCTGAGGATAATGTATCAAGATCACTATTTAATTTATTAAACTGATTAATTTTTTCTTGAATTCCATCCGCTTGATTTAAAGGATGCAATAAAGAATCTACACCATCCACCATATCCAAAGAATCTGCTATTTGTTTCTGATAAATTGAAAGTTGAGTTTGAACATCCTCTTTTTTCTTTTCATTCCTTGATAGATACTTAGATTGTTTTTCTTTACCTTCTGCTATTTTCTTTGAATAAATCGCCGCTGTAACCGTTAAAGGCATTACTCTACGCCAAATAGGTGGATTTTTTTTCTTAAATTCCAATTCTGCTTCCCATTTACTGTTCTCTTCAATAATTTTAGATAGTTTATTTTGATAATGGATCATCCTAGAGGACAGTTTTTTAAATTGTGGATCCTGTAAAGTTACATTGATGCTTTTACGCAGAAGCTCAACTACTTGACTTTTAGCATTCATCAATTCCTCTTGTGATTTATCAATCGATCCAGCATCAAGTCCGGCAGCAATACTACTAGCATTTGCAGAAATTTTCTTCGCGGCATCAATTGCTGCAGCAACAGCTTCCATTGATTGTACAAATGGTAGACTTTGATGTTCTGCAACCGGCTTTCCAAGATCTGGCTCGCCTGTTCCCATTACTCCTTTGTCACCGGTAGAAGTGTGCTTACCATCTAAGAAATTAAATGTTCCCGTTTTTTCCGCACGCCCCATATCCCAAGATTTTATTTTTACTTCATAAAGTGTTTTACTAAATACCAATAGGGCTCTTGCTTCTACCCCACCACTCAATTCTGCAATCACATTAGCTCCTAAATTGTATTTAGCATTTATATCAGAAAAATTATAACCTTCACCCTGTTTAGAGGCTTTACCATTAAATTCTAAACCTGCTTCTAATGCTGCTGTTGTGCTTCCTTTAAGGAATGCACCAAGAGATACCAATGCACTACTTCCTACAGCCAAACTTGCTGTAACACTCATAGATAAAGACCCATTTCCTGCCGCGTTAACTCCAAATACAAATTCGCTACCCGAGTAATTCACTGTACCTCCAATACTAACTGATGCACTTGCATCAACCCCTAAACCAATTCTAGCTTCCATGGGTACCGGTCCAGCAGCAAAAGGAATGATTGCAGAAAAGTCAATCGGGAGTAAGCCTGGAATTATATCTTTCGGCAATACTGGAGATGTTGCAAGGAAGGTAAGATTTGCTGAAGTAATTTCAGGCTTTTTTCTATTATTAAAATCCCAACTAAATGAACCCGTACCTGCTCCTGTTAACCATTTACCGATAGTAATGCTTCCTGAAGCATCATTGATATCAATTTGATAGCCTTTACTTTTACCAAACAAAGTAGCAGTTTTCAATCCGAAAGATAAATTATCACCAAAAGAAAGTCCTGCATTGATATCTACAGTAACCGATTCCCAATCAAAAGCTCCATCCTTATACTGAATATTTTGAGCCTGTCCTGAAACCTTATCTACCCCTGGAATTACACCACCAGTTGAAACTGTTGCAGTTGCAGCAGCTACACCCAAAACATTGTTTTCAAAACTAATACCATTACCATTAATCTGTAAGCTTCCATTGAGTAAGGTTGCATTAATTTCACCATTTGTTATTGAATCTACTTTCCAACCAGTACCTTCTTCATAAGAAACAGCTACTGTTCCTGTTGCACTAGCACCCGGTAGGTCAAGTGAAAGTGTACCTACACCCGTTTTCTTAAATCCATCTGCTTCGCCAGACACTGTTCCAGCCAAACCTTTGGCTTTAAGGATTCCTCCAATATTTATTTCGTTAGGGGAGCTAAATTTTGCAATACCCCAGTTGAATTTTTTATCTTCTCCCAACGAAATAGCGCTAACCGTAACATCTACTATTGCACCTGCAATATCGAGTTTCATTGTGCCACTTTGAGCTGTAATTACTCCGTTAACATATTGAATTTCATTTATCGATAACATACTGCCCAGTACCGATGCAGAAATTCCACCACCAGTAATTGAATCTACTTTCCAACCTGAAGCATCATCATTTGAAACAGCCACTGTACCGCTTGCGGTTGCACCCGGTAAATCAACAGAAAGGTTGCCGGATCCTGATTTTTTATATCCATCAGCTGCTCCAGAAACAGTGCCCTCCAATCCTTTCACCTTAACGACTCCACCAACACTTAATTCATTAGGAGACTTGAATGTAGCAACCCCCCAGTCAAACTTCTTATCTTCTCCCAAGGAAATAGCTGTAACAGTGACATCTACTTTTGCACCGCCAATATCCAATTGCATGGTTCCTGTTTGAGCCGTTATTACTCCATTAGCAATTTGAATATCATTTACAGTTAACATATTACCCAAAACGGATGCTGTTATTCCACCACCAGTAATTGAATCTACTTTCCAACCTGTAGCCTCATCATGCGAAACAGCTACAGTACCTGTTACGGTAGCATTTGGCAGTTCAAGCGAAAGGGTGCCAGTTCCCGATTTTTTATAGCCATCGGCTGCCCCAGAAACTGTACCCGCCAAACCTTTAACTTTTACGATTCCACCAATGCTTAATTCACCAGGATAGGTGAATGCTGCAGAACCCCAGTTTAACTTTTTATCTTCACCAATAGAAATAGCCGTTACCTGTACATCCGCTTTTGCTCCACCAATATCTAGTAGCATGGCTCCGGTTTGAGCCGTAATTATTCCATTGGCATATTGAATATCATTTACAGTTAATACACTACCCAATACTTCTGCTGAAATGTTACCACCAGTAATTGAATCTACTTTCCAACCGGTAGTTTCTTCATATGAAACAGCCACTGTACCAGATGCGGTTGCACCAGGCAGATCAACCGAAAGGGTGCCGGTTCCCGATTTTTTATAGCCATCGGCTGCTCCAGAAACTGAACCTTCTAAACCTTTCACCTTAACCACTCCGCCGATACTTAATTCACCAGGATAGCTAAATGAAGCAGTTCCCCAATTGAATTTTTTATCTTCACCAAGGGAAATTGCGGTAACCTTTACCTCTGCTTTTGCACCACCAATATCTAATAGCATAACTCCAGTTTGGGAAGTAATTGCTCCATTAGCATATTGGATATCATTTACAGTTAAACTATTACCCAAGACGGATGCTGTTATACTACCACCTGTAATTGAATCTACTTTCCAACCTGTAGCAGCATCATGTGAAATAGCTACTGTACCGGAAGCAGTTGCATCCGGTAAGTCAAGTGAAAGGGTACCAGTTCCCGATTTTTTATAGCCATCAGCTGCACCAGAAACTGTACCCGACAAATCTTTCACCTTAACTACTCCGCCAATACTTAATTCGCCAGAATAACTGAATGCTGCACTACCCCAGTTGAATTTTTTATCTTCACCAAGTGAGATAGCTGTTACACTAACATCTACTTTTTCACCACCCATATCCAGTTGTAAGGATCCACTTTGAGCCGAAACTACTCCATTAGAATACTGGATATCATTTACAGATATAATATTGCCTAATACCGTTGCAGTAATACCACCACCAGTAATTGAATCTACTTTCCAGCCAGTAGCTTCATCATATGAAACCGCTAATGTACCGGTGGCAGTTGCATCAGGTAGGTCAATAGAAAGGGTGCCAGTTCCCGATTTTTTATAGCCATCTGCTGCTCCAGAAACTGTACCCTCCAAACCTTTCACCTTAACCACTCCTCCAATACTTAATTCACCAGGATAGCTAAATGTAGCAGTACCCCAATCGAACTTTTTATCTTCACCTATGGAAATACTATTTACACTCACAGCTACTTTTGCCCCTCCAATATCCAGTTGCATGGTTCCGCTTTGAGCAGATATCACTCCATTAGCAATTTGAATATCATTTACCGTTAAAATATTACCCAAAATTGATGCTGTAATTCCACCATTTGTAATTGAATCTACTTTCCAACCTGTGCCTTCTTCAAAAGATGCAGCTACAGTGCCGGTAGCAGAGGAACCATCGGGAAGGTCAAGAGACAGTGTACCTGATCCTGATTTTTTATATCCGTCGGCTGCTCCTGAAATGATACCATTCAAGCCTTTAACTTTTACAATTCCACCTAAACTTATTTCATCGGGATAACTAAAGTTGGCTACTCCCCAGTCCAATCCATTTTCTTTACTGTAAGAAATATTTGAACCAGTACCAGTAAAAGACTTTCCCATTAATTCCATCTTTAGGGTTGCAGTTTCAGCTGATAATGCGCCAACACCTGCATAATTTACATTATTAGCTTTAACATTTAGGGTATTATTGAGTAATCCAGCAGTCAATTGAGCATTTGAAAAAGTGGGGTTTTCAAATGTCTGGGTTGAAGTATTATAAGAAATTTCAACATGGCCGCTTGCTTGTACATTATCCAAATTTAATTGAAGATCTCCAGCACCGCGTATATCATAGCCCGAAGCATTTGAACTTATATTTACGGTAGAATTTCCAACTGTAAAAATATCACCAAACACAATATTGCCAGAATAAGCCAATGACGCATTCGCAAATTCAATTCCACTTTCTTTTATTTGAATATTTTGAAGTGTTCCGAAAGCATTTCCATTGGGCAATGTCAATACTGCATCCAAAGAGTTGGCTGAAAATATTCCTTTAGCCAAATTTTCAATATTAATACCTTTGACAGTACCTGTAATCAAACCAGAATTGTACTCAAAATTTTCATTTAGAACAGATCTAAATTCAGTAATGGCTGTATTTTCAGTATCAAAAGCAGGGTTCTTTGGGGAAGCGAATTTTAAATCCCATAAATTAAGTTGTTTTAAAAAGCCGGAAAGTGTATTGTAAATAGCAAATAGTTCACCGGGTGAATAAGAGCCTTTTTTGGCCGCTTTATAGGCATCGTGAGTAGATTTGACTATTGAAAAATTGGATTGAACAGCTGGTACAACTGGATCAACTTTGGGTTCTTCAACAACTTTACCTGGTTCGGGAGTAATCACTGGTAAAACAGGTGGCACTTTAGGTTCTACAACAATATTGCCCGGTTCAGGAGCTTTTTGCGGAGCTGGCACTTGCGATAAACTAGCAAGCATACTTTCTATGGATTGTTTTTTCTTTAAATCATTTGCACTCTTAGAATTACTATGTTTACCCAACCATGTGTTTCCCAGGGCAATAGATTCAGTTCGAAACTTTTCTTTTTCAGCTGGCTTTATTTCTTTTTTAAATTGAGTGTATTTTTTTTCTAATTGTGTAAAGGTAGATTCCTGTCCAAAAAAGAATGAATTGAATCTGGCTCCAATTGATTTTTCACCTTTTAATTCAACTTCTGCTCTTTGTATTGGTGCATATATCCCCCCACTAGGTACTGAAAAAGATTGCCCCTCCATGCCACCAGAGATATTTGACATTTTTTGAAGGGGTAATTGTGAGTTAACCGAGTTTAGAACAGGTGTAAAATTGGATTTTGCACTGGGCAAAGTTTTGGAAGCTGGGCTATTTTGAGCAACCACATTTGGTGAACTATTGTCATTAATTTGTTTTATGGATGAAATTGCTTTCAATTAAATAAATAAAAAATTATTTGAATGTTTTATATATTAAAAAAAATAATAAATAAAGTAAAAAACACTCGTGAAGTTATTATAAAATATAGAGATAGCCAAATTAATAGGATGATTAAAAATTAGATCTAATAGATCATAAAGTATGAATAATTTGGACTTAGAATTGGCAGATATAATTATTTATAAATATAACTTAGAGGCATTTCTTCCATCGCATTTTCAATACTGCAATTGCCTTGGGCAACATCCACCAATGGTTTCTGGAAATTTATCAACATAAAAAAAAGTATAGAGAGAGATTTATCAATGATTTCGCAGTTCTTTTCAAAATTTTCATTTGAAATAATTAAATTATGCTTTAAGAAAACTAAATTATGAGTGTGTAAATAACCAAAGGATCCGATGGTTAATTTAGTATTGAGTTTAATCATTAAATCACAAATCGGTAAATAAGTAGCAGCTTCCAATCCTCCCACAATTGGAATATAAAATTGAAGTAGACTGAAACCTTCAAAACCTTCCTCTTTAACAGGAAGGTTACCCAATTCAATTGGCCAATAAACATTCTGTCCATTGATAACTGAAGCAAATTTTATTTCTAACCGATCATAAAAATTATTGGTATCCGCTTTTTCAAAAGTTGATTGATAATTTTTATCAACAAGAAACTTGTTTAATTTTTCTAACATTTTAATAAATATTTACTAAATAATTTTTTTTGCATTTTCCAATAAAAAACTACTAGAAACAACATGATCTTTCCTACTATAAATTTATTTGTATAATATTTACATCAATGAAAAGTCTTTCAAATTATGACAAAAAATCAAAGCAGGATAAGAGCGAGAATAAAATGCTAAAGTTGTTAAAAAGAATATTTTTAACTCAAGAGTTATTTAAACTAGATCTGAAATAATTCTATCTAGGCTATCAGGAGCTTCCTGATAAGCTTGCCATGCTTCCTTAAATGTTTTACAGTTTAAATAAAAAATTTTTGAAATTTCAAGAAAGGTTTCTTTGTTTAACGCTTCAAATACGCTAACAGGCACAATATATTTAATTAGAATTTCACCTGTTTCATTTATTAATGTAAGGCCTGCTGGAGAAATCGCGTTGTATTTATTTAAAAAAGATAAACTTCTCATTTTATCCTTCTCAGTAGAAATAAAACCAAAACTAAATGTGTATTGCAACAACTGAATCTGACTCAGATATTGATACATATTTGGCAAAAAGATTAAATTGAAGGACAAGTTATCTGCTGTAATTACCCACAAAGTTGTGAGACCGCCGTCTACAATACTCCTATCAATAAAAGACTTTTCATAATTTTGAAGTAAATATTTTTCATACAATTCAAATTGATAAAATTGTTTTGCTTCTATAAATTCTTTATTCATAAATAATATATTTACCTACCGCTTTTCATCGCACCTACCAGCTTATGAACTGAACGATAGGCTCCTGCAGCATCATTGCTATCAATTTCTTTGTAAACGGCAGGTGGATAGACACCTGCAGCATTTACAATTTTTTCAACTTTTTCAATTTCAGATTCAAAAGATTCATTTTCAGGATTTATTTTTGAATACATTCCAAATATTGTTTTTGTGTGCTGTACATATTCGGCATGTTTAACAGTGCTTTCTTCATTTAAACCACCCATTGATAAAGCACTAAATGTGCCTTGAGCTCTCTTCTCTTTTTCTTCATCAGATGCGTCAGTTCCATTTTGACCTTTTAACATTTTATTCATACTAACAGATGCCGCAACTACCAATTTAGCTGTACCTGCTGCACCGTGTAATATTCCAGCCGCAACTTGACCACCTGGAACCAATACCGCCATATTACCTGCTAAAATCATAATATCAGAGGCCATTGCTACGGCACCATGCCTAATTCGCTTGTGATTTATTTCATACATTTTACTTTGCAAATTCCAAGCATTCAGTTTATCAACAAAAGCCTGAATATCGCCACCAGGTATCTCAATACCTAATCGTTTGTATTTATCAATTACGGTTTGATTACCATCTTTTTGTTTTGCTGCAACCTCTAATTCAGCTAATACCTTAGGAACAACTCTATGATAAGTTTCCCATGATAATAGTGCTCCTCGACTCTCAGTGTAAAAAAGATTACTATTATCCAATAAATCTGGATACTCAAATTTATTTTGTAAAGTTTGCATATCTTCCAAAGCTCCCTGAGCATTCCATCTTTGAAACAAACCTATCGCAATATTTGCCGAAGAAATTGCTAAGCCTAGGCCTGGTACAAGAGAAGAAAAATAAGAAATTGTAGGTCCTCCAGCAAAAGTAATAATAACATGAGCGGCTTTTAAACCATTTAAAGAAGCTGAAGCTGCAGTCTTTAGCAATTTAACTGAAGAAAGTTTATCCATCTTAACTTTTCCTTCAATTAAATCTTTAGCTTGTGTAAGAGTGCTAATTGAATCCATAATAGTCATAAGAGGAGCTGTCAGTAAGTTGTTGACTTCAGCTTTCTGTTCACCTGACATTATTTGCTTTTCTTCTTTATTACCTAAATCACTTAATGTGGGATCTGGAACAGAGATTGAAACTGCGTCTTCTGGTTTACCCAATGTACCGTTTCTTTCTTTTTCACCCAATGTTACTAAATTTGAACCCTTTAATACTGTTAATGGTGTTTTCAAATTATCTTCAGCTTTTCTACCAGCATCCGCAACGGTACCCACAATAGATGCTGCATCTCCCATTTTTTCTCTGTAGGTGCTAAGTACTTTTATACCTTCCCAATCAATGGTACCTACTGCTTTGGTAACTCGGTTTACAAATTCTTTTTGAAGTTTTGCTTTTTCTGAATCCTTTGCACCTGATCTTTCTCTAGTTTCTATATTTTCAAATTCAGAATCATCAACAACTTCTGTACTTTGCATGCCATCATCCTCACCCACAACTTTCCAATCACTTTCAATACTTTCTTCTAATTTCTTAGCATCTTCCGGAGATTTACTAACCCCAAAAAGCCATTCAAACATACCCTGAACAGGAGCCCCATTGCTTGTTACATTTAAATTGGATAATTTGTTTTGTGCTTTTTGGTTTTCAAATGATACCATTTGTAATGCCTTTGCCCCCATCACATCTGCTTCTTTTTCTAATCCAACATCATCATTTACCGGCACCTTTCCCTTCATTTGTTTGGTAGCTTGAACCCTTCCTTGTTTTTGTTGTACTACATGCCAGGCTTCATGAGGAACATGTTTTTCTTGACCTGAGGCTACATGAATATCAGTACCCTGTGCATAGGCATGCGCTTGCAACTGAGCGGGCTTGGGCGAATTATAATGAACTTTCACATCACCCAAACTTATACCGGATAATTGCTCTACACCAGATTTTACATTATCAGGCAATCCAGTTTTGTTAACAGGTGCTGCTGCTCTTTGAACTGTTGCGGTAGAGTTGGAATTGTCTCCAACTAATTTTGACTGAAAAGCCCAAGTATCAGAAGACTTTCTTTGAATAGGTGAATGATTGGTTGGTATTATTGATGAGGCGGATTTAAATTGTAATGGAGAACTAGGAGCCATTTTTCCATGACTAGATTCCGTTAAACTTAGTACAGAATTTTGCATCTCTGTTTCCGCTTCTAATTGAATAGGTTGAAAACTAGGCAAAACCTTTCCACCGGCCTTGTTTTCTGCAGTGGAAACTTTTGAAACTGTAGGTTTAGCAACTGGTTCAGAAGCTTTTATCATAAAAAAATATTATTAACAATCATAAACTTATGAAATTTATATATTATAACCAAAAATCCTATATAATTATTTAAAATATAAGGGGGTAGTTTGATATCTGAAAGGCTAATCCGCCACACACCTAAACCCAGTATGCTCCAAACCTGTGTCAGGAGATGACTTCATTCTTGATGAAACTCTATACCCCTTGCAATAACTGGCATTACATAAAAAAGATCCTCCCCTCACTACCCTTTTTGGTATGCTTGGTTCATCACTATCCAAGCTTGTAGAAGGTCCTATTGGATTTGACAATATCGTTCCTTGTATCTGCTCATAATAAGCTTCATGGTACCAATCGCTGCACCATTCCCAAACATTTCCTGCCATGTCATATAATCCATATAAATTAGGTTGAAATGATTTTACTGGAGCTAAATTTTCAAAATGATCCCAACTTGTATTGGTAGCCGGAAATTTCCCTTGCCATGTATTTGCTTTTGGCCGCACAGCCTCTGGATCTTCATCGCCCCATGGATATTTTTTATTCGTCATCCCTCCCCTAGCCGCATACTCCCACTCTGCTTCTGTAGAGAGCCTTTTTCCTGCCCATTTGCAATAAGCGATTGCATCGTCCCAACTAACTTGTACTACAGGATAATCATCCTTTCCGTTAATATCAGAACCAGGTCCACGAGGATGTTTCCAATTGGCACCAGCCGTCCAAACCCACCACTGCGAATAATCATTTAAATTGCTTGCCTGATTGTTTTTTCTAAATACCAAGGAAGCAGGTAACAACTGGTCATCAGAAGGTTTGGGAGTTCCTGCTGGCAATTGCTTTTTCATTTCATTCCAATCAATTGATTTTTC
>Ga0114958_10001126_pt1 | contig 21529 bp, 17 predicted proteins | sample C_130208_EF_Meta_FD_89577 | JGI IMG/M metagenome (GOLD analysis project Ga0114958, IMG submission 89577) | Freshwater microbial communities from Lake Croche, Canada to study carbon cycling - C_130208_EF_MetaG | ecosystem: Environmental > Aquatic > Freshwater > Lake | place: Lake Croche, Canada...
GCTAAAAGCGCTTTATTGATTAAATCTGAAAAATTTCCATAGCCCATGGCTTGCTGCGAATCTTTGGCTGAAAAGCCAAATAAACTGCGGGCCAACAAATGATTAACATTCGTCTGATTCCAAATTGGCATAGACTAGAGAATTAACTGAAACTTTAGAAGTAAAATTGGTATTTTAGAAAGCAATTTTAGGAATATTTTCTATAAACCCAAATTAATTTTTCATAAACTCAATCTGCAAAATCGTATCTGGCTTTGAAAAGCGTGTCACGCGAACATCCATCGAACCAGCCACTTTATAAAAACGCTGCGGAACAGACACCTGATCGAAGAACACAGGCTTCGCCTTAAAAAGGTCTAATTTACGGCGAGTACCATCTTTTTGCCTTAGGACTAATAAGTAATGAATCTCATTCGGGTCAGAGGCATCCGTGTATTTTTTTCGTAAAGCGCCATTCATCGTCATCTCCCTAATTTCCGATTCAGAATCATACACTTTTTCAGACCAAAGCGATGGCAAGAATAATTGGGCTAATAAACCTAATGTACCTACGATGAAAATAATGGTCGAGAAATTTTTTACTCCCCAGTCCGTTCCTCCTTCGGATGAGGAACCCGAACCCATGTTACCAAACAAGGGCATTTTTAATTTCTTTCGAGGCGCTCTCCTTGGCGGACGGGCAAATTCAGACATAAGGTTCGATTATTTCTTGCAAAACAAATGAATTTAAAAAAGAATACATCATTTTTTTGGATTAATTCATCGAACATAGCAAGGATAAAAATTCAAATTGGTAAATTGCGTTTTAATATTTTCACCACCCCACAAAGGGGCACATGTAGAACAATGTTTTCGATACTAAGCAAATCCGTTACAAAAATATTTGGCACTAAATCAGACCGTGACATCAAAGCGATCATGCCACTCGTCGATCAGATCAAAACCGCCTATGCCTTATTAAGCAGCCTGACCGACGATGAATTGCGTGCAAAATCCAGTGTTTTCAAATCACGTATCCAAGAATTTTTAGCCCCAACCGATGCGGAGATCGCTTCTTTACACGAAAAAAGCCAGGCCACCGAGGACATCGACGAAAAAGATGGCTATTTCCAAGCCATCGATAAATTAGAAGAAGAGCGGAACCAACAATTGGAAATCGTCCTCCTCGAAATTCTTCCTGAGGCTTTTGCCGTCGTGAAAGAAACAGCTCGTCGTTTTACCGAAAATAAACAATTGGTCGTAACGGCAACGTTTGACGATAAAGCTTTAGCCGCCAAAAAATCCAATGTGAAGATCGAAGGCGATAAGGCCATTTGGTTAAACCAATGGAACGCAGCCGGAAATATGATCACCTGGGATATGATTCATTACGATGTCCAATTGATCGGGGGAATCGTTTTACACCAAGGAAAAATTTCCGAAATGGGTACCGGAGAAGGAAAAACCTTGGTTTCCACGCTTCCTACTTATTTAAACGCATTGGCGGGTCGCGGGGTACATATCGTGACGGTGAATGATTATTTGGCGAAACGTGACTCCGAATGGAACGCACCTTTATTCGAATTTCATGGCCTGAAAGTAGATTGTATCGACAAACACGAACCCAACACAGAATCCCGTCGGACGGCCTACATGGCAGATATCACCTACGGAACAAATAACGAATTTGGTTTTGATTATTTACGGGACAACATGGCCCGTAGTCTCGAAGATCAAGTCCAAAGACCCCATCATTTCGCCATGGTGGATGAGGTCGATTCCGTCTTAATCGATGACGCAAGAACGCCATTAATCATTTCAGGGCCGATTCCAAAGGGCGACGAGCAGGAATTCGAGGCATTCCAACCGCGCGTTCAAAAATTAGTCGAAGGCCAAAAACAAATCGTTCAAAACCTGTTAGTCGAAGCGAAAAAACAAATCGCCGCGAACAATAAAAAAGACGGCGGATTAGCCCTATTCCGTGCATTTCGCGGTTTACCGAAGTCCAAGCCTTTGATCAAATTCCTATCGGAAAGTGGAAATAAGCAATTATTAAACGACACGGAAGGAATCTATTTGGCTGAAAACCAAAAATTAATGCCGCAGGCGGATGAACCCCTTTTGTTCACCATCGAGGAGAAAAATAACCAAGTCGAATTAACCGAAAAGGGTTTGGAATTCATGAGTGGAAATACGGAAGATCCGAATTTTTTCATCTTGCCGGATTTGTCCACCGACCTAAATAAAATCGAGAAAAACACCAGCCTATCAGATGGCGAACGCCTATCGCAAAAGGAAACCCTAATTCGCGAATACAACGAAAAGGCCTCTCGCATTCATACGGTCAACCAATTATTAAAGGCCTACGCACTCTTCGAAAAAGACACCGAATATATTTTAGTGGAAGGAAAAGTGAAGATTGTGGATGAGCAAACGGGCCGTGTCATGGAAGGTCGGCGCTATTCAGATGGCCTACATCAGGCGATCGAAGCGAAGGAAGGCGTGAATGTAGAAGATGCTTCGCAAACCTACGCGACGATTACCCTGCAAAATTATTTCCGGATGTACCATAAATTAGGGGGTATGACGGGTACGGCTGAAACAGAGGCAGGCGAATTTTGGACGATTTACAAATTGGATGTGGTGTCGATTCCGACCAACAAAGCTATCCAACGAAAAGACCACGAAGACAAAGTCTACCGCACCGTTCGTGAAAAATACAATGCCGTAGCCGAAGAAATTCAGGAATTAGTGAATCAAGGCCGACCGATCTTGGTGGGTACGACTTCCGTAGAAAATTCAGAATTATTGAGTCGCTTATTGAACATTCGCAAAATCCAACACAATGTCTTGAATGCGAAGCAACATGCACGGGAAGCGGAAATCGTGGCCGAAGCTGGACAATCCGGCAAGGTGACGATCGCGACGAATATGGCGGGTCGTGGAACGGATATTAAGTTAAGTCCCGAATCGAAAGCGGCGGGTGGTTTGGCGATTATCGGTACGGAGCGACATGAATCTCGCCGGGTGGATCGGCAGTTAAGAGGTCGGGCGGGCCGCCAAGGTGACGTCGGATCCTCTCAATTCTTTGTTTCCCTGGAGGATAATTTGATGCGTTTATTTGGTTCAGACCGAATAGCGAAAGTGATGGACCGTTTGGGCATGGAAGAAGGCGAAGTGATTCAGCATTCGATGATTACCTCGTCGATTGAGCGCGCGCAGAAGAAAGTAGAAGAGAATAACTTTGGGATACGGAAACGCTTGTTGGAATACGATGACGTAATGAATTACCAACGGAATGCGATTTATAAACGTCGGCAAAATGCCCTTTTCGGCGAGCGTTTATCGCTGGATATTATTAATATTTTGTTTGATGTTTGCCAAGACATCACGACGAATTACTTGAGTTACGAGGAATTGGAATTGAAAGTGATCGAGTTGTTAGGCATGGAACCGCCGTTTAGCGCGGAAGAATTCCAACGCATGCAGCCACAAGTGAAAACAGAGCAATTGTTTTTAGCGGCAGAGAAACATTATAAAACGAAGAATGAGGGCATAGGCCAACAAGTTATTCAGGTCGCCAAAGAAGCCCAGCGCCAAGGCTATTCCGGTATTCAAGTACCAATTACCAATGGCAGTATTGTCACGGGTATCGTGGTGGATGCACAAAAAACCATCGATTCGAATGGCAAGGAAGTCTTGACAGAAATGGAGAAATTCATCACGCTTTCCTTGATCGACCAGGAATGGAAGGAGCATTTACGTGAGATGGATGATTTGAAACAATCGGTACAAAACGCGGTATTTGAGCAGAAAGATCCTTTGTTGATCTACAAATTCGAATCCGTGAATTTATTCCAACGTTTTGTAGCGCGAGTAAACATCGACACCATCAGTTTTGTGATCAAAGCAGAGATTCCGGAAGTACAGTCGACGAATCAATCGACCGCCAAAGCACCAAAAGAGAAAGCCCCGAAATTGCAATTAAGCAAAGACGAAGCGATTTCATCCCTCGTGGGCGGATTAGCGGGTGGCTCTGAATCAGAGAATCCAGGCTACCATGATCCATCGCAGCGTTCGGTGGAGCGCGTAGCTCCTCGTCAGGCGATTAAAATTGCGGATCGGAACCAGCGCGTAACGGTACAATACATGGATGGAAGCACAAAGGAAAATGTGAAATACAAGGTAGTGGAGCAAGATGTGGAAAGCGGAAAAGCGGTGGTGATCGCCTAGGTTTTTCTAAAAAACGACAATATCGTCCGCATTGGCTACTTCCATGCTCAAATTTGCCTCTAGCAATTCGCTTCGGGAACAGCGTGTCCGAGCAATGGCCACTGGATTTTTTGCAGGATCCAATAATTCGATTACTTCCCCTTTGTCGAAATCTCCGAGGTATTCGATAATACCCACGGATAATAAACTTTTTCGTTGGCCTACCGCCTTCACCGCTCCTTTATCTAGGACAACTTTCCCGGCAATTAAACTTCCGGTGGCCAACCATTTTTGGCGCGCAGATAAACTGGCCGGTTGTGCTTCAAAAACCGTTCCTATTTTTTCATCCATCGCATCGATAATGCCTTGACCATGATCGAGGCCGAAAATCACCACCTTAATTCCGAGCCGAGAAGCCAAACGCGTAAAGGTCAATTTCGAAATCATTCCCCCCAAACCCGTACTCGACGTATCCGTGCTTACAGCAGATAAAATTTCGGAATTGATTTGTTTTACGTAACGAATGATTTGGCCTTGTGCATCGAGCAAGCCGCCCACCGAGGTCGATATTAATAATTTTTCCGCGCCAAAACCCGTGGCGATTAGAGTGGCTAATTCATCATTGTCTGAGAATTTCAATTCCACATTACTGACCACGTCGTTTTCATTAGCGATGGGGATAACATCGCTTTTCCAGAGTTCTTGGTAAGTTTCTTTGAGTTGGAGAAATTGTTCCCTTTGGGAAAAATGATGCCGCTCACAAAGTGATTGGGCGATGGAAATGCCGTATTTCTGAAAATAATGCGTGTAGCGGGCGATCAACAAAGGATTTCCCACCGCAGCCGCTGCCTTTCGTTCGGAAAGACTGCCTTTGAAATTTTTAATTACCGATTTTCCGGCGGCCACGGCCCCAGAGGAAACGAGGACGATGTGGTAATTAGGTTGAAGCACAGCGACTTGCGCAGCGATTTTCTCGAGCGTCGCTTCATTCACATCCCCATTGGCATGGGTGATGGAAGAAGAACCAAACTTGATAACTAAAATCGGCTTTGCCATCATTAAGCATGTAAAATCAGGCCAAAGATAGCTTAAAAGACGGAAAATAGAAGCCTATTTCTTCCGATACAACGCGATGATGCAGGCACCATAGCGATTTCCCATCCATTTTTTGGCCAAAAAACGGGTCAAAGGATGTAAAATCGAAGCAAAAAACGAACCGAAAATTCCGGTTAATTGAGCCCTATAAATCCGACTTTTTTCTGAAACGCTCGCCTCCGATTTTAAGATATCCACCAATTCCAATCCATATAAATCCGCGATTTTGCGCAAGGAAATTTCATCCCAAAGCATCACATGATGCGGAGGCAAATTCAAGGTATGGTAAGGTTCCAAGGCAAAAAGCAAAGAATGATTATTGGGAACTGCTATACTCATCATGCCCCCAGGCCGAAGCGCATCGATGGATTTTCGAAGAGCGGCGTCGACATTTGGTAAATGTTCAAATATCTGAAAGGAACAAATCGCATCAAAAGAACGATCGCTGGTTAGTTCCTCGATGGGTGACTGAATCATGTCAAAGCCTTTGGCCCGACAAGCCTCCACCGCATCGCTTGAAATCTCCAAGCCGGTCAATTTTGAAAAGCCAAGGCCCTTTAATTTTTGCAAAAAATAGCCGTGCCCAGCCCCTATTTCCAGAATTTCCATGGAGGGATTCAGAAAAGGCAAAATCGCATTAAATTCCCATTTTTCTTCGGAATAATAGGCTGGATATTGGCGGGCGAGTTGGCAATAAAAGGCATCTTTCCCCGCGATTTCCGTATAATTTTCGTAGAACCGCAGGAGGCTTTTTTTGCATTGGTAAATCCCAATTTTAGGCATGTGCCATAGCTCAGGTTTGACATCCATCGAAAAATCACGCTGGTACAGCTTAATGATTTTCGCAGTTTCGAGGTCTTTGATATGAACGACCTCGTCCGTATGTGTGATGGGCGATATACTCATGGGCGTTTAAAAGACTCAAAATTACATTTTTTTGTCAAGGCTTTTTTCAAGATGGCGAAATAATCTGCTTGGGGTATTTCGATGGCACCGAGGCGCTCGACGTGGTCATTGATAAATTGCGTATCCAATAAGTCAAATCCCTGTTCACGCAGACGGACCAATAAATGATGAAAGGCTACCTTCGACGCATTTGACACCAAGGAAAACATCGATTCTCCAAAAAAGGCTCCACCCAAACAAACGCCATACAGACCGCCGACTAATTCCCCTTCCACATACACTTCCACCGAATGAGCTAAACCCGCGCGATGTAAATCCGTATAGGCTTGAATGATTTCCTCCGAAATCCAGACTCCATCGCTCTCAGAACGGGGCTGCGAGCAATGCCTCATAACCTGTTCGAAGGCTTGATTCATCCGACATTCGAAAATTCCCTTATTCAAAATCGGCCGAAGAGATTTCGCAGGTGCATAGCTTTCTATGGGTATAATGGCCCGGGGATCCGGGTTATACCAACGAATTTCTCCCTCCTCATTTCCCATGGGAAAATAGCCGGATGCATAGGCATAAATCAATTGTTCCGCAGATAAAGGTTCTGATTGGCTCATGAAATAATTGGAGGAATATTGGGATTTAACCTAGGTTTTGCCGAAATTCGCCCCTTAAATTGCAACAAAATTTGGCATAAAGCCATTATTTACCAAGCGAATGGATATTTATTTGATAGTACGAAGGCGACGAAGATTTATTTTTAGGGTGTAAAGCTACCCTACGAAATAGGTCCATTTAGTCAAATTTATCATACTCATTACATGAATTCTTATACGGTACAAGTTGCAAGTGAGGCACATTTCGGCCTAGCTAAGTCTATTTGTCATGAAATGGCTGAATCAGCCAAAGCTAGAGGAACGGGCATCGCCAAACGAACCGCAGACTATTTACGGGAAAAAATGTCAGAAGGTAAAGCCATCATTGCCACCGACGATGTGGATGGAACTTTTGTCGGCTTTTGTTACATCGAAACCTGGCAGCACGGGAAATTTGTCGCTAACTCTGGCCTCATCGTAAATCCTTCCTACCGACAATATGGCGTAGCGAAAGCGGTCAAAGCCAAAGCCTTTGAATTATCGCGCGAACGCTACCCCGATGCTAAAATCATCGGAATCACGACCTCGCTGGCGGTGATGAAAATCAATTCGGATTTGGGTTATGAACCGACGACCTTTTCGGAATTGCCAGTGGATGATAATTTTTGGAAAGGTTGTCAATCCTGCGTCAATTACGATATTTTGACGCGCACGGAGCGTAAGATTTGTTTGTGCACAGGTATGATTTTTGACCCCATAGAAGCGAGTAAAAAAACCGAAGAAGAGCAGGATGAAAAATGGATATTCTTGAAAAATATGACGGATTTCACCCAATTGAAAAAATTTAAAGAAAAATTATTAATGCCTTTCAAACCGAAAGGAAAATCCAAGGAACAATGAGCAAGCCGAAAGTAATTTTAGCATTTAGTGGAGGTTTAGACACATCTTTTTGTGTCAAATATCTAAAGGAAGACCGCGGTATGGAAGTGCATTCGGCCTTGGTGGATACGGGAGGATTTTCTCCAGAGGAATTAAAGGCGATCGAAGCGAAGGCCTATTCATTAGGGGTGGAGTCACATGTGACCCTGGATGTGGTGGAAGATTATTACCAAGATTGCATTAAATATTTGGTGTATGGGAATGTGTTGAAAAATAATACCTATCCCCTCTCCGTTTCCGCGGAACGCGTTTTCCAAGCCACGGCCGTTGCGAAATATGCGCAAAAATTAGGTGCCAAAGCCATCGCCCATGGAAGTACGGGGGCGGGTAACGACCAAGTGCGATTCGATGTCGTGTTCCGTATTTTAGTACCGGAATGCGAGGTCATCACCCCGATTCGTGATTTACAATTATCTCGCGAGGCGGAAATCGACTATTTGAAATCCAAAGGCGTCGTGCAAGAATGGCATAAGTCGACCTATTCGATCAATAAAGGATTATGGGGAACTTCCGTCGGTGGAAAAGAAACATTGACTTCGAATGGTTATTTGCCGGAGGAGGCCTGGCCGACGCAATTGACCAAAAGTAGCCCGGAAAAAATATCCTTACAATTTAAAAACGGGGAATTTGTCGGAATTGATGGCGAATTATTCGAGGGTTCCGTGGCGGCCATTCGGGCGTTGACAGAGCGGGCGAGTGCCTTTGCGATCGGTCGGGATATCCACGTGGGAGATACGATTATTGGGATTAAAGGCCGGGTGGGTTTTGAGGCGGCGGCCCCTTTGATGATTATTAAGGCGCATCATAGTTTGGAAAAACATGTATTGACCAAACACCAATTATACTGGAAACAGAACATCGGCGATATGTACGGAACGCTCCTGCATGAAGGCCAATTTTTAGAGCCGGTCATGCGGAATTTCGAAACTTTTTTATCGGATACGCAGGATCAGGTGACTGGAACGGTGCATGTTCAAATGGCGCCATATCATTTTTACATCTTGGGAATCGAGTCGGAGAATGATTTGATGTCCTCGGTGTTTGGCGCTTATGGCGAGATGAACAAAGCCTGGACGGGCGATGATGTACGGGGATATTCGAAAATCGTATCGAACCAAACGATGATTCACCGGAAGGTAAATAACCAATAGCCATGGCAAAAATAGGCATTGTAGGCGCGGCAGGATATACGGGAGGGGAATTACTCCGGATTTTAGTGCATCATCCTGATGTACATATCACTTGTATTTTATCAAATTCGCAGGCTGGCAAACCGGTTTCGGATGTACATACGGATTTATTGGGAACCTGTTCGCTGTATTTTACGGACAAATTGACCCCTGTGGATGTATTGTTCATCTGCTCGGGCCATGGCGAATCCAAGAAATTTTTAGTGGCAAATGAGGTCGCTTGGCATACCAAAATCATCGATTTAAGCACGGATTTCAGGGATGAGTCGGAGGGCTTCGTGTATGGTTTGCCCGAATTTCAAAAGGAAAAAATTGAATCGGCGCAGAAAATCGCCAATCCGGGTTGTTTTGCGACGAGTATAGAATTAGCCTTGTTGCCACTCGCGGCGAAGGCGTTGTTGACCTCCGACATTCACGTATCTGCCATCACCGGTTCAACTGGGGCGGGCCAGAGCCTTTCACCGACTAGCCATTTTTCTTGGCGAAACAATAATGTAAGTATTTATAAAGCTTTTACGCATCAGCATTTAGCTGAAATCTCGCAAACGATTTCCATGGGTAATAAGGCGCCGCGCGTTCATTTTATTCCATACCGGGGTAATTTCACGCGGGGAATCATGGCGAATGTCTATACAGACTATGCGGGGACGCAAGAAGAAGCTGTGGCGATGTATGAAAGCTATTATGCGGATTCGCCCTTTGTATTTGTGAGCGAAAAGGCGATTGATCTGAAACAGGTGGTGAATACGAATAAGTGTTTATTGCATTTGGAGGTGCATGAGGGTCAATTATTGATCACATCGATCATAGATAATTTAATAAAAGGTGCCTCCGGACAGGCGGTTCAGAATATGAACTTAATGTTAGGCTGGCCAGAAAACCAAGGCCTTCAATTAAAAAGTGTGGGCTTTTAACTGAGACAGATGAAATTATTTGACGTATATCCCTTGTATGATATTGAACTGGTGAAAGCTCAGGGAAGTCGGGTATGGGATAAGTATGGACAAGAATATGTGGATTTATATGGGGGACACGCGGTGATTTCCATCGGGCATTCGCATCCCTATTATGTGGCGAAAATGACTGAACAAATCAGCCGCATCGGTTTTTATTCGAATTCGATTATCATTTCGGGTCAACAGGAGTTGGCTGAGAAATTAGGTCGGGTGTCTGGCTATTCAGATTACACGCTTTTTTTAACGAATTCAGGGGCGGAGTCGAATGAAAATGCATTAAAATTAGCGTCCTTTCATACGGGTCGGAAAAAAGTAGTGGCATTTAGCAAAGCATTTCATGGCCGGACGGCGGGTGCGGTGGCGGTGACCGATAATCGGAGCATCGTAGCACCGATTAATTCGACGGAGCATGTAACTTTTTTACCATTTAATCAGGTCGATGGTTTGAAAGAGGGCATTACGGAGGAACATGCGGCGGTGATTGTCGAAGGAATTCAAGGAGTGGGAGGAATCCAAGTGGCGAGTGATACTTTTTTGAAAGCCTTGCGGGCGCGTTGTGATGAGACGGGAAGCCAATTGATTTTAGATTCGGTGCAATGTGGCTATGGTCGTTCAGGGCAATTTTTCTCGCATCAATTTGCGGGGATTCATCCTGACATGATGACGACAGCCAAAGGTATGGGCAACGGATTTCCGATGGGCGGTGTGTTAATTGCACCACATATCAAAGCTAGCTACGGACTTTTGGGTACGACATTTGGGGGGAATCACTTGGCCTGCGCGGCGGGAATTGCAGTCTTGGACGTAATCGAAAAAGAAAATTTAATTCAAAACGCGGCGGAAACTGGGGATTATTTGATCGAGCATTTACATGGAATTTCAGGTGTGAAGGAAGTGCGCGGTCGGGGACTGATGATAGGAATCGAGTTAGAAGATGCTGTAGGGCCGATTCGGGATGCCTTATTGTTTAAAGAACATATTTTTTGTGGCTATGCGGGAAAACACACACTTCGTTTATTGCCAAGTCTAGCGATGGATAAAGCGCTGGCGGACCGCTTCTTAACAAGTTTACAAACCGTATTAACTAAATAAGGCTTGCTTTTTCACAAGAAATGTGATTATTTTGCGTTTCTTTTGTTCATCGGAAAGTCCTAAGGCAGGCGTAGAAATCCGAGGGAGAGATTTGAAATTCGTTAGAAAAAAAGAGAACAAGATTTTAAATAAAATTAATTGAATCAATGGCGTTAATTACAAAAATTAGAGAGAAATCAGGCATTGCGGCAGCGGCTATCGCGATCAGTTTAGTGTTGTTCTTGGTTGGAAGTGATATTTTCCAAGGAAAATCATCCCTATTTGGCAGTAGTAGCCAAGAAGTAGGACAAATCGCCGGTCAAAGCATCATGGTCCAAGACTTTCAAAAGAAAGTAGAGGAAGCTACCGCTAATTACACCGCCCAAACTGGAAAAGGTCCAAGCGAGCAGGAAGCAACGATGATTCGGGACCAAGTTTGGAACCAATACGTATTAGATATTGCCTACAAAAAAGAATTTGATGCCTTAGGGATTCAAGTTTCTGAGGAAGAATTGATCGACATGGTGCAAGGAAATAATATTCATCCGTCTGTACGTCAGCAGTTCACTAATCCACAAACAGGTCAATTTGATAAAACATTTGTCGTTCAGTTTTTGAAAAACTTGAAGACCATGCCAGCCCAACAGCAGCAGGCCTGGGCGAATTTCGAGAAATCACTTGCCCAAGATCGCGTACGTAGTAAATACGAGAACCTGATGCGTTTAACGAATTACGTGACGCAAAGCGAAGCGAAAAAAGAATATCAAACTCAAAATGCAAAATACAATGCGCGTTTTGTTTTTGTACCCTTCTTTTCTTTGCCAGATACGGCGATTAAGGTGGAGGAATCTCAGTTACAAGCTTATTTGGAAAAACACAAGGGTCAATACAAGGGGGTGAATTCACGCTCAATCCAATACGTAACCTTCCCAGTGATCCCAAACAAACAAGATACGGCTGACTTTTACAGCCAAATCAAGAAATTAGCGAAGGATTTAGCAGTGGCGCCGAATGATTCAGCCTTCGCGATGTTAAATTCCGATGTGCGTACCCCTTATTTATTGCCTTATTCTGAAATTCCTCAGGACGTGAAAGCGCAATTAAATACGTTCCAAGTAGGTGGTATCTATGGTCCTTTCAAAAACGGTTTAACTTATTCCATCTACAAATACGGTGGTATAAAGAAAGATAGCTTGTTCACGGTACGGGCAAGCCATATCCTAATCGCTCCGGCCAATAAATCGGATTCAGCCAAAGCACAAGCAAAAACTCGTGCAGAAGGAATTTTAGCACAAATCAAAGGAGGCGCGAGCTTCGAGACGTTGGCACAAATGAACGGCATGGACGGAACGGCTCAGAACGGAGGAGATTTAGGGTATTTTAAAAACAATGGCTCGATGGCCAAAGGGTTCGAAAAAGCGATCTTTGGCTTTGCGGGTTCAGGCTTGATGCCAGGTGTTGTGGAAACAGAATTCGGTTTTCACATTGTGAAAATCACGGATCCTAAATCAAACACAGCCTATAAATTAGCAGCTATCAACAAGAGCATTGCTCCCTCACAGGCAACGATGGACCGGGTGTATACACAAGCAGATGCTTTTGCGACTGCGAACGGAAGTTTATCGGCCTTCGAAGTGGCTTTGAAAAAAGATAAGAGTTTAATCATGATGCGTGCGGATCGTTTGACGGAGAATGCCTCAGCGATCAATAATTTGACGAATGCGCGTGAGATTGTTCGTTGGGCTTTCGATGATAATACCGCGGTAGGTGATGGTTCGAAAAAAGTATTTGAACAAGATAATCAATACATCATCGCTTATGTAACGGGTAAAACGGATAAAGATCAAGTGAAAGTGGAAGATTTCAGAACAGAATTAACCGCAGCGGTGCGTAATGAAATCAAGGGTGAGAAAATATCTCAAAAATTAAGCGGAATAAAAGGTAGCTTAGAGCAAATCGCTCAGAAATATGGAGCGGGGGCATTGATTGAAAACGTGTCGGATATTACCTTGTCGACAGGCATGTTGAACACCGCAGGTCCAGATTTAGTGGCCTTGGGTCGTATTTCAGGATTGAAGGATGGTAAACGTTCTCCGGTATTTGTAGGCGACAATGGCGTATTTATCGTAGAGAAAACAGGTGGAACTCCTGCGGCGGATTTAGCAGATTACAGTACGTATAAGAATCAGTTGCAAATGATGGGCGTTCAACGGACATCTTTCTACATCAACGAGGCCATCAAAGATGCCGCGAAAATTGTAGATAAGCGTTATAAATTCTATTAAGCAGTAAAGAATCACATATGGAAAAGCATTCTGAAAGGAATGCTTTTCTTGTTTGGAAGCAAAAATGAAAGCATATATTCTTTTGGTGGTGGGATTACTGCTCATGCTCTCGAGTCCTTGGTTGCGACAGCGCTGGGATTTAAGTGACGATCAGCGCTTTACACTCGCGCCGAGCAGCGTCTCAGTCATTCAATCGCTCGATGCGCCTATTCGTATCAAAGTTTATCTAGGCGGCAAGAACTTACCCGGTGGATTTAAACGGATGGCGAGGGCTTTGGATGAATTGTTAGAGGATCTCAAACAAAGCAGTTCGCAAGGCATTGAGATCGAGCACATTGATCTGTATGCGGAATATCCGAAGGAGGCGATGCGCCAAAAAATGGTTTTTTTGCTGGACTCTTTGGGATTACCGCCCACCAACGTGGTGAACTCGGAAGATGGGAAGCAGGTCCAACAAATGATTTTTCCCGGCATCGTCATCGAAAAAGGCGATCGCGCACAGGGTTTGTTATTGCTGAAAGGAAATCAATTAGCCTCCCCACAAGAAGTCTTGAACCAGTCGATCGAGGGCATGGAATATGAAATCGTGCAGGCTATTCAAAGTTTAACAGACGGACCTCGGAAAAAGATCGGGTTTTTCTTAGATCATAGCCATGTGCCGGCGGTGCGCCAGCTCGATTTGATTGCCAATCTCCGCAAAAGCTATGATCTCTATCCGGTGGATTTATCCGCATCAATGACCTTGGACGGCTTGGATGCGATTTGTGTGATTCAGCCAGATGTGGCTTTTAGTTCACAGGATGTATATAAAATAGATCAGTTTATGGTCAAAGGCGGAAAAGCTCTTTTCTTCATGGAAGGGATTCGGATGGATACGGTACTGAAACAGGGCTTGGTGGCTACGCCGATCGACTTGGGATTGGGTGAATTGTTTTTCCGGTCGGGCTTACGATTGAATGCGAATTTGGTGAAAGATGCACAGTTATGTGGAGCGATTCCGCTGGCGGTGGGGAATTTTGGAAATAAGCCATCGATTGAATTAATGCCATGGCCGGCATTTCCCTTGATGAATGGAAATCCGGGTTCGGTGATTACAAGGAATTTGGATGCGGTGTATGGGAAATTTGTGTCAAGTGTGGATACGGTGGTTGGTGCGGGATCATTGAAGAAAACGGCATTATTACGGACGAGTACCTACACGCAAGTTCAGCAGGCCCCTGCTACCCTCCCCTTTTCGGCCTCGGGCAAAGAATTTGACCCCGCGAAATATAAGGCTGGGGCGAAGGTGATTTCCTATTTGGTGGAAGGGAAATTTGCGTCCGTGTTTCGGAATCGACCCTTGCCAGCAGATAGTTTACAGACGGGATTTGTGGAACAGGGGACGAAGGAAGGTGGTTTGTTGCTCGTAGGCGATGGCGATGTGGCACTAAATGAGATTGACCCGAATACGAAAGGCCCGATGGGTTTGGGCTTTGATCCTTTTTCAAAGCATACGTTTGCGAACAAAGATTTTATTTTGAATGCGGTGCATTATTTGTTGGACGATCAAAAGGCGCTTTTAGCCCGAAACAAAACGGTGACCTTGCGTCCCTTGGATAAAATAAAAATGAAAGAGGAAAAGGGTTTTTGGCAATGGCTGAACTTGCTCGTTCCGCTAGGTTTTTCGTTTCTGATCTCTGCGGGGGTGATTCTGTATCGAAAAAGAAAATACAATCAGTAATGAAAACAATTTTACCCCTATCTTGTTAAAAAAATATAATTAAATATTTCCAAAATTATATTGAAAGCTAATGTGGAATTTGATGTAGCCATTATAGGTGCCGGCGCAGCGGGACTGCAATTGCTCTATGAATATACACAAAGTACTTCGGTTAATCCGATACGTATTTTATTGGTAGATTCGGGCGATCGAGCCGAAAAATCCTGGTGTTTTTGGCAGGGGGCAGCACCTATTTTTCCGGGTTTAATTGAAAAAAAATGGGATCAGTTGGCCTTCATCGATGCGCAGGGAATTGAACGGAAATCGGCGATAGACCCATTGCATTATCATTACATCTCATCGGAAAGATTTTACCGGTATTTTTTCGAGGAGTTTATTCCTGCAAATCCAAGCATTCAAGTGGTTCGAGGCTACGCAAAGGAGGTCAAAGCGAGCGATGATGGGACATTTGAGATTATGATGTCGGATGGGGAAAGCTATGTAGCAAATCAAGTGGCTGATTCTAGAAATATTCCGAAAGCGGGGGAACAGGAGCCGGGACTTTATCAGCATTTTTATGGGAAATTCATTCGGACGGACTCACCTGTTTTTGATGGGCAGGTGGCTATGCTGATGGATTTCAGTTTGGCACAAACGGAATCACATTTTACTTGTTTTCATTATTTGTTACCCTTTAGTGATACTTATGCATTGTTGGAAACAACTGTATTTAGTACTCGAGGCTATGAATTAGAAAAATATCAAGAGATTTGGGAAACGTATTGGCATTTCAAATACGGGGCACAGGTCTATCAATTGGACAAAGAGGAAATGGGAACGATTCCGATGAACATTTTCAAAGGATTTTTAGAACAGAATGGAATCAAGTCCATAGGGACGGCTGCGGGACAGGTGAAGGCATCGACGGGCTATGCATTTACGCGCATGAATCAGGATGCGAAAAATATTGTGGGAAATAAGAGTCGGCGGAAGCCTAGCCGATTTAGCTTTTACGATCGGATGTTATTGAGTATTATCCGAAGTGATACGACTAAAATCCCGATGGTGATGAGTCGGTTATTTAGCGCTGTCTCGATGCCTCAGATATTGACCTTCTTGGATGAGAAAAGTAATTTATTCCAAGAAGTACAAATATTCTGTAAATTACCGATCGGCCTATTTTTAAAACATGCATGGAAACACTTTATTTCGGTCAAATAAGGACATATTTTGGCACGCTCCTTTCCTGTTTTTATGGGCTAATGCTTTATGTTGCGGGACCTCTGGATCCTAAAATCGAATGGGGCTTTGCGGGAATTTTGATGTTTGTGTTGGGTATTCCGCATGGTGCGGGGGATCATTTGGTCGTCAAAAAATGGAGAGAGGCGCATGGAATGCCTTTTTCGATTCTCCGTTTTATGGGTATGTATTTGGGGGTTATGGTTCTTTATGCCCTGCTATGGTATTTTCTGCCGGCGCTTTCCTTTATTTTATTCATCTTGATTTCGGTTTTCCATTTTGGGGATTTGGAGGAGAAGGAATCGGGGGATGACAGCTTTCGTTCCTTGCTTAGAAAATTAAGTTTGGGCATTGGGATTTTGGGTTGGATTTTATATTTTCATGATGAAGAGGTGCGGGTGATTATTGGGGGGGCGATAGGCGTCTTACCGACCTTATTACCTAATTACCTTCCATTTATTTTTGGGGCTTGTCTGATGATTGGGTTTAAGCGTTCAGAGATAAAGCGATTTAGCAATACCTTTCTAAGCCTTTTGATCGGCTGTTTTTTACCTATTATTCCGGCATTTGTTTGCTATTTTGCGGGTTGTCATGCGGTGTATAGTATGCAGGACATGTCATTGCATTTGGGTATTCGAACAAAAAGCCTGTTAATTAAGCTTCTTCCCTTTAGCTGCCTGGCTTTTATTTTAGGATTTTTGTACTTGAAATTTCTTGGGAATACGCAGGCTATTTTTCATTCGTTTGTCTTTCTTTCCTTGCTGACAATGCCACATTTTTGGTTGATGCATCATTTTGTGAAAAAAAAATAACGTATTTATGATAGGTATAGGACAATTTTGATAATCATTTTTAATTTTTTTATTTATTTTTTTATTTTTTTAAAACATTTCAGATATCTTTAAAGTTTAATAGTCAAGTTTCATTTTAAACAAATTATTTATGGAAATTTTAAACATTCTGTTGGACGGCAGTTTAGCTGCTGGAGATTACATCGGATTTACCTTCTTTACGGGGTATATGTCGATGCTTGCTGCTTCTATCTTCTTCATCGTAGAAAGAGGTACAGTTAATGATAAGTGGAAAACATCTTTATTGATTTCTGCTTTGATCACATTTATTGCTGCTGTGCATTATTTCTACATGCGTGGTGTTTGGTTGGAAACGCATGAGTCTCCAACACAGTTTCGTTACATCGACTGGACTTTAACTGTTCCTTTGATGTGTATTGAGTATTATTTGATTTTAAAGCCAGCTGGCGCGAAATCAGGTATGTTATCTCGCTTAATCTTTGGTTCTGTAGTTATGTTAGTTGCAGGATACATTGGAGAGGCGGTAGTTCCAGCACAAAACGTAATGTGGGGAATCATCTCTACATTGGGTTGGGCATTGATCATCTATGAAATCTACATGGGTGAGGCGTCTAAATTGGCGGCAGCTTCGACAAACGAGAACGTGAAGTCGGGTTACAATGTAATGCGTTGGTTCACATTAGTGGGTTGGGCAATCTATCCAATCGGCTACATGATGTTACCAGGTAACTTATTATCAGGATTTGCTGGTAATATCGATTTAGCTTACAACATTGCTGATGCGGTAAACAAAATTGGTTTTGGTTTGGTTGTTTATTCAATCGCCAAAGGAGCTACAGCAAGCGAAAAATAAATTTCATTTGTTTGGATTTTGCGAAAAGGGAAGAGGCGATGTCTCTTCCCTTTTTACATTTACATCTACCTATGGGATGATTATCTGGATAAACCAAAAATCTGGGGGTCAAGCCTTTCATTTTTTAGTTGATATCCCTGGATGGGATAAAAATACAATAGACAAATAATTGCTATAGTACCCAAAATATTTTAACTTCAAGGTTTGAAAACCATTGCACATTTTTTTTAGCCAAATATAGATAATGAAATTCTTAGTCGCATCGAATGTATTATTAAAGCAGATTTCCGCCATCAACGGGGTGGTTGCGAGCAACCCGATTATTCCGATTTTGGAAAATATTTTAGTGGAATTGACGGGGGATAGACTAACCCTCACCGCCTCGGATTTACAGACGGTTATGACGACGACCTTGGATGTGGAGGGTTTTGAGAATGGGTCGATTGCTTTGCCGGCTCGTTTGTTGTTGGAGACCTTGCGGAGTTTACCGGACCAGCCGGTGACGATCGCTGCTGATGCAGGGACATTTGGCGCAGAGATTTCTACCCAAAATGGCCGATTTAAATTAAGTGGTGAGAATCCAATCGATTTTCCTCGGGTACCTGAGGTAGCGAAAAATCAGTCGATTTCTTTGTCGGCCTTAACCTTAAGTGAGGCGATTGCGAATACCTTATTAGCTGTATCGAATGATGATATGCGTCCGGCGATGACGGGGGTATTAATTCAAATGATGGGGGATCACACGAATTTTGTGGCGACGGATGGGCATCGTTTGGTGCGATATCGTCGGAAAGACATTCGTCCTGATTCGCAAAGCAGTTTAATTTTGCCGAAGAAGGCTTTGGCTTTATTGAAGTCTACTTTACCGACCATGGATTCGGAGGTTTTGGTAGAATTTTCGTCATCGAATGCGTTCTTTAGTTTTCAGAGTTTTCAGTTGATTTGTCGGATCATCGATGAGCGTTTTCCAGAATATGAGAATGCGATTCCGAAGGAGAATAATGAGGTGGTGACGATTAATCGCTTGGAGTTATTGAGTTCGGTGAAGCGTATTTCGATTTATTCGAATAAGACGACGCATCAGATTCGCTTGAAGTTAACCGCTAATTTGTTGACGCTTTCTGCGGAGGATTTAGATTATTCGAATGAGGCGAATGAGGCCTTGGTGTGTGAATTTACGGGTAAGGATATGGAGATTGGGTTTAATGCCAAATTGATTTCTGAGTTATTGAGCAATTTATCTTCGAAATTTGTGGATATCCGATTGAGCGAGCCGAATAAAGCGGGCTTGATTATTCCATCGGATCAGGATGAGCATGAGGATATCTTGTTGTTAGTGATGCCAGTGATGTTAAATTCGTATAACTAAAAATAAGTAGTAGGTAATAAATATTAGGTAATAGGTATTAAGTAATAGGTAATAAGTAATAGGTAATAAGTAATAGGTAATAGGTAATAGGTAATAGGTAATAATTATAAAAATATGAAAAAGGTCTTGTTATTTTTGATGGTGATGTTGAATCTTTCTGCGTTTGCGGCAGAGGGAGATGGGGTAACATTTTTTGAGGGTAGTTTTCGTCAAGCATTGGCGAAGGCGAAGAAGGAGAAGAAAATGGTTATGTTTGATGCCTATACGTCTTGGTGTGGACCTTGTAAGGTATTGAAGACAAAGGTATTCCCCAATAAGGAATTAGGTGATTACATTAATGCGCATTATGTGGCGATTGGGGTCGATATGGAGGCGGGTGAAGGTCCGGCGCTGGGGAATATGTATCCATTGGAAGGATATCCGACGATCATGTTTTTGGATGCCAATGGCAAGATTAAGAAGAAAGTATTAGGATTGCCACAGGGCGGTGCGAAGGAGTTATTGAGCATCGCGAAATCGGTGAAAAACTAAGGATATATTTAATAGAAAAAAGGCCTGAAGCGATTCAGGCCTTTTTTTATGTCCAAAGATTTCGGTTTTTGAACTTTTAAAATTTTGACTTTGGATGATTTGACTTTGGACTTTTATAGACTCTAGCCTATTTGACTTGGGATGATTTGATTTCAGGCGATTTGACTTCTTATGATTTGATTTCGGAATTTTATAGACTCTAGCCAATTTAACTTCGGATGATTTGACTTGGGGTGATTTGACTTCGGATGATTTGACTTGGGATGATTTGACTTCGGGCGATTTGACTTCTTATGATTTGATTTCGGACTTTTAAAGACTCTAGCGTATTTGATTTCGAGCGATTTGATTCCGGACTTTTATTGACGCAGGCCTATTTGACTTCGGATGATATGATTTCGGGCGAATTTCCGTAACTATCGCTTATGAACATCATTCATACTTAAATTATTCCTTCGTCCTCAGCTTGATTTTTTAGGTCGTGCATTTCGACTGGTTTGGTGGATTTTTTGCGCATGCGGATATTGATGAATTCTACAAATACGGAGAAAGCGATGGAGAAGTAGAGGTATCCTTTAGGAATTTGTCCGATGGAATTTCCGAGGATGCTGAGTTCTGAATCGTGGCTGGCTTCGGCGATGAGCATGAAACCGATCATGATGAGGAAGGAAAGGCCGAGGACTTGGAGTGAGGGGTGATTGTTCACAAAGCGTCCTACGGGGCCTGAGAAGCCCATCATAATGAGGGCGGAGACGACCACGGCGAGGATCATGACGAGGATGTTATTGGATAGGCCGATGGCCGTGAGGATGGAATCGATGGAAAAGACGAGGTTGATGAGCGCGATTTGGGTAACGATTTGGCTGAATGCGGCGTATTTTTTGCCTTTTTGGTGGGCGTCTATGTGTGGTTCTTCGCCTTCGAGTTTTTGGAATATTTCATTCGTGGCTTTGTAAAGGAGGAAAAGTCCTCCGAAGAAGAGAATGATGGCTTGTCCGGTGGGTGCGGCGGAGAAGAAGGTAGAATGGATGTGGGCGAAGGGTTGTTGGAGTGAAATGAGGATCGAAATCCCAAACAGCAGGACGATGCGAAAAACCATGGCGAGGGCGAGGCCGATGTTGCGGGCTTTGGCTTGGGATTCCTGAGGGAGTCTGGAGGCGGTGATGGAGATAAAAATGATGTTATCGATGCCGAGGACGATTTCTAAGAAAGTGAGGGTCAGTAGACTAATGAGGGAATCGAGCGTCAAAAGGTTTTCCATGCGGGTTATTTAGTGGTTACAAAGATGGTGGCTTTCGGGTAGAAAATCAACAAAAGTGCCTTAGGAGCAAAAAAAATCAATGTTTTTTTTATTGATGGCTTGCATCAAAAATAAAAAAGTCAGATATTTGCAAACCCATTCAGCGGAATGGTCCTATAGCTCAGCTGGTTCAGAGCACCTGCCTTACAAGCAGGGGGTCCTAGGTTCGAATCCTAGTGGGACCACCAGAATCCACCTCAACAGGGTGGATTCTTTTATTTTACGGAAGTGGTAGCAAAACAGGTAGCACGAGAGGGGTTTTCTAATAAAATGTGGGGGTTTGTTTAAATTTAAACGAAGTCAAAATTAAATCTTCTAGTCCAATTCTTTCTGAGGATTTATAAAAAAAGAGACCCCTATTTCCAGGGGTCTCCAATCTATTTTATCATACTTTAAAATATAAATTACTTAAGATTTACAACATCTTTTGTATCATAAATTGGCCACTCGAAAGAAATTTTTCCGTCTTTATTAATACCATAAGAATCAAAAAGAACAGATTTACC
>Ga0114958_10001127_pt1 | contig 21483 bp, 17 predicted proteins | sample C_130208_EF_Meta_FD_89577 | JGI IMG/M metagenome (GOLD analysis project Ga0114958, IMG submission 89577) | Freshwater microbial communities from Lake Croche, Canada to study carbon cycling - C_130208_EF_MetaG | ecosystem: Environmental > Aquatic > Freshwater > Lake | place: Lake Croche, Canada...
AAATCAACTTCTAATTCAAAAATAGGTTTGAAAACTGGTTCGTTTTCATCAATTTCTGGTTCGTCTTCCTTATTTTCTTCCACAAATATTTCCTCTTCTAAAGCTTCATGTTCCAAAATTACTTCAGAAGTTTCTTCAATTTCTTCAGAAATAATATTTTTTTCCTTAATAGTTTCTTCTTTTTCCTCAAGGATTAGTTCGTCTAAGCTATCATTTTCTATGGATTGCTTTATTTTTTCCTCTATAACAGCTTCAGATACATCATCTTTTATAGATTCGAAATTATCTTGATAAAATTTTAATACCGCTAGCGTTTCGTATAATTTTTGGGTTTCTTTATACAATTGATCAACCTCCGATTTATTTTTCAATTTTAAAACTCGGTGTGCAATGCTAATTAATTCGGATTCTAATCTTTTTTTCATGTTCTTGAAATTATTTGAAATACTATCGTTAACTTTAAATTTCCTTCCTTACATTTTATTTAGTCCTTGGAAGAAGTTACCTTAATTAAAAATTTTCTACATTTGAAACGATGTAAAAATAGAAAAAATTTATATCGATTTGTTATTGTTACAAAGTAATAAAAACTATTCATTTTTAGCGCAAGAAAAATACAAAATGTTTCTCGAAAATACAGTAAATCATAAAGAACAATTTGGTTGGATTGAAGTCATCTGTGGCTCCATGTTTTCGGGTAAGACCGAAGAGCTCATACGCAGATTAAAAAGAGCACAATTTGCCAAACAAAAAGTGGAAATTTTCAAACCCGCTGTAGATACTCGTTATGATGATGAAATGGTAGTTTCGCATAATAAAAACGAAATTCGTTCTAGCCCTGTTCCTGCAGCAGCAAATATTAGAATCCTAGCACAAGGATGTGATGTTGTTGGTATTGACGAAGCTCAGTTTTTTGACGATGAAATTGTCTCGGTTTGTAATGATTTAGCCAATTCAGGAATTCGAGTGATTGTTGCCGGACTTGACATGGACTTTAAAGGAAATCCTTTTGGACCAATGCCCGCACTGATGGCAACTGCAGAATATGTGACTAAAGTTCACGCGGTTTGTACTAGAACAGGAAACCTTGCTCATTATAGTTTCAGAAAAAATGATAATGATAAGTTGGTCATGCTTGGTGAAACAGAAGAATATGAACCGTTGAGTCGTGCCGCCTATTATAAAGCTATGCGCGAAAATATGGAAGTAAAAGATGCTGAACATTTATCTAAAGGAGAATAATTCGCTAAAACTTTGACACAAACTATCCGAAATATAATTCCAATCATTAAAGCCAACTGGTTTGGTAAAAATGATGTAGCAGTAATTGACACCATTTCCATTGATAGTCGTTCATTACAAAATGGTGAAAATACCTTGTTTTTTGCGCTAACGGGTCCTAACCACGATGGACATTTGTATATAGAAGAGCTTATTTCAAAAGGGGTTCAATACTTTGTAGTTTCTCAAATACCGAATAGTGTAGCGCAAAAAGCTAATTTTTTAGTGGTAGAAAACACATTGGATGCCTTACAAAAATTTGCGAGTTATTATCGTAGTCTATTTGAATTTCCTATTATCGGGATTACTGGAAGTAACGGAAAAACTATTATTAAAGAATGGTTAAATTTTCTTTTAAGCCCTGATTATAATATCATTCGAAGTCCAAAAAGTTATAACTCACAAGTTGGTGTGCCGCTTTCTATTTTAGGCATCAACGAGAAACACAATCTTGGCATTTTTGAAGCTGGTATTTCCATGTTACATGAAATGGAAAAATTGCAAAGAATAATTCAACCAACGATAGGTATTTTGACCAACATTGGTTCTGCTCACGATGAAGGATTTCCGAGTGTTGCCGAAAAAATAAAAGAAAAATTAAAACTCTTTTCTACGGTAAATGTTTTAATTTTAAACAAAAACAAAACAATTATTGCCTTTATAAATCCAAAAATAAAAACCTTTAGCTGGTGTTCTGATGACAAAAGCGCAGATGTATTTATAACTAAAAAAAAATTAGGAGAGCTAACAGAATTACATGTAACCTATAAAGAAGATACTTTCCCAATACTCATTCCTTTTCAAGACCAAGCTTCAGTGGAAAATGCGATACATTGTATGATGGTGATGCTTTATTTTGGTTATGCCCAAAAAGTAATCCAAGCTCGTATGGCGCTGTTGTATCCAATAGAAATGCGTTTGAAATTGAAAAACGGAATTTACAATTGTACTATTATTGATGATAGTTATAGTTCCGATTTTCAATCTTTGAAAATAGCTTTAGACTTCTTGGAACATCAAAAACAACACAAAAAGAAAACCATTATTCTATCCGATATTTTTCAAAGTGGTTTAAGTAATGACGAACTCTATTCGCAAGTTTCACAACTTATTATTTCTAATAAAATTAGTCGTGTAATTGGTATAGGCGAAACCATATCACAATTTAAAAACAAGTTTATCAATTGTAAAACATTCAAAAATGTGGATGATTTTACTACTGAATTTGATACTTTAAATTTCGAAAACGAAACCATCCTTATTAAAGGCGCACGCGATTTTCATTTTGAAGAAATCGTTTCTTTGCTCGAAGAAAAAACACACGAAACTGTGTTAGAAATTAACCTCAACGCTATCAGTCATAATCTTAATTTTTACAAATCTAAACTAGCTCCAAAAACTAAAATGATGGTAATGGTCAAAGCTTTTGGTTATGGAAATGGTGGTTTTGAAATTGCTAAATTATTAGAACATCACAAAGTAGATTATCTTGGTGTAGCTTTTGCCGATGAAGGAATTTCGTTAAAAAGTGCTGGAATAACAGTGCCAATAATGGTTTTAAATCCAGAAACAACAAGTTTTTCTGCTATAATTCAACATCATTTAGAACCTGAAATTTACTCTTTAAAAGGATTAAAAGCCTTCCTTAAAATTGCCGAACAAAAGAAACTAAAACATTTCCCTATACATATCAAAATAGATACAGGAATGCATCGCTTGGGTTTTGAGGCAGAGAATCTATCCGAATTAATTCAATTAGCAAAAGGAAACGAAACCATTCAAATCAAAAGCATTTTATCACACATGGCAACTAGCGATGATTTGAAACATGATACTTTTTCTAAATCTCAGATTGCTTTGTTTGAAAAATTGTCGTCTCAATTGCAAAACGAATTAAATATAAAATCTATTCGTCATATTTTGAACACCTCTGGAATTGCAAATTATCCTGAAGCACAATATGATATGGTACGTTTAGGAATAGGTTTATATGGCATTTCTAATGATGAAGAGGAGCAAAAAGAATTAGAAAATGTGGGTACTTTAAAATCTGTTATATCCCAAATTAGAACTATTAATACTGGCGAAAGTGTTGGCTACGGTAGACGATTTGTGGCAGAAAAAACGACAAAAGTAGCTACCATTCCTATTGGCTATGCCGATGGAATTTGCAGAAGTTGGGGTCAAGGAGTTGGATACGTTTTGATTAATAACAAACCGGCCAAGATTATAGGCAGTATATGTATGGATATGCTCATGGTTGATATCACTCATATTGATTGCAAGGAAGGAAATGCAGTCATCATTTTTGGCGAAAATCCAACCGTTAATTTTATGGCAAAGCAGCTAAATACTATTTCCTATGAAATTTTGACTAATATATCTCATCGTGTTAAAAGAGTTTTCTTTAGAGAATAATTTGGGTTATTTCTAAATATTAACTAACTTGTTAGTGTTTATTAACCAAATAAAACAAAATTATTATGGGAATGATTTCAGAATTTAAAGACTTTATTGCAAGAGGTAATGCTATGGATTTGGCTGTTGGAGTAATCATTGGAGCTTCATTTGGCGCAATCGTAAATTCATTAGTGGCTGATGTTATTACACCCGCTATATTAAATCCAGCTTTAAAAGCGGCACAAGTTGAAAATTTAGCAGATCTAAAAACACAAGGAGGAATTCTTTATGGAAAATTCATGGCTGCTGTGATAAGTTTTCTAATTATTGCATTTGTTATCTTCGTTATGGTTAAAGTTATAAATAGCCTGAAGACAAAAGAAGATGCTGCTGTTCCGGCCACTCCAACTCAAGAAGAATTGCTTATCCAAATTAGAGATTTACTTAAAAAATAATACTGCTATATTATATATTCTAATTTATTCTGAATTTATTTTACATAATTGAGCTAGTTTTTCTTAAAAAAGTATTACCATAGCACTATCTTTTTATTTCTTCTTCCTTCTTTTTTCTTTTTTCTACATACTTTTGTATTTCAAAAAATTATAAACCGATAAAAATAAATATATGAAAGTTGCTGTTGTTGGCGCAACCGGAATGGTTGGTGAAGTAATGCTTCAAGTTTTGGCCGAAAGAAATTTTCCGGTAACGGAATTAATTCCTGTTGCCTCTGAAAAATCAGTCGGGAAAGAAATTGAATTCAAAGGAAAAAAGTATAAAGTTGTAGGTATGCAAACCGCAGTAGATATGAAAGCAGATATTGCTTTATTTTCTGCTGGTGGAGAAACTTCTTTAGAATGGGCACCAAAATTTGCAGCAGCTGGGACAACCGTAATCGACAACTCTTCGGCTTGGAGAATGGATCCAACTAAAAAATTAATCGTTCCCGAAATTAATGCATCTGAATTAACAGCAACCGATAAAATCATCGCTAATCCAAACTGTTCCACCATTCAAATGGTAATGGTTTTAGCGCCGTTGCACAAAAAATACAATATCAAACGTGTCATTGTTTCAACTTATCAATCTATCACCGGAACTGGCGTAAAGGCAGTGCAACAATTGGAAAATGAATATGCAGGGGTACAAGGTGAAATGGCTTATAAATACCAAATTCATAGAAACGCCATTCCACAATGTGATAGTTTTGAAGAAAACGGATATACTAAAGAGGAAATGAAATTGGTGCGTGAAACCAAAAAAATTATTGGAGACGACAACATTAATGTAACAGCAACTGCTATCAGAATTCCAGTAGTTGGCGGTCATAGCGAAGCTGTGAATGTTGAGTTTTCAAATGATTTTGATGTAAATGAAGTTCGGAACATTTTACACCACACTGATGGTGTTACAGTTCAAGACAATACAGACACCTATACTTATCCAATGCCATTGTACGCGCAAGGTAAAGATGATGTGTTTGTGGGTAGAATTCGTCGTGATGAAAGTCAGCCGAACTCTTTAAACATGTGGATTGTGTCTGATAATTTAAGAAAAGGTGCGGCAACAAATACTATTCAAATTGCTGAATATTTAGTAGCCAATAATCTCGTTTAATCTATTCTACACCTAATAATCGTTTGATTTTTCAAACCTAAAAGTTTGTTAAGATCAAACGATTTTTCCTTTAGCATCACTTACATTTGAATACTATTTATTAAATTTAAATGCAACGATTATTATTTACAATTTTGTTATTTTGGTTTTCATTATTGTCATCAGCCCAAAATAAAATCAGTGGAACTATTTCCGATAAAGAAAACAAGCCTTTAGCCAATGTTATCATATCTATTCCAGAAATACACAAAGAAATTATTTCTGATACTGATGGAAAATATTCGGTAAGCAATTTACCAAACGGTACTTTTAAAATAGCTTTTTCCTCTGCAGGCTTCACCACAAAAATTCTTTCAACTTCACTTTTAGGAACTGAAATCTCTTTGAATGTTAGTTTGGAAGACACTATAATTCATATGGATGAAGTGATTGTTTCTACTGCTTTCAACAAAATACAATCGCAAAACGTAATGAAAGTAGAACACGCCAGTTTAAAATCATTGCAACAAAAAGGGACAGCTACTCTTATAGAGGGATTAGCTACTATTCCTGGTGTTTCTCAAGTTTCAACCGGAACTTCCATTGGGAAACCTGTTATTCGTGGTTTGAGTGGCAATCGTGTTTTGGTTTATTCACAAGGTGTTCGGTTAGAAAATCAACAGTTTGGTGAAGAGCATGGCTTGGGATTGAATGATGCTGGAGTAGAAAGTGTGGAAGTTATCAAAGGTCCGGCATCATTACTTTATGGTTCTGATGCATTGGGTGGTGTATTGTATTTTAACCCTGAGAAATTTGCCAATTCAAAGGAATTTAATGCCGATTTTAGTCAACGTTTATTTTCTAACACTTTAGGAAGTAATACATCTTTGGGTTTAAAAACTTCAACTGAAAATTGGAAATTTATAGCCCGTGGAAGTTTCAATACACATGCTGATTACCAAATTTCAGATAAAGATAGAGTTACGAATACACGCTATAATGAGAGTGATTTTAAAACCGGAATTGGCTACAGCAATTCGAGCTTTTCGAGTGTAATGCGCTATAATTTTAACCAACTCGATTTAGGTATCCCAGAAAATGGTATTGCAGAACAATCTACAAGTCATACTACAACATTTCCTAAACAAGCCGTGGACAATCATATTTTGAGTTTACACAATACTTTATTTTTCAAAAACTCAAAACTGGATGCAGACTTGGGTTATATTTTTAATGACCGTAGAGAATTTAAAGACAGTAACGTTGCCATTTTACAGATGAAATTGAGAACATTTAATTATGATTTAAAATATTATTTGCCAAAATTCGGAAACGTAGAAACCATTGTTGGTGTTCAAGGGATGCGCCAATCAAATACCAATTTGGGAGAAAAATTGTTAATCCCAAATGCAAAAACAAATGATTTTGGCATTTTTGGAACTTCAAATTATGAGTGGGGAAAAAATGTTATTCAAGCAGGCTTGCGTTTTGACAATCGAAGAGTGGCAAGTGAAACACATGGAATTATTGGCAATGAAGGATATTTTGAAGCTATTGATAAAAAATTTGACAGCTTCAATGCTTCCTTAGGATACAAAACTAGTTTAGCAGCTAATTTTACACTGAGATTAAATTTAGCTTCTGGTTTTAGAGCGCCAAATTTAGCGGAATTGACTTCAAATGGCGTTCATGAAGGCAGTAATCGATACGAAATTGGGAATTCAGAATTAAGAAATGAACAAAATCTGCAAACTGATTTAAATATGGAATACAAAAGCTCCCATTTTGAATTGTTTGTTAATGGATTCTATAATCATGTCAATAATTACATTTTTATTTCACCAAATGGAACTGTTATTGACGGTAATAATGTTTACGATTATGTTCAGTCAAATGCCAAATTATATGGTAGTGAAACCGGTATTCATTTTCATCCACATCCATTGGATTGGCTGCATTTCACTAGTAGTTTTGAAACGGTTATGGGTCAAAAAGATACTGGTGCTTATTTGCCTTTAATTCCGGCCAACAAATGGAACAACACGATTCGTGGAGAATTTGAATTTAAAAACTGGTGGAAAGAAGGATTTGCAACTTTGAATATAGAAAGCACTTTTGCACAAAATAAACATAGCGAATTTGAAACCAAAACCAATGATTACACTTTGGTGAATTTAGGTTTCGGTGGAAAAATAACATTAAATAAAACCATTTTCAATGTCAATTTGAATGTGAATAATGTATTTGACAAAACATATGTTTCGCATCTATCGCGTTTGAAAACGGATGGTATTCCAAATATTGGAAGAAATATAGTTTTTGGTATAAATTTTACTATTTAAAATTATATTTATAATAAGAGCAATAAAAACTAAACCAAAAGCCATTCCTATAAATCGGAACGGTTTTTTTAATACTCTATTTTTCCTAATTGTCGCATTACTCGTATAATTTTATCTTTTCTGCCTTCAATATAGGAAGAGGAATTCATGGCTTTATATTTTCTTGGATTAGGCAAAATAGCGGCAATCCCTGCGGCTTCTCTTTTGGTTAAATCTATAGCTTTTGTTTTATACCAACATCTTGCGGCTTCTTCTGCGCCATAGACTCCATTACCCATTTCGATACTGTTTAAATATACTTCCATGATGCGTTCTTTGCCCCAAATGAGTTCTATTAAAACGGTGAAATAGGCTTCTAATCCTTTACGGATGTAGCTTCTGCCTTGCCAAAGAAAAACATTTTTTGCTGTTTGTTGTGAAATCGTACTTCCTCCTTTTAGTTTTCGCCCTTTTTTGTTGTTTTTTAAAGCTTTTTGCATGGCATCAAAATCGAAACCATAGTGCTTTAAAAAGTTTCCATCTTCACTAGCAATGACTGCTTTTTGGAGGTTGGGTGATATTGCTGAAAGCGGAACCCAATCATGGCTAAAAATGGCATCTTTACCATCTAATTTAAATTCGACAATTCTGGTCACCATCAATGGTGTAAATGGTATGGGCACCCATTTAAAAATAATTACTGATACTATGGAGAGTCCAAAAAACCAAAGCATAGCTTTCCAAATCCAACGGATGATTTTTCTAATCATATCTTACTTTACTAAATCGGCTAATTCTTTGCCTATTAAACTTCCTATGGCAACTCCCATTCCGCCTAATCGTACTCCGCAATAAACATTTTCTGATAGTTGTTCTACAATTGGACTTTTACTAGAGCCTAATCCCATAATGCCACTCCAACGATGCGCAATTTTGAAATCGGTGTTAGGTAAAATTACTTCTTTTAATAATTCCTCCAAACGATTTTGAATTAATTCTGTTTGACCTAATTCAGTGGTGGTTTCGCCTTCGAAATCTAAATTTCTTCCTCCACCAATTAATATTCTATCATCAATATTTCTAAAATAATAATAGCCTTTATCCAAATGAAATGTTCCTTTAATATCAAGATTTGGAATAGGTTCTGTGATTAAAACTTGTGCTCTAGCAGGTTTTACTTGATTGTTAGTTATCTGACCTGCAAATCCATTAGTGGCAAATAAGAGTTTTTTTGAACTGAAATGAAAATCTCCAAAGGTAATTTCAACTCCATCGCTTTTTTCTTGAAAATGGGATACTTCGACTTGATTTAAAACCATAATATTATTTGAATTCGCTTTTTGTAATAAAGCATGCATCATCTTTCCTGTATCGATTTGGGCTTCATAAGGATTAAAAATCAAATATTCTTGAATGTTTTTGAAGTCAAATCGATCAACTTCTTTTACAAATACATCGTTTCTAAAAATAGGTTTTACTATTTCATTGATAAATGGTAATTTTTGTAAACATTCATTGTAAATACTTTCATCATCCTTCAAAAACAATTCATATCCGCCATTAGGCTTGAAATCGATAGCCGAATCTCCAAGGTTTTTACGTAGAAATTGTAAACCGTTCCAACGTTTTTGAATTAATTGAATTACTTCTTCTTCACTATGTGATTTTAAATCGTCAAGTATTTCAGAAATACTACCAAAACATGCAAATCCTGCATTTTTTGAACTTGCCCCTTGAGGCAATATCCCTTTTTCTAACACTAGAATTTTACTTTCGGGATATTTTTCTCTTAAAGTAAGTGCGCAATGTAAACCAACAATACCGCTTCCAACAATTGTATAATCAACAGCCGTAAACCAATTTTTAAGTTCCCAATAGCTAAAATTCATTTAAATAATTTTTTCTAAAAATACTTTTTTCAGATAAAACTTAAAGCACTTTTAATGAAAATTTATACTTTTCTGACGAATTACTTTTATTATATCTTTTTCTGGTAAGTATTTAAGTAACCGTTTACCTGTTTTATACTATTTTAGGCAAATAAAGAAATATTATTTCTTTATGCTCGCTATTTTGTGCTAACTAAATGTCTTGTTAACTATTAAAGCTAAAGGTTAAATCTAGCTAGTTCAAAGGAACGTTTTATCACAGAATAAATTTACTTTAAAATAGTTTATCGAAAACCACTCTAAAATGAAAATACCCCAATAAATAAGACACTATTCTAAGCAGATTTATTTATATAAGTTTGAATCGTATTAAATCAAAATTTTATATTTTTTAAATAAAAAAAACCAGTGAAACTTCACCGGCTTTTTGGTAGAAAAATATTTTAATTATTCGGCGCCAATTTCATTAATGGCTTCTGCACCATCTGATTTTGGATCTGGTCCATATTTATTTTCGCCTTTATCGCCATTTGTGCAAAAAAGCACTAGCATCCATATTGCAAGAGCTAAAATAATTATTACTGGAAGTATAATTCCTATACCCATTCCTGCTGAAAAACTTCCTCCTATAGTTGCAATTCCAGTAACTACTAACGATACTGTGCATGCAATCATTACGAAATAAACAATTAACAATAGCCATCCGCTTTTGCCAATATCGTGAAGTCTTCTTACGGCAACAGCTAATCCAGGAATAAATACAGCTAAACTATACAATGAATTTATACCAAATTTTAAATCTAATACTTTGTCTATCGCGGCGGTTGCTAGAGCAAATAACAAATTCACAAGTGTAAAATACCAATATTCAGAACGTCTTGCACGACCAGTGAAATTAGCATAGTTTTCAAAAACAACTTTTTTGTACCAATCAAACATAAATTTTAGTTTTTAATTATTCCTACTCTTAAGGATTTTCGGTGACTCCATTTTGGTTACTAATTTCAAATATATAGAATTCTGTTAATAATTACAAAAAGTTTAGATAATTATCTCCAAATTGATTCCTTCAAAATCTCATGAAAAGAATGCTCTTGCATAAAATAAATTAATCTAAAAACATGATATATAACTAGAAAAATTGCTAATCCATAAGCAAGTTTTTTGCTATAGATATATTCTTTAAAATAGTCTTTCTTCGTAATTAATTCTGCGCTAAGTAATACAATAAGGCAAAAGCTAAATACAACAACTATTGGTCCCAAAACATGGTATGAAAAACTTCCAAAAAAATCGCCTTGATAAAAACAAACAATAGATTTAGTAATACCACAAGAGGGACAAGGAAACCCAGTCAGCATTTTTATTGGACACAATGATTGACTGTTTTTTAGATGGTCATCCTCATTTGTCAGCATCAAAAAAAACGGTATCATCAGTGTTAAAATTGCACCGATAATGCCGTATATTTTATATTTTGTTTGTTTTTCTATTTGTATAGTCTGTTAATATCGCCTTGAACAATCATTGCAGCAGCGATTGGGAATACTAAACCTAAAACAATAAGCAACGTAGATTGATCTTTTTGCAATTCTCCTGTAATTTGATATACTTTTGGTAATCCATCTTTACCTACTATATAATAGAAATATACATGGACAGGTAAGCAACAGCCAGAAAAAACGGCTAACGGAGTTGAGATGATTTCTCTTTCAACAACAGCATTTAGCACTTCAGCGATTTTAATGTTCCAATAAATTAAGTATAAGCCACAGGTTAAAAAACTAAATATTAAAACTAATATTGGATCTACTTTGAATTCTGGAATATTAATTGATTTGTTTTCATGTTCATTAGAGTTATTAATTACTTCCATATTCTTTAAATTTGGTTGGTTTTATTATGGCTAAACTATAAAAATATTTATAAGAAAGCACTATCAATTAGTTCAATATTTACTTTGTTATTTATATAACTTCATGATTTTATCTACTACTACTTGTGCTAATTTTTCTTGGCTTTCAAAAGTCCAGCCAGCGATATGTGGAGTAAGTAAAACATTTTCGGCTTGTAATAAATAGTCAAATGCTACTGGTTTTTTACTATCAATAAATAGATTTTCAAAAGATATTTTTTCATACTCTAAAACATCTAATCCTGCCCCTAAAATTTTTCCTGACTGCAAGGCAGCAACTAAATCATCCGTAACGACATTTTTACCACGAGAAGTATTAATAAACCAAAACGGTTTGACGAAAGCATTAATAAATTTAGAATTTACTAATTTATCTGTCTCTGGTGTCCAAGGAATATGCAAACTCAACACATCTGCATTTGCCTGTAATTCTTTTAAGGAAACTTGTGTTGCGTTTTCATCGCCCACATTAGGAAGAATATCATAACACAAAACTTCAACATCAAAACCTTTGAGTTTTTTGGCAAATGATTTTCCCATATTACCATAGCCTATTATCCCTACTGTTTTCCCTTCTAATTCAAAACCACGATTTCCTTCACGGATCCATTTCCCTTCGCGCACCAACCTGTCAGCTCTATTTAATTTATTCATTAAAGACAAAAGAATTCCTATGGCATGTTCGCCAACGGCAGTTCTATTGCCTTCTGGTGTGGCAATCAAATGAATATTTTTTGAATTCGCGTACTCACAATCTATACTTTCCAATCCGGCTCCAACTCTTGCAATAAATTTCAAATTTGTTGCTTTATCTAAAAAGGTTTTATCTATTTTAAATCGACTACGAATCACAATGCCTTGATAGTTTTGAATTTTAGCTTCAATAGCTTCTTTTGAAGTAGTAAAATCAGCTTCATTTTGAAAACCTGCTTGTTCTAATTGTTCCCATAACAAGTTATGATTACTATCTATATGAAGTATTTTGGTGTCTTGTATGGACATGATGTTATGTTGAAAAAAGTAAAGATAACATTTATTAAGACAATAAAAAAGCCGACAGATTTCTTGTCGACTCTTAAATAATTTCATAAACTATATTTATTACTACTTAATTGAGAATAAATTTAACAGTCTTGGTAGTTCCAGATGCCATTACTTTGCCATAATAAAGTCCAGCAGATAGCTGGTTACAATCTATAGTTTGAATTGTATCTATAATTGCATTCTTTTGAACCATTCTGCCTTGTGCATCATATATTTCAAATAGAGCTTCTTCTGAATTTGAAGTATGATAAAATAACTTTACTTGTTTGTTTAACACTGGATTTGGAGCGACAATTAATGTAGATTGCCTATTATCAATATCATTAATGCCTAAATAAGGTGTTGTCAGCCAGATAATAGCATTCATTAACAATGTTTCATGGTTTCCATTAGCATCTGCAATATATCCATCATAAAGAAAATCACCTGTGTCTCCACTACCATCGTCTGGGATTGAACTATCTCCAATAGCAACTACTTTTCCAGCTTGGTAAGTAGCTTGAGCTACCATCACATTTGTCTTACCAGTGTTAGTGGACCCATTTTTATATATTAATCCTTTTGCTGAACTATTAGCAGTAGTATTTAATGTCATGGTTGTTCCGTTTGACCATTGTGCTTTTGTTACGTTTCCTTTTATACCATGTAAAATAGGGTTTGTAGGTAATGCCGCAACATTTGAGGTAGTTTGACTAAAATCTGCCAAATCAAAAGTAATTCCAAAAGGATTTGTTTGGATAGTGTTATTTGTAAACAAATCATTCCAAATTACAGGAGAATCATAACCATCATTATTTCTGTCAGAAACGGTATGATCTGAAATTATCATAAGTCCGCCACCATTTTTCACAAAATTCACTATGGCATCTCTTTCACTGGCCGAAAAAAGCATGTTAGGTTCATCTACTACAAAAACATTATATTTAGATAAATCTTGAGCATTTGATGAATTCCCATAACTAATAGCACCGTTAAAGGGAAGGGTTTCTACAGTATAACCTTGTTTTACACAGTCTATTGCCCAATAAGACAATCCTCCTTGCCAATAATCTTCTGGAGTTGTTGAGGTAACTCCAGATTGAACAGGATTTGGATAACGTTGAGGATTTGAAGCCCCGCTATTGCCTGAACTTGCATAGGGTAAATGGGAAGTCATATTAAAATAAACATTATGAACATCGGCATCAATAACCCAATCGGCACTTCCTGCCATTTCAGCTTTGGTAGCATCGAATAAAATTTTAACCTGAGCAACTCCAGTAAAACTAAACAATAAACACAATGAAAAAGCAAAAATTATTTTCATAAAATTATTTTAAAATCCTAAACATTATATAACAATACAACTTACTAAAACCCTACTAATCATAAAAATGATTTATATGCAGCCCATAAAAATAACAAATAACTATATCTCAACTTTAAAATTTAGAATAATTAACAAGAAAATAAGATTTTCTGTAATTAATTCCTTTGGTTTTTTTATAAAAAAAAGCGTAACTTAATAGATAAACTTTAATAAATTAATATAATGAAAACACCAAGAAGATTAGGCATATGGATGGATCATTCTGTTGCCCGTTTAATGGAATATACTGATGGAGAATATAAGGTAATTACTTTTGATTCTAACTTTGTTGGATTAGACAATCAAGATGGGTTGCAACATAGTGAAAGTCTTCTCTATAATAAAGAAAATCAAGCTAAAAGAAGCTTTTACAAATCCATAATAGAGGCTTTAAAACTATGATGAAATAGTTATCTTTGGTCCCTCTACTGTAAAAACAGAATTATACAATTTGATTCGAGAAGACCATCGGTATGACAAGTTGAAAATTGAAACCAAATCAGCTAATAAGATGAGTTATGCTGAACAACACATTTTTATAAAGGATTATTTTTCAAAACTCCTCAACTATGACAGTGCTTTTTAATAAATAAGATAACTTCAAGTTAAATCTATTAAAACATCAATCTTCCAATAACAAAGAAGCTAAAGTGTTATCTCTATTGTATAAGTCTTTATAAAAATTAATATTCCCATCTTCATCTACCCAAGAAGTGAAATACCCTATGTGTACGGGAATTTTATTTTTAAGTGTAATCCATTTTTCTTTGCCTTCATTCATAGCAGCATCTATTTTTTCAGCTGTCCAATTTGGGTCGTTTTTTAAGATAAGTTCTGCTAGCTCTTTAGGTTTTGCAATTCTTATGCAACCATGACTAAAGGCTCTTTTCTCTTCATTAAACAAAGATTTTGAAGGTGTATCATGTAAATAAATATTATTATTATTTGGAAACAGAAACTTTATCAATCCTAAAGAGTTTTTTGGTCCAGGTTTTTGTCTAATATTTCCGTTATGCCACTCCATTTGATGATTTATTAAATAGTTTTTATTCTTACTTAGTGCTGGAAGAATTTCTTTTTCTTTAATACTATTTGGCACATTCCAATAAGGACAAAAAACAATATAACTCATCATACCACTAAAGACAACCGTCTTGTTCAATGAGGTTCCAACTACTACATCAGAACTCAAAACAACTTTATCTTCTTTGAAATAAGTTAAACGGTAAGATGGAATATTTATCACTATAAATTCTTTGTCTTTTATAATATCTTTATCAATCCATCTGCAGCGTTCCATATTTACAATGATTGTTTTTATTCTGTCGCTTATAGAAACATTCATTTCTTGAATATGTTTAGGCAGAATTATTTTATCAGAAAAGAAACCGTTTCGTTTTTTATATTTCAAAACTGCATTTGCTAATAACTCATCATACACATTACTTTTAGAATTGGAACCTATATCTCCTGTTAAAAACAAACGACTTCTTATGTCTTCAACAATACTAGAGCTATCTCCAGTTTTTAATTCTTTTAACCCTTCTGGAAATTTAATTGGTTTCCAACCTCCATTTTTTTCAATAGCTCTGTATTTATGTAACACCGCTTTGAGTTTATAATACTGGTCTATTAATTGTTCGTTTTTGTTGATTAGTTTTGGGTCAATTAATAAAGAATCAAGGTAGTCAACATATGATTGTTTTTTTCTAGGTAAATACCAACCTAAATCATTTGATTTTGTTTCATCAAGTCCCTGCAAAACTTTGTTTGTATAAAAAAAATAATAATTTGTCAGAAACAATTCAACATCAATATTAGGTTTTGATGTTGTCTTTTGAAACATGGCGTCCAATTCAGTTTTATAAGGAACTTTCGTTTCTAATCCTTCCTCAAACAAATTATTTATTTTATTATAAATAACGTCAGCTGTTTCTTTTCTTCCTTTTTTATCATACCAAATAAAAGAATATTGGTTTTTTTTATACAAAGAAGTTGTCTGTTTTTTGTAAGTGACTAATTTAGGATACTTGGCATAAAAATTTTCTACCAATGTACTATCAAATGAGAGAGAGACTTTTTCATAAGAGTGCTTACTATTTTCTTTATTGTGTAAATTATTTTCTTTTTTAGCGCAATGCCAACTGGTCAATGAAAACGCAATCACAAAGACTAAAATTAAAACCCCAAAAAGTTGTCTATTCTTCATAAAAACACTCTTAATTATAATATAAAAATACAAAAACTTAGTCCATTTCAATCAACCTCTATTTAGTATCTTTACTTCATAAATGTAAACTACAATTTTAAACTATTACAAATACATGTTTGTTATGAAAAAATCATTTCTTTTTATAGTATTCACACTAATCTACATTGTTACAAATGCTCAAGAAAAAGCAGAAAAAGAAATAAATAGTACGTTAGACAACTGGCACAAAGCAGCCGCTGAAGCAAATTATTCAAATTACTTCAATTTGTTAACGGATGATTCTGTCTTTATTGGAACTGATGCCACAGAAAATTGGACTAAACCAGCTTTTCAAGCATTTGCAAAACCCTTTTTTGATAAAGGAAAAGCATGGAGTTTTACTGCTTTGGAAAGACACATTTATTTTAATTATGATAAAAAAATGGCTTGGTTTGACGAGCTATTAAATACCCAAATGAAAATTTGTCGCGGATCAGGTGTTCTCGTTTTAATTAATGGAAATTGGAAAATAAAACACTATGTGCTTTCGATGACTATTCCAAATGATACAGCCGATGATGTCATAAAAATTAAAGCGCCTATAGAAGACGCTTTAATTAATACGTTAAAAGTAAGCAAATAAATTACTTTAAGTTTTCCAACATCTCAACAGTCATTGAGGCTAAATCAAATTGATGTTTCCAATGCCAATCCTTTCTGGCACAACTATCATCTATAGAAGCTGGCCAGCTGTCGGCAATCTTCTGACGAAAATCTGGTTTATAAGTAATCGTTAAATTTGGGATGTGTTTCTTAATTTCGGCAGCTATTTGTTTTGGCGTAAAACTCACTCCCGATAAATTATAGGAAGAACGGATTTTTATAGCGTCTTTTGGTGCTTGCATAATTTCTATTGTTGCTCTAATAGCATCATCCATATACATCATTGGCAAAGCCGTGTCTTCAGAAAGAAAACATTCATAGTTACCATATTTCAAAGCTTTGTGATAAATATCAACAGCATAATCCGTTGTGCCTCCTCCTGGTTCCGTTGACCAACTAATTAAACCTGGATACCTAATGCTTCTAACATCAACACCATAAATATGATGATAATATTCACACCATCTTTCCCCAGTTTGTTTACTAATACCATAAACAGTTGTGGGTTCCATTATGGTATATTGTGGTGTATTGTCTCTTGGGGTTGTTGGTCCAAAAACGGCGATAGACGAAGGCCAAAATATTTTTTTTATCTTTTTTGCTTTCGCCAAATTCAAAACATGAAAAAGCGAATTCATATTCAAATCCCAAGCAAAAGCTGGATTTTTTTCTGCCGTTGCTGACAATAATGCGGCCATCAAATAAATGTCGGTGATTTGATATTGTTCAACTAAATGCTCAATTTGATTAAAGTCTAACGCGTTTACCACTTCAAAAATACCTTCGTTGACAATATCAATGTTAAGTTTTCGAATATCAGACGCTATAACATTGTCAATACCGTAGAGGGTTCGTAACTTTTTTGTAAGCTCATTACCTATTTGTCCACAAGCGCCAATAATTAAAATTTTTGTACTCATTTAGTAAAATTTACTCCGCTTCGTTACATATAATTTGAGAACGAATTGCGCGTTTGTTTAACAAAGATAAGCTTTCATGAAGGTATATTTAGTTAAAAGTTTCCTTTCTTTTTTAACAAAATAATAGTCCGTTTGACTAGTTCTTAATACAGTTTCCTTTTACCTTTGTACTTTTGTATATTAATTTCTTAGAGATGAAAATAACTTTTTCTTCGTTACTTATAGGTTTGTTTTTTATCACTTCCTGCCAAGAAGATCCAAAACTTCGTGCATTAGCCCAAGAAAAAGAAGTGCAAAAAAAAGAAGTGATATTCAAAAACATTAGTAATGGATGGAACTTTTCTGTACAACCTAACAATGAAACATCACGTTCCTTGACTAATACTTGGGGAGAATGGCGTGTTTTATTAAATGAATTAGCGCAAAAACCAAAAAGTAGTTTAGGTGCTTTTCAACAAAAAGCTAAAACACTTTCTAAAAGAGCCACAGAGTTAAATAACAATATTCCTGTTGAATTTAATCTTCCCGAAATTAAAAGCAGAATTAATGCTTTATGCACTAAGATTAATGCTATTAATCTTTATATACATTTAAATCAAATTCCTGACGCTAAAATTGTAAAATTGGTACAAGAGGTAAATACAGAAATTCGATCTTTACAATTTCAATTTGAAGAAATTAATCGCAAAAGTCAAATCAAAATAGAAGACGGTGAAAGCGATATGTTAAAAATGCTTGATACTACAAGAGCCATTCCAAACAACTCGAATGCAAAAATCATTAAATAAACTTTGAGCCAAGATTCTTTATACAACAGTTATCTGCATTCGGCAAAAGTCAAGCAAATTGTAGAAGCTCTAGAAAATCCTTTGAGTAAAATTGAATTAAAAGGACTTTTAGGTTCCTCATTATCTTTTGTTTTTCAAGCCATTTTTAAAAAAAGTGACAAACCTTTTTTGCTAATTCTAAACGAAAAGGAAGAAGCGGCCTATATTCTTAATGATTTGGAGCAAATGATTGGCGCCAATGATGTGCTGTTCTATCCTATTTCCTATCGCAGACCTTATCAAATTGAAGAAACTGATAATGCCAACGTTTTGCTACGTTCCGAAGTATTGAATAGAATTAATTCTCGGAAAAAACCTGCTGTAATTGTCACCTATCCCGAAGCACTTTTTGAAAAAGTAGTTACCCGAAAAGAACTCGACAAAAACACGCTAAAAATTGCAGTTGGCGAAAATGTTTCTATTGATTTTATCAACGAAATTTTATTTGAATATGAATTCAAACGCGTCGATTTTATTACTGAACCAGGAGAGTTTTCTGTTCGAGGCGGCATTTTAGATGTGTTTTCATTTTCCAATGACAATCCTTATCGTATAGAATTTTTTGGTAATGAAGTGGATAGTATAAGAACCTTTGATGTGGAAACCCAACTATCGGTAGAAAAACAAAATAAAATTACTATAATTCCCAATTTAGAAAATAAATTCATCAAAGAAAACCGGGAAAGTTTCCTTGATTATATAAGTGATAAAACGGTTTTATGTATAGAGAATACAGCGTTTTTAACATCACAACTCGATAAACTTTTTACAAAAGCAATAGAAACATTCGATAAACTATCTAAAGAGGTCAAACATGCTGCTCCAGAACATTTGTTTTTAAATCAAGAAGGGTTTTTGCGAAAAGCATTGGATTTTTCTATCATCGAATTATCTAACAAACCGTTGTTTAAAACTACTAAAACTTTTGAATATCATATACAACCTCAACCTTCATTCAACAAACAATTTGATTTGTTATTGAACAATTTGAGCGACAATCATTTTAATGGCTATACCAATTATCTTTTCTGTTCCAATGAAGGTCAAGCCAATCGTTTTCATGATATTTTTGAAAGTCTAGACGAAGCCAATCATGAGAATGTTCGGAAGCAATACCACACCATTGTTTCTTCATTATATCAAGGTTTCACTGACGAAGAAAACCAAATTGCGTGCTATACTGACCATCAAATTTTTGAACGATATCATAAATTCAGTATCAAAAATGGCTATTCTAAAAAGCAAACACTTACCCTAAAAGAACTAAACTCATTATCCGTTGGCGATTATGTAACGCATATTGATCACGGAATTGGAAAGTTTGGCGGTTTGCAAAAAATTCAGGTAGAGGGGAAAACACATGAAGCCATTAAGCTAGTATATGCTGATAACGACATTGTATATGTAAGCATTCATTCGCTACATAAAATTTCCAAATACAACGGAAAAGACGGGACACCACCGAAGATATATAAACTCGGATCGAATGCTTGGAAAGTGTTGAAACAAAAAACAAAAGCGCGTGTAAAACATATTGCTTTTAACCTAATTCAACTCTACGCCAAACGAAGATTAGAGAAAGGGTTCCAGTTTGCACCCGATAGTTATTTGCAAAAAGAATTAGAAAGTTCTTTTATTTACGAAGACACCCCAGACCAAATTACCGCCACACAAGACGTAAAAGCCGATATGGAAAAAGACCGTCCAATGGATCGCTTGGTTTGTGGTGATGTAGGTTTTGGAAAAACTGAAGTTGCTATTCGAGCAGCTTTCAAAGCGGTGGACAACAGTAAACAAGTCGCTATTTTAGTACCAACTACCATTTTGGCCTACCAACATTATCGAACTTTTACGGAAAGATTAAAAGAAATGCCTGTTCGTGTGGGTTATTTAAATCGTTTCCGAACTGCCAAACAAAAAACACAAACTTTAGAAGAATTAGCTTCTGGAAAATTAGATATAATTATAGGCACACATCAATTAGTCAACAAAAATGTAGTTTTTAAAGATTTAGGTTTATTGATTGTAGATGAAGAGCAAAAATTTGGGGTCAATGTAAAAGACAAATTGAAAACCATAGCAGCAAATGTTGATACGCTAACTTTAACTGCTACACCAATACCTAGAACACTTCAGTTTTCTTTAATGGCAGCACGAGATTTGTCAGTCATCACAACACCACCACCGAATCGTTATCCTATAGAGTCGCAAGTGGTTGGTTTTAATGAAGAGTTGATTCGCGATGCAATATCCTATGAAATACAACGAAACGGCCAAGTATTTTTTATTAATAATAGAATCGAAAATATCAAAGAAATTGCAGGAATGATTCAGCGATTAGTTCCAGATGCACGCGTTGGTATAGGTCATGGACAAATGGAAGGCACAAAGCTAGAAGAACTAATGCTTGGTTTTATGAATGGCGATTTTGACGTATTAGTTGCTACTACCATTATTGAAAGTGGATTAGATGTGCCAAATGCCAATACGATTTTCATCAACAATGCCAATAATTTTGGCTTGTCCGATTTACATCAAATGCGAGGAAGAGTGGGTAGAAGTAACAAGAAAGCCTTTTGTTATTTTATATGTCCGCCCTATTCTGCGATGACTGATGATGCTCGTAAACGAATTCAGGCTTTGGAACAATTTAGTGAATTGGGCAGCGGTTTCAATATTGCTATGAAAGATTTAGAAATTCGTGGTGCAGGAGATTTATTAGGCGGTGAACAAAGTGGTTTCATCAACGAAATTGGTTTTGAAACTTATCAAAAAATCATGAATGAAGCTATTGAAGAATTGAAGGAAAACGAGTTCAAGGATTTGTATGAAGATGAAAATGAAGACGAAAATAAAGAATATGTAAAAGACCTTCAGATAGATACCGACTTTGAATTGCTGTTTCCTGATGAATACATCAACAACATTTCGGAACGTTTGAATTTGTATAATGAACTAGGAACTATTAAAGATGAGGATGGTTTGTTGGCCTATGAAACCAAACTCATAGACCGATTTGGGCCTTTACCAAAAGAAGCCAAAGCTTTATTAAACAGTATTCGCATCAAGTGGATTGCTATTCAAATGG
>Ga0114958_10001128_pt1 | contig 21467 bp, 19 predicted proteins | sample C_130208_EF_Meta_FD_89577 | JGI IMG/M metagenome (GOLD analysis project Ga0114958, IMG submission 89577) | Freshwater microbial communities from Lake Croche, Canada to study carbon cycling - C_130208_EF_MetaG | ecosystem: Environmental > Aquatic > Freshwater > Lake | place: Lake Croche, Canada...
ATGTTTGGCTAATTTTTTGGCTACCGTTTCACCAACATACCTAATGCCTATGGCATACAATACTCTTTCGAATGGAATTTCCTTAGAATTTTGAACACCATTAACTAAATTCTCTGCAGATTTCTGAGCCATTCGTTCCAAGGGAAGAATTTGTTCCACCGCAAGGGAATACAAATCAGCATAATCTTTTACTAAACCATTATTAAATAGTAATGCAACTGTTTCACCACCAAGACCTTCAATATCCATCGCTTTTCGCGAAATAAAATGTTGAATTCTGCCGATTATTTGTGGAGGACAACCATAAAAATTAGGACAATAATGATTGGCCTCTCCTTCTATTCTAGTTAATGCGGAACCACATTCAGGGCAATGCGTGATATATTTTGTTGGTTCGTTATTTGAATTTCTTTTAGTAAAATCAACACCAATAATTTTTGGGATAATCTCTCCGCCCTTTTCTACAAACACAATATCTTCTATGCGGATATCCAATTTCTCAATTTGATCTGCATTGTGCAAAGATGCCCTCTTCACTATAGTTCCTGCCAATTGTATAGGTTCTAGATTAGCTACTGGAGTAATTGAACCTGTTCTTCCAACTTGATAAGAAATTGAATTTAATTTAGTAGAAACTTGTTCTGCCTTAAATTTATAGGCCATTGCCCAACGAGGCGATTTAGCGGTATAACCCAGTTCATCTTGATATTGGAAACTATTCACTTTTACAACAACACCATCGGTTTCATAAGGCAATTGATGTCTGTGAATGTCCCAATATTCTATATAATCAAAAACTTCTTGAATAGAATTAGCAAGTTTTGCTTGTTTTGGCACTTTAAAACCCCATTTTCTGGCAGCTTCTAATCCCTCGAATTGGGTATTAATATTCAAGTCGTTTCCAACTATAAAATATAACAAACATTCTAATGGACGTTTGGCAACTTCACTACTATCCTGAAGTTTTAAACTTCCTGAAGCAGTGTTTCTTGGATTGGAATAAGGCGTTTCACCAATTTCAATCAATTCCTGATTCATCTTTTCAAATCCTTCAAAAGGCAATATGATTTCTCCACGAATATCAAATCTTTCAGGAAAACTTCCCTTTAATTGGAGTGGAATGGATTTTATAGTTTTAATATTAGCCGTAACATCATCCCCTTGAAAACCATCGCCACGGGTAACTGCTCGTTTTAATCTTCCTTTTTCATAGGTTAATGAAATAGATGCGCCATCATATTTCAACTCACAAGAATATTGCATTGGAACATTTCCCAAAACTTTCTGAATTCTATTTTCCCAATCTAATAAATCTTCTTTGGAATAAGAATTATCCAAAGAATACATCCGATAGTCGTGAACAACTGAATTAAAGTTTTTGGTGATAGTACCACCTATTCTCTGTGTTGGCGAGTTTTCATCAAAGAATTCGGGATGATTGTTTTCTAGATCTTGTAGTTTTTTTAGTTTTTGGTCAAAATCAAAATCAGAAATTGTTGGATTGTCTAAAACATAATAATTATGATTATGCTGATTAAGTTCGTCTCTTAAATCCTGAATAGTGTTCTGAATATCCATAAAAATAAATTGGCTATTATAGTTGCAAATTGTGTGCACTAAAATAGCCAATATTTTTTAAAAAGGAATAAAGTTTATGACTGAATTATTCCGTTTATTTGAAGATATAATTGTCCATCACTCAAAATAGCGCCTTCTTTAATCAAATCAAAAATGGCAACATTTCTTTCTACTTCATATTCTTTTTTACCGAGGTGAATTTCTACAGTATCTGTAAACATGTTGTCACTCAACCATTGTAATCCTTCTTTTTCCATAAAGTTAACTTCAGGTTCTAGGGCTTTTAAAACAATAGATTGAATTTGTTTTTCTTGACAATGAAAAAGGAAAATATGGTTTTTTGAAAAATGTTCTAAATAATGAGCATTAGTCAAAACACCCTCCCAAATTAAATCGGAAAAGACATCCAATTCTTGTTCGGCTATTTCGGGCTTTTCGCTTTTAATTTTATCCCATTCTGACTTATCAATAGATTGTGTTGCTAAGAAGTTTATAAATTCCTTATGCAATTCTTCAAATTGTTCTTTGGATAATCTTTTGTACTTCATTTATGCTGAATTTATTTGTTCTGAATTCATTTCAGAAGTTCAGCATCTTTTATCAGATGCGTTAATTTTACTGGAAAGTAATCTGAAATAAATTCAGATATAAAAAAATCCCGATTCTCATCGGGATTTGATATAGGTGTAGCGAAAAGTTAAACTTCGGCTACAATTTCATATGGTAATTCAATTACTACATCTCTGTGAAGTCTCACAGAAGCAGTATATTTACCAGTACGTTTAACAATACCGCTTGTGATGAATTTTCTATCTACAATTTGACCAGCTTTTTCTAAAGCTGCAGCAATATCAATATTAGAAATAGAACCGAATAATTTTTCACCACCAGCTTTTGCTGTGATTTTAATTTCGATTGCTTTTATAGCTTCACCCAATGCTTTTGCATCGTTTACTACTTTAGCTTCCTTGTGTGCTCTTTGTTTTAAATTTTCAGCTAAAACTTTTTTTGCAGATGGAGTAGCCAATGAAGCAAAACCTTGCGGGATTAAAAAATTACGACCGTAACCGTTTTTAACTGTTACTACATCGTCCTTGAATCCTAGATTCTGAACATCTTGTTTTAAGATTAATTCCATGTTGTTGTCCTTTATTAGAGAAGTTAGGTTCCGTTTTACGAAAACCAACAACTATTATTTAAATATTATTTTAATAAATCGGCCACATAAGGCATTAAAGCTAGGTGACGAGCTCTTTTAACAGCTACTGACACTTTTCTTTGGTATTTTAATGAAGTTCCTGTTAAACGACGTGGCAAAATTTTACCTTGCTCGTTTACGAATTTCAATAAAAAGTCTGCATCTTTATAATCAATATATTTGATTCCAGATTTTTTGAAACGACAATACTTTTTAGTTTTGTTTGTTTCGATGTTTAAAGGAGTAAGATATCTGATATCTCCGTCTTTTTTTCCTGAAGCTGATTGTTGTAAATTTGCCATAATTAGTTTGCTTTTGCTTCTTTTAATTTAGTTCTTCTTCTTTCTGCCCAAGAAATGGCGTGTTTATCCAAACTTACAGTTAGGAAACGCATAACTCTTTCGTCACGTCTGAACTCAGTTTCAAAAGCAATTAAAACTTCAGGCGACACTTGGAATTCGAATAAATGGTAAAAACCACTTTTTTTGTTTTGGATTTCATAGGCTAATTTTTTTAAGCCCCAATCCTCTTTAGATACCATCTTTGCTCCTCTACTAGTAAGAAAATCTTCAAACTTGCTTACTGTTTCCTTTACCTGAACTTCAGATAAAACGGGATTTAAGATGAAAACAGTTTCGTAATGATTCATAATAATACAATTAAAATTAAATTGGGCGCGAAGATATGAAATTCATTTTAATCAACAATATCATTTATAGACAAATCGTCTAAAAGAATGAAATGCCGTTTAAAAGCAAAAAAAACCGACAAACGTTAGGATATTTTAAAAATACTGTATATATTTACAAATCTAAATTATTCATAATCATGAAACTAAATTGTGTTGTTGTAGATGATAGCTCCATTCAGAGGATGATCATAGCAAAATTAGTAAATAATCATCAAAATCTTTATTTAGTTGGTGATTTTTCTAATGCAATTGAAGCAAAAAATTGCATGTCTGTCCATACTGTTGATTTAATTTTTCTCGACATAGAGATGCCCGTCATCAGTGGCTTTGATTTTCTTGATGGATTAAAAGTTAAACCTCAAATTATTTTTATTACTTCAAAAGCGGAGTACGCTATGAAAGCATTTGATTATGATGCTACTGATTACCTCCAAAAACCGATAGCTTTAGATCGTTTTAATGCCTCAGTTCGTAGAGCAATGGATTTCCATATGCTTAAAAAAGAAAATCAAGAAGAGGAAGGTGAATATATCTTTATCAAAAGTAACTTAAAAAAACTTAAAATTTATACTAATAAAATCAAGTGGATTGAAGCTTATGGTGATTATGTAAAAGTGGTTACAGAAGATGACAGCAATCTTGTTCTTTCTACAATGAAATCTTTTGAAAATGATTTATCCAAAGAAAAATTTATCAGGGTTCATAAATCATATATTATTAATATTGATAAAGTGGAACGCTTTAATAGCAAATTTGCAGAAATAGGTGCGACTAAAATTCCTTTAAGTAGAAACAAAAAAGAAGATTTAATTAAAGCATTAGCTATTATTTAAATTTAATTAAAATCAACATTTACAGTAACTTTAATGGTTCTGTATTGTGAAACTAAATCAAAACTATTCAGCACTTTCCGGATAGTTTTTTTTGTGCTTTGTAAAGAAGTTTCATTCGGAATTTTAACCATTATAGTGCGAATATATTCGTTTCGAATTCTACCAATCGCTGGTTCTTCTGGTCCGAGTACAGGAATGGATAAGTTTTGTTGCAAGACTTGATACAACCACGACGAACCTTCTTTTAATTTGTCAAATTCACGATGTTTCAACGTTAAACGAACTAAACGGAAAAACGGAGGATAATTATAAATTTTTCTGTCGTATAATTGCTCCTTATACATTCCATGATAATCGTTATTAGTTACTTGCTGAATAATATTATGCAAAGGATTATAAGTTTGGATTACAACTTTTCCTCTTTTTTCGCCACGCCCAGAGCGTCCAGAAACTTGTATCATCATTTGATAACTTCTTTCAAAAGCTCTAAAATCAGGATGATAAAGCATGTTATCTGCATTCATTATTCCTACTAAGGATACATTATCAAAATCTAAACCTTTGGCAAGCATTTGTGTTCCAACTAAAACATCAATCTCTCTATTTTTAAATCCATCAATGATTTTATCAAAACCATATTTTCCTTTAGTAGTATCTTGATCCATACGTTTTATATTCTTCGTTGGAAATAATTCTGCTAATTCTAATTCGATTTGTTCTGTCCCAAAACCCTTGGTTTCTAAATCAACACTTGAACACACATGACAATTAGTTGGTTTTGACATATTATAACCACAATAATGACAACGCATTTGGTTTTTATATTTATGAAAGGTCAAGCTTACATCACATTGAGGACATTGGGGCACATGACCACAAGTCATACATTCTAAAACGGGAGAAAAACCACGACGATTTTGAAATAAAATAACCTGTTCACCATTAGAAAAAGCTTCAGTAATTTCTTCAATTAAAGTCAAACTAAAATGCCCTTTCATCTTTTTTCGGAAATAGCTGTCTTTCAAATCCACTAATTTTATTTCGGGCATTGGAACATTTCCAAAACGTTCTTTTAAAGTAACCAATCCAAATTTTCCGTTAGTCGAATTAAAATAGGTTTCAATACTTGGTGTTGCAGATCCTAACAAAACTTTAGCTTGATGAGCATGGGCTAAAACTATTGCAGTATCGCGCGCATGATACCTTGGTGCAGGGTCTTGTTGTTTGAAAGTTTGTTCGTGTTCTTCATCAACTATTATCAAACCAAGATTTGAAAAAGGTAAAAACAAAGCCGATCTTGCCCCTATTATAACTTGTGCTTTTTCGGAAGTATTTAAAACTTGATTCCAAACTTCTACTCTCTCGTTGTTGCTAAACTTAGAGTGAAAGACGGCTACTTTGTTTCCAAAATGCTTAGTCAATCGTGAAACTAGTTGGGTAGTTAGGGCAATTTCTGGCAATAAATAAAGTACTTGCTTTTCTTTGTCAAGAAATTTTTCGATGAGTTTGGTGTATATTTCAGTTTTTCCGCTAGAGGTTACACCATGTAGCAAACAAACTTCTTTTTCTAAAAACGATTTTTCTATTTCATCAAAAGCATTTTGTTGCGCTTGACTTAGAGATAAATTGTTGTTTTCTTTATTTTTTTCAAAGTTAACTCGGTCTTCTTGAACAAAATATTCTTCAAAAATTTGTTTATCAATCAATCCTTTTACAATAGCATTAGAAGCATTAGAAATTTGGGTTAATTGTTTTACCGAAATTGGTTTTTTTTCTTGTGCTTGTAATTGAAAATAGTGAAGAATAAGATTTTTTCTTTTTTCAGATTTTAAACTATTTAACAACTCAGATAATTTAACATCAGCCTGATAATTTTCGTTTAAGCGAATATAACGAACAAGTTTTGGCTTGTATTCCTCGTGAATTTCTTCCTGAAGTGAAATAATATTTTTATTAATTAATCTTTGAATAACTGGCAAAACCGTTTTCTTACTCAGAATGCCAATAATGTTTTGAATCTTTAATGAACTTTGATGTTGCAGAGCTTCAAAAATCATAAATTCATCATCCGAAAGTTGGGTTTCATCAACAAAAGTTTCTTTTCGCTGCGAAATAATAGTTTCACTTTCCAACAATAATGCTGATGGTAATGCTCCACGGTAGACATCACCTATAGTACACATATAATAGGATGCAATCCAAAACCAATGATTAATTTGATATTCATTAACAATAGGATTTTCATCTAAGATTTGATGAATTTCTTTAGCTTCATAAAGTGTTGGTGGAATTTCATGAAGGTCAATTACAAGTGCCGTATAAATTTTATTTTTAATTGGAACAGCAACTCTAAACCCTTTTTTTATATAATTGAATTCAACTTCTGTAACTCTATAAGTAAATGTTTTAAGAAGAGATAAAGGAAGTATAACTTCAATAAAATAACTCATTTTTTTTTATTTTTAAAGTCTAATCCAAGTTTGTGATCTTCCGAATAAAGGAATTCCAATATAACCACGAACTATTAATTTATCTTTTCCTTCTAGAGTAATTTTGCAATGATATGATTTACCATTTTTAGGGTCTAAAATTCTTCCGCCTTCATATTCATTGCCTATTTTTTTCATTCCGTTAATAATTGTCAAACCTAAAATAGGCTTGTTTCTATCTTCCCCTTCGCATTTTATACATTTGTGATGTTTATATTCAATGTCAAGTATATCAATTATTCTTCCGAATATTTTTCCGTTTCTTTCAAATATTTCTACAATCCCTTTTTCTACACCAGTTTCATCGTCAATAGTCTTCCATTTGCCAAAAATAGTTTGTGAAAAACTCATTTGGCAAAATAGCAACATCAAAAAAATAGCGGTTCTTAATTTCATTGTGGTTGTAGTTCTTTTTGCTTTTCTCTTTTAATATGATTTATGGAAGCGTTCAAATCAAACCCTAAGAGTAAAATCATACAGTTTATCCATATATAAAACATCACTATTAATAGCGTACCAATTGACCCGTAAAGTTCATTATATTTAGAAAATTTAACCACCCAAATCCCAAAAAAATAAGAAGAAATTATGATTAAAATCGTTGTAAAAACTGAGCCAATAGAAATTAATTTTCTTTTGCTATCATATTTAATCCCAAATTTAAATAATAATGATGTGGCTATTAGTATCATTAATACAACAAAACCATATCTTCCCATTTCAATCAAATGAATTTTATCAGACAATACATTTTGAATTTTTGTTTTCTGAATAAAAACCTCAAAAATTACTATGGCAGCAACAGTAATTAATAATAGAAAAGACAATACAATCGAAAGTCCTAGCGCAACAAAATATTGTTTAAAAAACTTTCTTTTTAAAGTGATATGAAAATGATGAGAACCTTCAAACCCACCTAAAATAGCATTCACGCCATTGGTCATTAAAAAAATAGCCATCAGAAATCCAGTTGAAAGTAGCCCGCTATGGCTATTATGTATAATATCATTGATAATTTTATATATGGCATCATAAGTTGTTGGAGGAACACTTTCTTGAACAAAACCTAAAAAGTCATCTTGAAATCCTTCAATCGGAATATACGGAATAAGATTTAAGATAAAAAGTGCAAATGGGAATAATGCCATAAAAAAACTAAAAGCAATAGCTCCTGCTCTATAGGAAATTTCTCCTTCTATAATTCCAATTATATACAAATCTATAAGCTCATAAAAAGACAAGCCATGAAGCCAAGGCAATTTTATCTTTTTTAATAAAAAGACAACTTGCTTTATTATTGGCAGTTTAATAAATTTATTTTCTCTTGCTACAAGCATTTAAATAGCTTTTAAACTCAAATCCATATTGTGAACTGAATGGGTCAATGCGCCTGTAGAAATATAATTAACACCACATTCCGCATACATTCTAATGGTTTTTTCATTTATATTTCCTGAACTTTCTGTTAAACATTTATCACCAATTAACTCAACTGCTTTTCTAGTATCATCAAAATTAAAATTATCAATTAAAATTCTAAAAACACCATCATTCTGGAGAATTTCTTTAATTTCATCTAGATTTCTAGCTTCTACAATTATTTTTAAATCTAGATTATTAAACTTTAAATACTCTTTGGTCTTAGTGATAGCATGTGTAATTCCTCCAGCAAAATCATTGTGATTGTCTTTTAACATAATCATATCGTACAAAGCAAATCGATGGTTGTCACCTCCACCAATTTTGACTGCCCATTTCTCACAGGCACGAAAACCTGGAGTCGTTTTCCTTGTGTCTAATATTTTGGTTTTTGTGCCTTCTAAAAGTTTCAGATATTGATTTGTCTTTGTAGCAATAGCAGACATTCGTTGCATCGAATTCAATACTAATCGTTCCGCTTTCAAAATAGATTGTGAACTTCCAGAAACATGAAAAGCTATATCACCGTGTTTGACATGTGAACCATCTTGAATAAAAACTTCAACTTCTAAAGTTGGATCAACATTTTCAAAAATCATTTTAGCAAATTCAACTCCAGCGATAATTCCAGTATCTTTGACTAGGAGTTTCGCTTTACCTTCAGCAGATTCTGGAATACAAGCCAAGGAGCTATAATCACCAGGACCGATATCTTCACGAATGCCGTTTTGAATAATTAAATTAAGTTCATTTTGAAACTGTTTCTCTGAAATCATTTTGTAACAATTGATTGGCTAAAGTAATTTGAAAATTTGAAAATTCGGAAATTTGGAAATGAAAATATTAACTTTAGTTAAATTTAATCAAAATATTATAGATTAACAAAGCAAAAATCATGGGATTTACTAGATATAAAGTCTTAATTTTTTTTCTTAAAAAAATCATTTTCTAAATTTTCAAATTTTCAAATTTTCAAATTAAAGATTACATTTGCACAACAACACAACAACTCATGTATAAATTACTCATTCGTCCTTTTTTATTTTGGTTCGATCCAGAAGAAGTACATTACTTTTCTTTTAGTTTTATCAAATTTATATCCAAAATTCCTTTTGTTCCTTATATATTAAAATCGATTTATGTAGTAAAAGATACTCGCCTGGAACGTGAAGTTTTTGGACTGAAATTTAAAAATCCTATTGGACTTGCTGCAGGTTTTGATAAAGATGCAAAATGCTATAAAGAACTTTCTAACTTTGGTTTCGGATTTATAGAAATTGGAACTTTAACACCAAAACCTCAGGAAGGAAATCCAAAAAAACGTTTGTTTCGTTTGAAAGAAGACAGCGGTATCATAAATAGAATGGGTTTTAACAATGGAGGTGTTGATGCAGCTGTTATAAGATTAATGCAAAATAATGGTGTTTTAATTGGAGGAAATATTGGGAAAAATAAAGTCACTCCTAATGAAAGTGCAACTAATGATTATTTGATTTGCTTTGATGCTTTGTTTGACTATGTCGATTATTTTGTAGTGAATGTTAGCTCACCAAACACACCAAATCTTAGAGAACTTCAGGAAAAAGAACCACTAACAAATCTCTTGCAAGATTTACAAAATTCAAATTCCAAAAAGCAATTTCCTAAGCACATATTGTTGAAAATAGCTCCCGATTTAACAAATGAACAATTATTAGATATCATTGACATTGTCAAAACAACTAAAATCGCTGGAATAATTGCTACTAACACAACAATTTCTAGAGAAAATTTACAATCAGACAAAAAAACAGAAACTGGAGGTTTATCAGGAAAGCCATTAACTAAACGATCCACTGAAGTCATTCGATTTCTTTCTGAGAAAAGTAATAAAGCATTTCCAATCATTGGTGTTGGAGGAATTCATTCTGCCGAAGATGCTATTGAAAAACTGGAGGCTGGAGCATGTTTGTTGCAATTATACACAGGTTTTATTTATGAAGGACCAAAATTGGTAAAAGAAATCAACAAAGCGATTCTTAAGAAAAACTTTCTAACTTAGTAGGATCAAACCAAAACTATTGAAATCACCAATCAAAATCATAGAATGTCCCCGTGATGCCATGCAAGGCATAAAGACTTTCATTCCTACTGAAAAGAAAGTGCAATACATTCAATCACTTTTGCGAGTTGGTTTTGACACCATTGATTTTGGAAGTTTTGTTTCTCCAAAAGCGATTCCTCAAATGCAAGATACTGCAGAAGTTTTGGCACAATTGGATTTATCGCAAACACAGAGTAAATTATTGGCTATTATTGCCAATACACAAGGTGCACAGTTGGCTTCAGTTCATTCAGCAATTCAGTATTTAGGTTTTCCTTTTTCCATTTCTGAGAATTTCCAAATGCGAAATACGCACAAAACTATTGCCGAAAGTTTAATTACTCTTCAAGAAATTTTAAACATTGCCGATGCGACGAATAAAGAAGTTGTTGCTTACCTTTCTATGGGATTTGGAAATCCGTATGGCGATCCTTGGAGTATAGAAATTGTTGGCGAATGGACAGAACGATTAGCAAAAATGGGGGTAAAAATTCTTTCTCTTTCTGACACTGTAGGCAGTTCAACACCTGAAGTTATTGCGTATTTATTTTCTAATTTAATTTCAAAATACAAATCAGTAGAGTTTGGTGCTCATTTGCATACCACTCCAGATAAATGGCATGAAAAGATTGATACTGCCTACAAAGCTGGTTGCAGAAGATTTGATGGCGCAATTCAAGGGTTTGGTGGTTGTCCAATGGCAAAAGATGATTTGACAGGCAATATGCCAACAGAAAAACTCCTCTCTTATTTTACTTCACAAAAAGAAAATACCAACATAAGTCCGATGAGTTTTGAAAGTGCTTATAATGAAGCTTCTAAAATTTTTAGTCAATATCATTAAAGTTAAAAACTTCGTAAATCGTACTTCTTACTTCTAACTTTTACACTATATTTGTACGCAATTTAACTACAACACTGAACGCAGTTCAGCATAAACTACAAATTGCAATGAACACACACAACTCAAAAATCATCAGCGAAGGTTTAACTTATGATGACGTGCTCTTGGTTCCCAACTTTTCTGATGTACTACCAAGGGAAGTAAATATACAGTCAAAATTCTCGAAAAACATTACCCTTAATGTCCCTGTTGTATCAGCCGCTATGGATACTGTTACAGAAAGTGCTATGGCTATAGCTATGGCTCAAGAAGGCGGCATTGGAGTACTGCATAAAAACATGACTATCGAACAACAAGCTGCTAAAGTCCGCAAAGTAAAACGTGCAGAAAGTGGTATGATAATCGATCCTGTTACTTTACCACTTTCAGCAACTGTATTAGATGCTAAATCTGTCATGAAAGAATTTGGCATAGGCGGAATTCCTATAGTTGATGAAAATAAAATTTTAAAAGGAATAGTAACCAACAGAGATTTGCGCTTTGAAAAAAATAATTCCCGTCCTATTGTAGAAGTTATGACAAGTCAAAATCTTATAACTGTTGCAGAAGGAACGTCTTTAGAGCAAGCAGAAGTTATTTTACAAGGAAATAAAATTGAAAAACTTCCAGTTATAAATACAGATTATAAATTAGTTGGTTTAATTACTTTTAGAGATATCACCAAACTTACTCAAAAACCAATAGCTAATAAAGATTCTTTCGGGCGATTGCGTGTAGCTGCTGCAATTGGTGTAACTTCCGATTCACTTGAAAGAGCATCTGCATTAGTGAATGCGGGAGTAGATGCTATAGTTATTGATACGGCCCATGGACATACCGAGGGAGTGGTTACTGTTTTGAAAAATATAAAATCAAAATTTCCTAATATAGATGTAATTGTAGGGAATATTGCTACTCCAGAAGCTGCTAAATATTTAGTTGAAAATGGTGCTGATGGAGTGAAAGTAGGTATTGGCCCAGGCTCTATTTGCACAACTCGTATAGTGGCTGGAGTTGGTTTTCCCCAGTTTTCTGCAGTCTTAGAGGTTTCAACAATATTGAAAGGTACTGGAATCCCAGTTATTGCCGATGGTGGAATTCGCTATACTGGAGATATACCTAAAGCTATTGCTGCTGGTGCAAGTTCTGTGATGCTAGGTTCACTCCTAGCCGGAACCAAAGAAAGTCCTGGTGAAACTATTATTTTTGAAGGCAGAAAATTCAAGTCTTATCGCGGAATGGGTTCTGTTGAGGCAATGCAAGAAGGATCAAAAGATAGATATTTTCAGGATGTTGAAGATGATATCAAAAAATTAGTACCAGAAGGTATTGTTGGTAGAGTTCCTTATAAAGGAGAACTAAACGAAAGTATGCAACAATTTATCGGTGGACTTCGTGCAGGAATGGGTTATTGTGGGGCCAAAGATATTCCTACACTACAAGAAACAGGGCGCTTTGTTCGCATTACTTCAAGTGGCATAACTGAAAGTCATCCACATAATGTTACTATTACAAAAGAAGCTCCTAATTATTCTAGATAATTTTAAATAGATTTTAAAAAACATAAAAAGGCTTAAGTTTATTACTTAAGCCTTTTTATTATTAAAAAAATAAACTTTAAAATTAAAAAAGATTGTGAAATTATAAATTTTTATATTTTTATTACAAATACCCCCTATTTTTTTAGGGTATAAAATAATAATTTAATAAAAATTTTATAATTTAAACTTTTTTTTATGGGGTATTATTCATTTTATATATTTTTACAAAAATTTAAATATAAAATATAATGAGAAAAATTATTTTAAGTGTTATTTTAATAACGGTTTTAGTGTTGTCTATTTTTTCAGTTTTTTTATTTCCAGAAGGTACAAAATTAGGAGCTCATATTGTAGATCTTAAATTAGATACTGGAGATACTGCTTGGATGCTTGTTGCAACTGGACTTGTATTATTGATGACACCGGGTCTAGGATTCTTTTACGGAGGAATGGTAGGAAAGAAAAATGTGATTAGTACTGTTCTTCAAAGCTTTATGGCTATGGTCATAGTAACTGTTTTATGGGTTGTTATTGGATTTGGACTCTGTTTTGGCCCCTCTATAGGAGGTATTATTGGTGACCCGACATCAAATTTGTTTTTTAATGGAGTAAGCGCCAATACTGCTTGGGAATTGGCTCCTACTATTCCATTTATTTTATTTGCTTTATTTCAAGCAAAATTCGCAATCATTACACCTGCTTTAATAACAGGAGCTTTTGCAGAACGTGTTCGTTTTTGGGCTTATTTGTTATTCATGGTTTTATTTATAATTTTCGTGTATGCCCCTTTATGTCATATGACCTGGCATCCTGATGGTATTTTCTTTGGATGGGGTGTATTAGATTTTGCTGGCGGAACAGTTGTACACATGAGTGCTGGTTGGGCTGCACTTGCAGGTGCAATGTTTTTAGGAAAAAGAAAAGTACAAAAAACTAATCCCGCTCGTATAACATATGTATTGCTAGGAACCGGTTTATTGTGGTTTGGTTGGTTCGGTTTTAATGCTGGTTCAGCTGTTGGTTCTAGTAGTCTTGCTGCTCAAGCTTTGGGAACTACAACTGTTGCTGCTGCCGCTGCTGCAATGGGTTGGGTTTTCCTTGATAAAATTCTAGGTCACAAACTTTCAGCAATGGGAGCCTGCATAGGTGCCGTTGTTGGATTAGTAGCTATTACTCCAGCTTCTGGATTTGTTACCATACCTTCTGCATTAGCTATTGGCTTTATTGCTAGTATAGTAAGTAACCTTGTAGTTAGTAATTTTCCAAAAGGGAAAATTGATGATGCTTTAGATGTATTTGCTTGTCATGGAGTTGGCGGTATGGTTGGTATGCTTTTAACTGGTGTATTTGCTTCAAAATCTGTTAACGCTATTGTTGGTGATAACCAAGGTTTAATATATGGTGATACTACTTTGTTTTTAATTCAATTAAAAGCATTAGTTCTTGTATCTATATTTGCCTTTTCTGTTTCTTATGCTTTATTTTTCATTGTAAATAAAATTACTCCTTTAAGAGTAAGTGAGGAAAAAGAAGAGTTAGGACTAGACATTACGCAACATGGAGAATTCCTGTAATAGTAAATTTTTTAAAATCATGCTTATTTACTGAAAATATTTTCAACAACATCTTTTTCCCCCCGATGTTGTTGATGCTATTTTCTATTACCTTAATCTAAAAAAAAATCATTATTAATTAACTTTTAAAAAACAACACATGAATACAATTACAACAATTTTTAAAAACATTTTTTTCCAACTAGCAGGTTTTTGCCTATTGGCTCTATATTCTGCAAATGCACAAGAAGGCACAACAATATTATCTGGAACTACTTTCGCAGGATCTGCTGATTTCTATTATAAATATGACTTTGCAGAAGTTGATAACAGTTACACCAGTTTTACACATTCCCATGATTCCGATGAAATTGGAATGGCTTCCATCGAAGCTTCTCACAAATTAGGAAAAGCCTCCCTATTTGTTGATTTAGGTTTTGGTTCAAGAGCAAGTGAGTTTACTTACAACGATGCTACCAATACTTTTATGATTAAACAAATGTACATTACCTATGATTTTTCACCTAGTTTTAAAGTAACATCTGGTAGTTTTGGTACTCATATCGGATACGAATTAGTAGATGCCGTTGATAATAAAAACTACAGTATGTCTTACGCTTTTACAAACGGACCATTTTTCAATACAGGAGTTAAAGCCCAATATACCTCTGGTAAGTATAGCTTTATGGCAGGGATTACTAACCCAACAGATTTTAAAACTGCTGGCGAGGCGGGATCTAAAAATAAAACTTTTATTGGTCAAATTGGTTATGTTGCAGACAAAGGTAGTGCTTACCTGAATTTCACTTCGGGAAGTGCTAATCCTGCGTCTGATAAAAACAAAACCCAGTTTGATTTTGTTGCAAGTAGAAAGTTGAATACTAATTTGACACTAGGTTTCAATGGAACGTATGCTATGGTTACGGATGATAATGACAGTGATCTTGATGCTAACTGGTTTTCACTTGTAGGTTATCTAAACTATGCCTTTAAAGGCAAATGGAGTGCGGCTTATAGATTAGAATATTTTGATGACAAAGATGGCGCAATATATACAGTAATGCCAGGTATCATTGGCAATACGCTATCTTTTAATTATAAAGAAGGGAACTTTACTTTTATTCCTGAAGTTAGGTTTGATTCTTCATCAGAAGCTATTTTTAGTAAGAAAGATGGTAGCGCAACAAGTTCTTCTGCTTATGTTCTATTAGCAACAACCTATTCTTTTTAAAAAATACAATAACCAAAACAATCCAAATTATAAAGGCATAGGTTTAATTACTTATGCCTTTTATTTTTTAAATCCCAGTGAAATTACTTGGAGAAATTTGAAGCAATTCAGTTTTGATTTTATCTGAAACTTCTAATGTTTTAATGAATGCATGAATAGCTTCTTTGTTGATTATCGAATTAGTTCTGGTCAATCCTTTCAATGCTTCATACGGATTTGGATAACCTTCTCTTCTTAAAATGGTTTGTATCGCTTCGGCAACAACTGCCCAGTTTTTTTCTAAATCTTCAGCAAATTTTGGTTCATTTAAAAGTAATTTATTCAATCCTTTCAAAGTAGCTTCAAAAGCAATTATCGTATGACCAAAAGGCACACCAACATTTCTCAAAACTGTGCTATCAGTTAAATCACGTTGTAATCTAGAAATAGGGAGTTTTGCAGAAAGATGTTCAAAAATAGCATTAGCAATACCTAAATTTCCTTCAGAATTTTCAAAGTCAATAGGATTTACTTTATGTGGCATGGCTGAAGAACCTATTTCACCTTCTTTTATTTTTTGCTTAAAATAATCCATCGAAACATAAGTCCAAATATCTCTATTCAAATCAATTATGATGGTATTTATTCTTTTTAAAGCATCAAAGAAAGCAGCAAAATGATCATAATGTTCTATTTGTGTAGTTGGAAATGAGTGTTGTAATTCAAGAATATTTTCCACAAAATTGGTTCCAAATTGTTTCCAATCAACGTTAGGATAAGCCACATGATGAGCATTGAAATTTCCCGTAGCACCACCAAATTTAGCTGCAAAAGGAATATTGAACAACAATCTCATTTGTTCTTCTAATCGCTCCACAAAAACTAAGATTTCTTTTCCCAATCTGGTTGGAGATGCAGGCTGACCGTGAGTTCTGGCTAACATGGGTATATCTGCCCAATTTATACTTAATTCTTTTAGTTTAGCAATTAAAGCAATCAACTTTGGTAAATATACTTGTTCAAAAGCTTCTTTTGTTGAAAGTGGAATAGCTGTATTATTAATATCCTGTGAAGTTAAACCAAAATGAATAAACTCTTTGAATTCGCTTAATCCGAGTAGTTCAAATTTTTCTTTGATAAAATATTCTACGGCCTTCACATCATGATTAGTTATTTTCTCAGTTTCTTTAATAACCAATGCATCTTCAGTAGAAAAATTCTTGTAGAGACTTCTTAAAGAATCATAGCTGTTTTTATTTACACCTTTCAACTGAGGTAAATTACTTTCACATAATGCAATAAAATATTCAACCTCAACCAAAACTCTGTATTTAATTAAAGCTTCTTCAGAAAAAAAAGCAGCTAAGGGTTTAGTACTTTTTCTATACCTTCCGTCTATTGGTGAAATGGAATTTAATGTAGTAAGTGACATGTATGTTGAGTTGTTGTTTTGTGTTGCAAAAATAGTTATAAGTTGTAAGTTATGGGTTATGAGTTTTAAGTTTTTTAAAACAAATTATACATTTTTTCTCTCAACAAAGGAAGCCCTTCAGTAGCATTCATTGGAATAATTTCTAATGGATTTTGTAAATCATAAATGGCTACAGGTTTTGGGTCAATATAAAAAACAGGGACACTGCTTTTGGCATAATGTAATAATCCAGCAGCTGGATACACCTGTAGAGATGTACCAATAATAGCTAAATAATCTGCGGTTTGGGTAATAGCAATAGCTTCGTCAAGCGCTGGTACTGCTTCGCCGAACCAAACAATATGCGGACGCAACTGATTGCCTTTATCATCTAAATCACCATCGTTCAAATCGTGTTTCCAATCTAATAAATAAGTTTCATCAACTGTACTTCTGACTTTTAATAATTCACCATGCAAGTGCAACACTTTACTACTTCCCGCCTGTTCGTGGAGATTATCTACATTCTGCGTGATAATATGCACATCAAATTCTTTTTCCAATTCAGCTAAAACAATGTGACCAAGATTAGGTTTTACGATATGTAATTGTCTTCTACGTTGGTTGTAAAAATCTAATACTAATGCTTTGTTTGAATGCCAACCTTCAAGTGAAGCTACATCCATAACATTATGTCCTTCCCATAATCCGTCGGCATCCCGAAAAGTTTTAATACCGCTTTCGGCAGAAATTCCTGCTCCGGTTAACACCACTAATTTATTTTTTTTATTTGCCACTAATACAAGAATTATGAATTGTTCTGTAAATATAAAACTATTTTTACAAGTCAATTAATTTATAAAATAGTAGTGTATTAGTAGTAATAATTCAGCCACATTAGTATTTTTGTCGAAATGTTTATTATGATTGACTTAGATTACCTTAATTATCTTGAAGCTTTTTTAACTGACAACCGCAAAGAGCGATTTGCAGATGTATTAGCTCACAGGACGAATCATTTTACCATTGCTGTTGAAGACATTTTCCAGTTTCATAATACTAGTGCTGTCATGCGCAGTTGTGAAGTTTTTGGTATTCAGGAAATTAATATTGTAGAGCAACGCTTTGGCAAAAACATCGACAAAGAAATTGCCATGGGTGCACAAAAATGGGTTGATATCAATAAATTTTCAACTATTTCCAATTGTATTCAAAGCCTAAAAAATAAAGATTACCAAATCATTGCCACCACTCCTCATAATGACTCATGTATGCTCCATGAATTTGATATTACCAAAAAGAGTGCTCTTTTTTTTGGCACCGAAAAAGAAGGACTTTCACAAGAAGTAATGCAACAAGCAGATGGATTTCTTAAAATTCCGATGGTGGGGTTTACTGAAAGCTTAAACATTTCGGTTTCTGCGGCTATTATCATACAAGATATTACTACTCGCCTGCGTCAATCCGACATCAAATGGCAACTCACCGAAGAAGATATTTTAATAAAACGCTTAGCTTGGGCCAAAAACAGTATAAAAGATATAAAAAGGATTGAAGAACGATATTACAGCCAACGCTAAGAAGTATAAATCCAATTTAAATTTAAAAAGGAGCTTGCTAATGAGAATTGCAGTATTCAAAATGAATTAAATAAAAAACCCGCTTAAGCATTAAACGAGATGTCTATTTTAAATGTTAACTATACATTTTTTTTCTCATTTCCTGAATCTTTTCATCTTCAAGATATTCGTCAAAGGTCATATAACGGTCAATAACACCATTTGGAGTGATTTCTAAAACTCTATTAGCAACAGTCTGTGCAAATTCGTGGTCATGAGTAGTAAACAATACTGACCCTTTAAAATTTTTCAACGAATTGTTAAAAGCTGTAATAGATTCCAAATCTAAGTGATTGGTTGGTTCGTCAAGCATTAAAACATTGGCGCGAATCATCATCATTCTAGACAACATACAACGCACTTTTTCGCCTCCAGAAAGTACCGTACATTTTTTCAAAGCTTCTTCGCCTGAAAATATCATTTTACCAAGAAAACCACGAACATAGACTTCATCGCGCTCTTCTTCTGTTTTTACAAATTGACGTAACCAATCTACTAGGTTCAAACTACCATCTGTAAAAAACGAACTATTATCATTTGGCAAATACGATTGATTAGTAGTAATTCCCCAATCAAATGTTCCTGCATCGGCTGTTTGATTTCCATTTAAAATTTCATAGAAAGCAGTAGTTGCTCGAGAATCCTTTGAGAAGATTACTACTTTGTCACCTTTTGCCATATTTAAATCTACATTCTTAAATAAAACTTCGCCATCCACAGAAGCAGCTAAGTTTTGCACATGAAGAATTTGGTCACCAGCTTCTCTCTCTACATCAAAAATAATGGCAGGATATCTTCGACTTGAAGGTCTTATTTCGTCAAGGTTTAATTTTTCAATCATCTTTTTACGAGAAGTAGCTTGTTTTGATTTTGCCACATTCGCACTAAAACGACGAATAAATTCTTCTAACTCCGCTTTCTTTTCTTCCGCTTTTTTGTTTTGTTGAGCTTTTTGACGTGCTGCTAACTGGCTAGATTCATACCAAAAAGTATAGTTTCCAGAATAGTGATTAATTTTAGAAAAATCAATATCAGAAATATGCGTACAAACTGAATCTAAAAAGTGTCTGTCGTGAGAAACTACAATTACTGTATTTTCATAATTGGCTAAGAAATTTTCTAACCAACTAATGGTTTCAAAATCCAAGTCATTCGTTGGCTCATCCATTACTAATACATCTGGATTTCCGAAAAGCGCTTGTGCCAAAAGGACACGAACTTTCATTTTTCCTTCCATCTCACTCATCAAAGTATAATGCATATCGGCAGTAATCCCTAGATTTGAAAGCATAGCGCCCGCATCAGATTCTGCATTCCAACCATTCATTTCTTCAAACTGTACTTGCAACTCTCCTATTCTATCGGCATTTTTATCATCATAATCGGCATACAAAGCATCCATTTCAGATTTTATGGCAAACAAGACTTTGTTTCCCATCATTATAGTTTCTAGAACAGTATGCTCATCGAACATGTTATGATTTTGATTCAGTACTGACATTCTTTTTCCAGGTTCTAGAAAAACGCGACCCGAAGTTGGGTCAATATCACCAGCCAAAATTTTAAGAAAAGTAGATTTTCCTGCACCATTAGCGCCAATAACACCATAACAATTGCCTTGAGTAAAAGTTGTATTTACTTCGTCAAATAAAATTCTTTTACCAAACTGAACTGATAAATTAGAAACTGTAAGCATGAATTATAAGTTTGTTAAATTTTGTGCAAAAGTAGTGAATAGAGTTTAGTATTTGTTATGATAGGTTCAGATTTTTACTCTTCTTTATTTAACTATTGATTAACAGAATAATTCAATTCATCTAAATATTTTTGTTAATTAGTTTTGAAAGCATGTCATCTTTAAAAAAAATAAAATTCATAAGTTTTATTATTCCAATTGTTACTCTTTTTTGTTCGTGTAAAAATGAATTTAAAGGTAGTGATTATGCTGCCTATTTTGGTGGTGAAATTGTTAATCCAAAAAATACTTATGTGCTGTTCTGCAAAGACAATGAAGTAATAGATACTCTAAAACTAGATAAAAATAATCGGTTTTTTATCCAGTTTGACTCACTTGCTCCTGGTATGTACACTTTTAAGCATGAAAGAGAATACCAATATGTTTATTTTGATAAAAATGACAGTATCATGGTTAGAGTTAATTCTAAGGATTTTGATGGTTCGGTTGTTTTTTGTGGTCGTGGAGATCAGAAAAACAACTTCCTCATAGAGCAATATCTTAAGAATGAAAAGGACAAAAACAGCATGTTCACAATATGGGATTATGATATAAATAAATTTAGTTACTCTATAGATTCATCTTATCAAGTTGCCAATAAATTTTATTTCTCTAGAAAAGAAGAAATTAAATGGAGTGATGAATTCAATGTATATGCAAAAGCTGCTATAGATTATCAATATTATTCTAAGAAAGAATTTTATCCAATTATTCATAAAATGAGAACTGGTAAAGATATATTTGAAAAATTACCAAATGACTTTTATAGTTTTAGGAAAAATATTGACTGTAATAATGTAGTTCTAGCCTCGTATACGCCATTTGTGATGTACTTAACTCAAATGCTAAATAACATGGGAGCGATTAATTATCATAATCATTTTTCTGAAGCAGACTTATCTTTGAAGACCAATATCAATAAAATGAATATTGCAGATACTCTATTAAAAAATAAAAAGGTTAAAAATATGGTTTTAAACACTATTGCTTTTCAATACCTTCTTGAGGATCAAAATATTGTAAATAATAATTTATTTATTGACACTTACTATAAATACTATACTGATAAGAGTTATGAAAATGAAATATTGAAAATTGAGAATGCCAATCAATTATTAAAACAAAATTTTGCCGATTAAATGATTGACCATTTTTTTTAATATGTGATTTTGAAATACACATATTGCTATGTGCTAATAATTTATCTTCATTTCCACAATTACG
>Ga0114958_10001129_pt1 | contig 21465 bp, 25 predicted proteins | sample C_130208_EF_Meta_FD_89577 | JGI IMG/M metagenome (GOLD analysis project Ga0114958, IMG submission 89577) | Freshwater microbial communities from Lake Croche, Canada to study carbon cycling - C_130208_EF_MetaG | ecosystem: Environmental > Aquatic > Freshwater > Lake | place: Lake Croche, Canada...
CAGCCGCCGCACCTGCCCCGCCATATGCAAACCAAAAACGGCAATCCCCGCCAAGCCCAAGCCCAGCGCCACACCCGCCGCCTGCGCCAGCACAACCGCCAGCGCCATCAGCGCCAGCGTGGCGGCGATAAAACCCCACAGCCACGCCCTGCTGGCATCGCCAAACAACCGCGCCGTCGATTTGACGCCGATCAGCGCGTCGTCATCCTTGTCTTGATGGGCGTAGATCGTGTCGTAATACAGCGTCCACGCAATCCCCGCGGCATAGAGCGCCAGTGACGCGCCATCGACCCGACCTTGATGCGCGGCAAAGGCCAAAACCGCGCCCCAATTGAAGGCCAGCCCCAAAAACACCTGCGGCCACCATGTAAACCGTTTGGCAAAAGGATAAATCGCCACCAACCCCAGCGAGGCCACGCCCAAGCCGACCGAAAGCCAGTTATAGCTGACCAAAATCAGTGCCGCCGCCAGCGCCTGCGCCACCATCCACACAACAGCCCCCCGCACCGACACCGCCCCCGAGGGCAAAGGGCGGCTTTTGGTCCGCGCGACCGCGGCATCAATATGGCGGTCAGTGATGTCGTTCCACGTACACCCCGCCCCGCGCATCAAAAACGCCCCAAGGCCGCACGACACCGCCAGCCAAAGATCCCACCAGCCAAAGCCGGTTTCCAAAGCGCCAAGCGCTATGCCCCACAGGCACGGGATCAGCAAAAGCCACGTACCAATCGGGCGATCGGCGCGGCTTAGCCGCAGGTAAGGGCGGGTCACCGACGGCGCATAAAGGTCTACCCAATTGCCGTCAGGGGCATCGGCCACGCTTTGGCCCTCTGGCATTTTGGCAGTTTGGCGCATAGGGTTCTTCTTATGACAGAGACACGCATCAGGCTTTATGTAGATCAACCATTGGCGGCGGGGCAACCCGTAGCTTTGGGTGAGGGGCAGGCGAATTACCTGTTCAACGTGATGCGCTTGGGGGTCGGGGCCAGCGTTAAGCTGTTCAACGGGCAAGACGGCGAATGGCTGGCGGTCGTGGACCATGCGGGCAAGCGCCAAGGCATCTTGCGCTGTGCAACGCTGTCTGCCCCCTTGGTGCCGCCGCCCGATCTGTGGCTGCTCTTTGCGCCGATCAAAAAGGCCCGCACGGATTTCATCGTGGAAAAGGCGGTGGAACTGGGGGCTGCGCGAATCCTGCCCGTGCAAACCCGCTTTACCAACGAACGCATCCGCGAAGACAAGCTGCGTGCCCATGCGGTCGAGGCTGCCGAGCAGTGCGAGGCCACCTATGTGCCCCCCGTCGATGATCTGATCGCACTCGACAAGCTTTTGGCCACATGGACCCCCACCCGCCGCATCCTGTGGGCCGACGAAGGCTTGCAAGGCCGCGCCGCCCTTTTGCTAGCCGCCCCCGGCCCTTGGGCTATCCTGATCGGCCCCGAGGGCGGCTTTGCCCCCGAAGAACGCACCAAACTGCGCGCCCTGCCCTTTGTCACCCCCCTCAGCCTAGGCCCCCGCATCCTGCGCGCCGATACGGCGGCAGTCGCAGCCTTGACGCTGTGGCAGGCCACCTTGGGGGATTGGCTATGACCCCCGCCGTTCCCGCCGACTTGGCCGAGGTGGACGCCTTTTTGTCTGCCCATGTCACCTGTGCCATGTTCCCCCTGACCAACCTGCGCCAGCATGGGATGTCAGGCGATGACCCGCAGGCGCAGCATATGTGGATTACCCGTCAGGGCGGCGAAGTGAGCGATGTGTTGGCCCTGACCCACGCGGGCATGGTGCTGCCCGTGCTGCCGTGTGCCACCTATGACATCGCCGCGCGCGTTCTTGCGGGGCGCACGGTGTCGGGCATCATCGGGCGGCAGGATTGGGCGCGGGGGATGGCGCAGGTTTGCGGTTTGAGCGGCCCTTACACCTTGAACCGCGACGAGCCGCATTTTGCGCTAGACCTGCGCGACCTAAGCCTGCCCCAAGGCTTGGGCCAGATCGTCCCCCTCGCCCAAGCGCCCGAAGACACGATCAAATCTTGGATCCATGCCTATATGATCGAAGCACTCGATACCCCCAAAGCCCAAGCCGATACCGAGGTGTTCACCCGCTATGACCGCTATGTCGCGGCAAACAGCCATGTCGTGCTGATGGCGGGAACCCAACCCCTTGCCATGTGCGGCTTTAACGCCCGCCTGCCGCAGATCGTGCAGGTGGGCGGGGTTTACACGCCCCCCGCGCTGCGTGGGCGGGGCCATGCCCGCCGCGCCATCGGCCAGCATCTAGCCCAAGCCCGCGCCGCAGGGGTGCAGCGGGCGGTGTTGTTTTCGGCGTCAGAGCAGGCGTCAAACGCCTACCGCGCTTTGGGCTTTTCCCAGATCGGGCAGTGGACCCTAGTGTTGCTGGCCAACCCGCAGGTGATCCGTGGCTGATCCGGTCTGGCAAATCCGCCCCGAACTGTCTGCCGCCTTGCTGCGCTACCGCGAGGCTTTGGGGGCGGGTCTTGTGGTTCTTGCGGGCCTGTGGCTGGTGGCTTTGGGCGGCTATGTGCTGGTGCCCTTGGGGCTGATCGTCACCGCCATCGGCGCGGTCTTGACCCTGACCGCCCTGCGCCGCGCCCGCTTTGTGCAAGAGGTCGCAGCCCCCGGCCTTGTCGAGGTCGACGAACGCCAGATCAGCTATCTGGCCCCCGAATTGGGCGGGTTTATTTCGCTGGACGAGCTGGTGGAAATCCGCCTGCTGGCGATCAAGGGCCGCCGGATGTGGCGGCTAAAACAGGCCGACGGGCAGGCCCTGCTGATCCCCATAGATGCCCAAGGGGCCGAGACCTTGTTTGATGTGTTCGCAAGCCTGCCCGGCATGGACAGCGCGGCCCTTGTCGTGGCCCTGCACCCCCCTACAGCGCAACCCTCCAACCTGACCCTTGCCGCGGAAACCCGTGTCATATGGCGGAAACATTCTGGCCCCAGACTGGCACGCTGAACAGACATGGTCGCACATCTTGCGCCGAAGGAAATGCACAAGCCCATGCCGCAGACCTTGACTTGGCCCACAGGGCGCGACACCTGTGACGCTTGTGACTGTGCCGCTTCGAAAGGGCCAACCTGATGTCGATTCCTCAATCCGGTGGCGGGCCCATCGAACGTTTTGACCAGTTGGCCGAACTTCTGGCCTCGGGCAACAAACCCAAGGACCAATGGCGCATCGGGACCGAGCATGAAAAGTTCGGCTTCCTGAAAGACACCCATGCGCCCCTGCCCTATGCGGGCGAAAGGTCGATCTCGGTCCTGTTTGCGGGGCTAGAATCGCGCTTTGGCTGGACGCCCCTGCGCGAGGGTGACAACATTATCGGCATTACGCGCAACGGGGCCAATATCTCGCTGGAACCGGGCGGGCAGTTTGAACTGTCGGGCGCGATGGTGTCGAATATGACCGAAACCGCCGCCGAACTCCAAACCCATCTCGACGAGGTGCACGCCTTGGCTGACCCCTTGGGGATTGGTTTCATGGGCATCGGTGCCGCCCCAGAGTGGAGCGGGGCCGACATGCCCGTCATGCCCAAGGGTCGCTACCGTCTGATGACCGATTACATGGGCCGCGTGGGCACGCATGGCACGCAGATGATGTACCGCACCTGCACCGTGCAGGTGAACCTTGACTATGCCTCGGAAGCCGACATGGTCAAGAAACTGCGTGTGGCCTTGGCGCTGCAACCGGTGGCGACTGCGCTGTTCGCCTCTAGCCCGTTCTTTGATGGCAAGCTCAACGCGCATAAATCATGGCGCTCGCGGATATGGCGCGGCTTGGATGACACGCGCACGGGGATGTTGCCCTTTGCGTTTGAGGGGGATTTCGGCTTTCAAGCCTATGTCGATTGGGTGCTGGATGTGCCCATGTATTTTGTCTACCGCGATGGCAAGTATATCAACGCCTTAGGCCAATCTTTCCGCGCTTTTCTGGCCGGAAAACTGCCCGCCTTGCCCGGTGAAAAACCCACCCTGTCGGATTGGGCCGATCATATGACCACCGTCTTCCCCGAGGCGCGGGTGAAGAAGTTCATCGAAATGCGCGGGGCTGATTGCGGCGATCAGGCCCATATCAACGCGCTACCCGCCTTTTGGGTCGGGCTGATGTATGACCAAACAGCGCTAGACGCCGCGTGGGATTTGGTGAAGGGCTTTGATGCGCAAACGCGCGAGGGCTTGCGGGTGGCCGCCTCGGTTGCGGCCCTGCATGGCGAAGCCGAAGGCGTGAAACTGATCGACCTCGCCCGCGCTGCCGTGGGGCTTAGCCACGCAGGCTTGGCCGCGCGGGGCTTGGATGAGCAGCGCTTTTTGGCCCCCTTGGTCGCCAATGTGGCAAGCCAAACCACCCAAGCCGACCGTTGGCTAGCCCAGTACACCGGCGCGTGGGGCAAAAGCCTGACGCCCATCTACGAAGCCGCCAGCCTGTAAGCTTGCCCTTTGTCCAAATACTCATCCTTGCTGCGGTCAGGCCCGCAGCAAGGGTTACGTCTTGGCCCCGATCCTAGGCTCGGTCCCCGCCGCAATGCGCTGCAGGTTGGGCCAGTGTTTCCAATAGATCAGCACGCTTAGCACCACGCTTAACCCCAACATCGCGCTGTCGCCCAAAAGCCAAACCCACAGGTTGGTCATGGCCACAGCCACCAAGGCCGACAAAGACGAAATCCGCGTCACCGCCGCCGTCACCGCCCAAGTGGCACAAGCCACAAGGCCCAAGCGCCAATCCAGCACCAACAGCGTGCCAAGATAGGTCGCAACCCCTTTGCCACCCGCAAAGCCCAGCCAAACAGGGAACAGATGGCCCAAAAAGCTGGCCAAAGCCGCTAAAACTGCGGCATCCGCCCCGCCGACCATGCGCGCCAAGGCCACCGCTATCCCACCCTTGCCCGCATCCAAAAGCAGGGTCGCCAAGGCCGCCCCCTTATGCCCCGTGCGCAGCACATTGGTCGCGCCGATGTTGCCCGACCCGATCTTGCGCAAATCGCCCAACCCCAAGGCGCGGGTGATCACGATGCCGAACGGCACCGAGCCCAAAAGATAGGCCGCCACAGCCACCAGCGCCAAAATCGCAGGGGACGTTTGCATCATCGGCATGGTTTAACCCTTATAGACCTGAGCGCCCGCCACCCAAGTGGCACGCACCTTACCCTCCATCCGCATCCCGTCAAAGGGCGTGTTCTTGGATTTTGACGCCAGCTTGAAACGGTCCAGCACAAAGGGCGCGTCGGGGTCAAACAGCACCAGATCGGCGGGGGCACCTTCGGCCAGCCGTCCTTGCGGCAATCCCAGCCGTTTGGCGGGGTTCAGCGACAAGGTGCGCCACAACAACGGCAGGTCCAAGTCACCCGAATGCACCAAGCGCAAGGCAGCGGGCAGCAAGGTTTGCAGACCCACAGCGCCGGATACCGCCTCTTCAAAGGGCAAGCGCTTGGATTCCTCGTCCGCAGGCGTGTGGAACGAGGCGACAACATCAATCACCCCTTCCGCCAGCGCTTGCACAATCGCCAAGCGGTCGTCCTCCGACCGCAAAGGGGGGGTCAGCTTGAAGAAGGTCCGGTAATCGCCCACATCAAAGTCGTTCAGCGTCAGATGGTGGATCGACACCCCCGCCGTCACATCCAAGCCCCGCTCTTTGGCCCGCAGGATCGAGGGCAGCGCCCCCGCCGTGGTGATCTGATCGGCGTGATAGCGCACGCCCGTCATCTCGACCAAGCCTAGGTCGCGGTCCAGCCCCAAGCGTTCGGCCATAGGATGCACCCCGGGCAATCCGCGCAGGCTGGCGAATTTAGAGTTGGTGGCCGCCGCCCCCGCCGACAGGCCCGGTTCTTGCGGATGGCCCACCACCAAGGCCCCCAAAGACCGCGCATAGGTAAAGGCCCGCGCAAGTGCTTTGGTGTTGGTCGACACGTGGAACACATCGCTAAAGGCCACGGCCCCTGCATCCAAAAGAAAACCAATCTCGGTCATCTCTTGCCCCGCGCGGCCCTTGGTCAGCGCGGCCATATGGCGAATGCGCACCACCGATTCCACCGCACGGCGGGTGACGAATTCCAGCGTTTCGGGCGTGTCAATCGCAGGCTGGGTATCTGGACGCGCGATAATGGTCGTAACGCCCCCCGCCGCCGCCGCAATCCCTGCCGAGCGAAAGGATTCGCGGTGCCGTTCACCCGGTTCGCCGATCTTGACGCCCCAATCGACAATGCCGGGGGCAAGGCACAGGCCCGCGCAATCCAAAACCTCGGCCCCTTTGGGCGCTGCGGCATTGCGCGCCACGATCTGGCCGTCTTGCAGAGTCAGGCTGCCCAACTCTTGGGTCAAGCCCTCGGGGTCGATCAGGCGGGCGTTGGTTAGATGAAGAAGGGCAGAGGTGTTGTGCATCGGCTTCAATTCCCGCCCCAAATCATCCAAGCCACCAGCGCAAACAGCACCACCAATGCCACCGTGGCAATCATGCCGCCGATCCGTGCATCCGACATCGGTTTTTTCACGCCATCACCCCCACCGCTGCACGCCCACGTTCCGCCCGCAGGTTGCGCGCCAAAAGGTCCATGCAGGCCATGCGCACGGCGACCCCCATTTCCACCTGTTCTTGAATGACCGAGCGGTTGATGTCATCAGCAATCTCGCCGTCAATTTCCACCCCGCGGTTCATCGGGCCGGGGTGCATCACGATGGCATCGGGCTTGGCATAAGACAGCTTTTCCGCATCCAGCCCGTAGCGGTGGTAATATTCCCGCTCGCTGGGAATAAAGCCGCCGTCCATCCGCTCCTTTTGCAGGCGCAGCATCATGACCACATCCGCGCCCTCTAGCCCCTGTTTCATATCGTCATAAAGTTCACAGCCAAAATCCTGCACGCCCGGCGGCATCAGGGTGGGCGGGGCAATCAAACGCAGACGGTTTTCCATTTTGCCCAGCAAGATCAGATTGCTGCGCGCCACCCGCGAATGGGCGATATCACCGCAAATGGCCACGGTCAGGCGTTGGATGCGCCCCTTGGCGCGGCGGATCGTCAGCGCATCCAGCAGCGCTTGCGTGGGGTGTTCGTGCCGCCCGTCGCCCGCATTCAAGACGGCGCAGTTCACTTTAGACGCCAACAGGTTCACCGCCCCCGAAGAGGGATGACGCACCACCAACAGATCAGGCCGCATCGCGTTCAAGGTCAGCGCCGTGTCTATCAGCGTCTCGCCCTTTTTCACGCTCGATTGCGCCACCGCCATATTCATCACATCTGCCCCCAGCCGCTTGCCCGCCAATTCGAAACTGGCCTGCGTGCGGGTGGAGTTTTCAAAGAACATGTTGATTTGCGTCAGCCCCGCCAAAACATCCGAAGATTTCACCGTCCGCCGGTTCAGATCGACATAACGGTCAGCAAGATCAAGGATTTCAGTGATTTCCGGCGGGGAAAGCTGCTCGATCCCAAGCAGATGGCGGGCGCGCAAGGTCATGAGGCTCTCCTATGGTTGGCGGGCTTATGCCAAAGACGGGCGAAGGGGGCAAGGTTAGGCGGTAAAGGCCAAGCTCTGCCATGGGTCACGTCCGGGCAGGCCAAGGCGGATTTGCCCTTGCGGGCTGTCGCCCAGTTCAAACAACACCGAGCCAAAGGTTTGGCTGCGGCTGGCGCTGTCGGCCACCATGCACAACGGCGTGGCGGGGTCGGTCAGCATGGCCTTCACCCCTTCGGCCCCCTGCGGACCCAGCGCCGCCATATGCGCTAGACGCTTTGTGGAGTCAGCAATCCGCCCCCGTTCCGTCAGCATCGCCAACGCACGGCTGTCGGTATCGGTGCTCGCCAGCGGATGGTTGGTGTGCAGCAAGCTGCGCTGGCCCTGCGAACTCACCGCTGCGCCAAGGGCCGAACATTCCAATCCCGTCACCCCGCGCCGATCCGCCACGGCATAGTGCTGCCCGCTGGCATGGGGCAAGCCGCGCAACACGCCAAGCGCGCCGTCTGCCGAGCGCTCCGCCAAGGCGCGGCGCAGCATAAAGGCCACAGGCAGGCCACGCTTTTGATGCCGCAGCATCAACAAGGTGTTCACACAAATCGCCACCCCCGCGCGGTTCATCCCCGTCAACCCGATCAGGCCCGCCGCACTCAACACAAACGTCTCGGGCATATCTGGTCCGCCCAAGTGCAAAATCACCTGCGAACCATCCATAAAGGCTGGCAAGTCCATATTCTGCGCGATCACCGTATGATCGGGGCCGTGCAGCGCCATCAAACTGCACCCCGGCTCCGCCTCGGGTGCAGTTTGGGTGGCGTCAAAATCATACCACCACTGTTCATCCATCAGATTATAGGCCGCCACCACGGCTTCGGGCAGGCCCGCGCCTTGGGCGATGCCGCGCACCTCGTCAGCCAGATCGGGGAACAGGTGCTGGGCCGTCTCCCACAAACCCGTCTGGGCCAAGAACCGCTGCGCATAATCCTGTATACTGGGCGCATCGGTCAGGCCGGCCAAGGTCGCCTCTTCCCACCGCGCCAACGCCGCATGCACCTTTTCGCGCGCCCCTTCGCCATGGGCCAACCCCCGCTCCAAACCGGTTCCAAAACACGCAATCGTCGTCATCGCCGGTCTCCTGTCAAAACGCCCATCGCCTACGCCTGCCACCTTAACGCCAAACAGCCAATCCTCAAAGCCCGCTGCCCCTTTCATATGTGCCCAAATATCCCACGGGGGTGCGGGGGTGTGAAACCCCCGCTTTGGGCGCGCAAAGCCGGGTTGTTCTGCGCCCCCCAAGCGCTTACCCTGACCCTATGGGAATCACATCGCAGATCCTTGACCCCGACCATTGGCAAGCGGCCCTTGCCGCCTTGGATTGGCAGGTCGAGATGGGCCTGTCTGACTGGGTGCAAGACGGCCCCGTCAACCGCTACGATCTGCCCGAACGCCTAGAGCGGCCTAGCGAGCCTGCGCCAGCCCGCCCGCCACAAACCGCCCCTCAAACGCCGCAGTCTGATCCGGTGGCCATAGCCCGGCTTGCAGCAAATGCCGCCGACAGCTTGGCCGCCCTGCGCGATGCCATCGCCGCCTTTGATCATTGCGACCTGAAAAAAGGCGCACGCGCCACCGTCTTTTCCGACGGCAACCCCGCCGCGCGCGTGCTGATCTTGGGCGAGGCCCCGGGCCGCGAAGAGGATCAAGAGGGCCTGCCCTTTGTCGGCCGCGCAGGCCAGTTGCTCGACCGGATGTTCGAAGCCATCGGCCTGTCGCGCCAGTCCTCTGACCCTGCGAGTGCGCTGTACATCACCAACGTTCTGCCTTGGCGCCCACCGCAAAACCGCGACCCCTCGCCTGAGGAAATCGCCATGATGCGCCCCTTTGTCGAACGCCACATCGCGCTGATCAGCCCTGACATCATCGTCGCCTTGGGCAATATCCCTTGTCTGGCGCTGCTGAACGAAAAGGGCATCTTGCGCCTGCGCGGCACTTGGGCGCAGGCGTTGAACAGGCCCGTTCTGCCCATGACCCACCCCGCCTACCTGCTGCGCACCCCCGCCGCCAAACGCGAGGCTTGGGCCGATCTTTTGGCCCTTAAAGCCCGCCTGCATGAGATTAGGAGCTAACCCTTGGCCCGCATCGACGAGAGCAAAGACTTCATCCCCGTGCGCATCGCTGTGCTGACCGTGTCGGATACCCGCAGCCTATCCGATGATAAATCCGGCGACACGCTGGTGGATCGGCTGACCGAGGCAGGCCATCATCTCGCAGCCCGCGCGCTGGTGCCAGACGACCGCGCCACCATCGCAGCCCAGTTGCGGCACTGGATCGCGGACCCAGCGATTGATGTGATCGTGTCCACCGGCGGCACCGGCCTGACAGGCCGCGATGTGACGGTTGAAGCCCACCGCGATGTCTATGAAAAAGAGATCGAGGCGTTTGGGACGATCTTCACCATCGTTTCGATGCAAAAGATCGGCACCTCTGCCGTGCAGTCGCGCGCCACGGGGGGCGTTGCGGGGGGCAAATACCTGTTCGCCCTGCCAGGATCGCCAAGTGCTTGCCGCGATGCTTGGGATGAAATCCTTAAACCCCAGCTCGACTACCGCCACCGCCCCTGCAACTTCGTTGAGATCATGCCCCGACTAGAGGAACACAAGCGCCGCAAATAGGCACTTGCCTGCTGGCTTAAAGGATCGCTTTAAGTGCGGCGATCAGGCGATCTGTTCCCGCATCGCTGGTCAAAATCCCCGGCGACAGCCGCAAAGTTTGGCTGCGGGCATCCGTGGTAATGCCTTGCACGCGCAAACCAGCGACAACCTGCGCCGCAGGCAATCTGTCAGGCAAGCGCACCATAACAGAGCCGCCGCGCTTGGCTTCGGGGCGCGGGGTCAGCAGCGGCAGGCCCAAGTCGTCAGCAGCGTCGATCAACCGCGCCGTCAGCCTGCGGTTATGCGCCAAAATCTGCGCCTGATCCTGCATCGCGTGCCAGTCGAGCGCGGGCAAAGAGGCAAGGGCCGCCATCACCCCCGGCGTGCCGCTGTCAAAGCGGCGAATGTCAGGGGCCAAGGCAAAGCGGGTGATATCCCAGTTGAACGGGTTGTCTTGGCTGAACCAGCCTTGCACTTCGGGTTGACACTGCGGGATCAAGCGGGGCGACAGATACAAAATCCCCGCCCCCGGCGTGCCGCACATCCATTTCAGCGAGGTTGACACCGCAAAGTCGATCTCGGGTGCGTTGACATCAAAGGGCAATAGGCCCGCCGCTTGGGTGATATCCACCCCGATCAAGCTGCCCATCCGGCGACCATGCGCCACCATCTGGGGCAGATTGATGCGGTGCGACGTGGTCGATGACACCCATGTCAGCAAGGCAAGGCCGACATCGGGTGTCCAGTCGCGCAGAAAATCCTCGTCCTCGACATGGGCGGCCCCTTGGCGCAGGGCGACGGTTTTGAGGGTAAAGCCCCGACTCTCCGCCAAGCCTTGCAGCAAGAAGTGGTTCGAAGGGAAACAATCCGCCCCCACCAGCACCCTGCGCCCCTTTAAATGACCAGTCGGCAACGAAGTGAGCAGCGCGTGAAACGCCTGTGTCGCACTTTCAAAGGTGGTGGTTGACCCGATGGGCGCGTTGATAATCGCCCGCCAGCTGTCAATAAACGCCTGCCGTTTGCCCAAAGCATAAGCCCATTGCCCGTCATCCGCCCTGCCCCAAGACAAGGCAAACTCGGCCATCGCGCCGGCCAGATCGCGCGCCTTGCCGGGGTATTGGCCGATCGAATGGTACAGAAAATAGCTTTCGCCAGACAGATCACCAGACATGGCTTCCCCCGTTTGCCTTAAACTTCGGACATGGTAACTGGGTCTTACGCGCTTTGCTTTGAATTTGAAAGGTTACCGTGATGCCCTACCACCGCCGCTACCCGATCGAATTCAACCATTGCGACCCCGCCGGAATCGTCTTTTACCCCCGCTATTTCGAGATGACCAACCATGTCTGCGAAAACTTCTTCCGCGAGGCGGTGGGCGTGTCTTACGCCGACATGATGCACCAAGGCTCAGGCGTGCCGACCGTGCGGCTGGAAACCGACTTTCGCGCCCCGTCCCGCTTGGGCGATGTGCTAGAGGTGACGCTGGACGTGCTGCGCCTTGGCACGTCTTCCGTGACGTTCGAGATCGTGGGCGCTTGCGACGGGCAGGTGCGGCTGGTGGTGACGATCACCTTGGTCTGGGTGACAGACGTGGCTGGAACGATTGCGCCACAGCCTTGGCCAGAGGGGATGAAGGCTAGGTTGCAGGCGTTTGTTCGGGCAACGTGAACAGGGCAGCGGGATTGAGGCGGGACATCGGGCGGAGCGGTTTTGGCCCGTTGCGGGCTTGGGGTATGGGGGGCGATTTCGGAAGGGGTGAGGGAGTATCGATTATGTGGTTGGGGAACAGCGTACGGTGCTGCTCAGCGGTAAGATTGAACTTGAAAACCGCATTTTGGGGTGATATATTTTAGATAGTTGCAGATGGCGGGGCTTTCTTAGGAATGCTGCTACTCGCGCACCCTTATGGGTCGGTATACCACGGTAAGGCGCACCCGCATGGTTGAAGGCTCCCTTCGGGGAGCCTTTTCTTTATGGATTATGCTTTGGGGACGCGTCCACCCTTAAAGCAAACTGTCCTAACAAAAACGCGTATCTTTTCGCGTTTTTTGTAGCGCCCAAAATCAATGGTCCGCCGATAGCAGGACTTTACCCTCATTTCTACATGAATGCCCGCGACGCCACTTTGGTAAAGATAATAGACCAAAACATTGTGTGTGCCTGAAACCATTTGCAAGCTTGCTGGCGAAAGCACAGCCAGATTAGCGACTTGGTTCTTGTCCTTTACCTCCCACATGTAGACGTTTTGATCGAGAATCCGCCGCACGTCATCAGGCAGGGTGAACGAAAAATCGTAACGATCCGGGCAAAAAAAGCGCCTGTTTCCTGACTCGTCCAAAAAATCATGGCTTCCCAGACCTTCCGACTTTGAGAAGACGTGTGATTCGAACGTGACGCGAATGACAAGAGCTTCATTGTTCGGGCCATACCCTTCAAGTCTGTGTGTGAATGCCGCCAGATGCGCTAAGCACCTGCTTTGACCACGAAAATTCAGCGCCTTTGGAAGTCCTGCTTGCAAAATCACTCCTGTCCAAATCGAACGGACGCACACAAGAAAAGTTTAAGCACACACGATAGTTCAATGCGTTTATAAAGTCACCGAAAGGTCGCACTCACGGGGGGGCGCACATCACGCGCACATGCCAAAACACGTCCACCCTGCCATTCGAAATGCTTTGATGTTTTCCATGACGTGGGCGTTGAGAAATTGGTGAAGGCTTCTTGTTGGCCACGCTACGTCGGATTAGCGCTGCCATGTGTTTGCTCAAACCCGATAATACTCCCGATACCACGCCACAAAGGCCGCGATTCCGTCTTTCACGTCGGTCTTCGGCGCATAGCCCGTCAGGGCGCGCAGCAGGGTGGCGTCGGCCCAAGTGGCGGGGACGTCTCCGGGTTGCATGGGCAGGTAGGTGCGTTGCGCTTTGCGGCCGAGGGCGTGTTCGATGGCGTCGACAAAGTCGAGCAGTTTGACCTTGTCGGAATTGCCGATATTGACCACGCGCCATGGGGCTACGGGGGATAGGCTGTCGCCTGCGATCGGTTCGGCTCTATGGGGCAAGGGCGGGGGCGTGTCGATCAGCAGGCGGATGGCTTGGACAAGGTCGGCGACATAGGTAAAGTCGCGGTCCATCTCGCCGTGGTTATAGATCTCGATCGGGCGGTCTTGCAGGATAGCATCCACAAATTTGAACAGCGCCATATCGGGGCGGCCCCACGGCCCGTAGACGGTGAAAAAGCGAAACATCGTGGTGGGCAGCGACCACAGATGCGCATAGGCATGGCCCATGCTTTCGCTGGCCTTTTTGGTGGCGGCATAGATTGTCAGCTGGGTGTCAGCCTTTTGGGTTTCGGCAAAGGGCATCTGGTCATTGGCCCCGTAGACCGAAGAGGTCGAGGCCATAAGCAGGTGCTGCACCTTCAAGCGGCGGGCGGCCTCCATCACGTTAAAGCTGCCGATGACGTTGGAGTCGAGATAAGCACGGGGGTTTTCAAGGCTGTAGAGCACGCCCGCTTGGGCAGCGAGGTGGACGATCACCTCTGGCTGGAAATCATCGGCCACACGGTCAAGGCTGGCGTGATCTTCTAGCAGCGCCTCGGTTGCGGTGAACTGGGGGTGTTGCAGCAAGATCTGGTGGCGGCGTTGTTTGAGGCGGATGTCGTAGTAATCCGACATCCCGTCATAGCCGTGAACGCGAAAGCCTTCGGCCAAAAGCAGGCGGGCGAGGTGAAAGCCGATGAAACCGGCCGTTCCAGTGATAAGCACTTTGCGCATGGCGGACCTTTGGGTGATTTTGGTCTCGATTGGCCGATTGTGCGGGCCTTGGCAAGCATTGCGCCCCGGGATGTTTAGGCAAGTCTGAAACTGGGGTTATTCCACGCCTTCGGGCGGGTCGGCCACGATGCGGCCAGAGGTCAGGTCGACCGTGGGAATCACGGCGCGGGTGAAGGGCAACAGCAGGTCGGTGCCTGCGCCGGAAATCTCCAACAGATCGCCTGCGCCGTGGTTGTGGACGGCGCGGACCCTGCCCAAAGGCTTGCCGCCGGGGTCGCGCACCTCAAGCCCGATCAGGTCGGCGTGGTAAAATTCGTCATCCGGCAGGCGCGGCAGGCGTTTGCGGTCAGCGTAAAGCGACACGCCTTTCAGCGCATCGGCTTGGTCTTTCGTCTCAACCCCCGCAATGCGCGCACCTAAGCCGCCGGCCACGGGGCGGGTGAGTTTGATTTTAAACGAGCGGGTGCCATCCTCGGCCCAAAGCGGGCCATATGACGCGATATCTTCGGGGTCAGCGCAGAAGCTTTTCAGCCGCACTTCACCTTGCACGCCAAAGGCACCAGAAATCGCCCCGACGCAGACACGATCCGGGCCTTTGGCTTTTGTGCCGTCCTCAGTCATGGCTGCCTCCTAGGGAAAAGGGCGCCCGATGGGGCGCCCGTTCAGTCTTAGTCTTCAGCCGGAGCAGCGGCCGCAGCGGCTTTCTTTTTGGCACGCTCGGCCATGGCTTTGCCCGGCACGGCCGATTTGGGGTTCGAGCGGACGGTCTTGGGCAGAACGCCAGCGGCTTCTAGAAAACGCGCAACGCGGTCGGTCGGTTGCGCGCCTTTCGACAGCCAATCCTTGATCCGGTCGATATCCATCTTGATGCGGTTTTCGTTGTCTTTGGCAAGCATCGGGTCATAGGTGCCCAGCTTTTCCAGAAAACGGCCATCGCGCGGCATGCGGCTGTCAGACGCCACGATGGAATAATGCGGGCGCTTTTTGGAACCGCCACGGGCGAGACGGATTTTCATGGACATGGTGTTTCTCCTTAACATGTCTTGGGGGCAGATCGGGCAAAGCGCCCAAGCTGCGGGTTGGCTATTTTTGCAGGTGTTCGTGATGCCTGATGACTTCGGATATGATGAAGGTCAGGAATTTCTTGGCAAATTCGGGGTCAAGGTCGGCGTCGGCGGCCAGACGTTCCAGCCGTTCGATCTGACGCGCCTCGCGTGCGGGGTCAGAGGGGGGCAGCGCGTGGGTGGCTTTCAGCTTGCCTACCGCTTGCGTGTGTTTGAAGCGTTCGGCCAGCGTATAGACCAAGATCGCATCCAGCCGGTCGATCGAGGCGCGGTGGTCTTTAAGCACCTCTGCCGCACGGGCGGCAAGGGTGGCGGGGTCAGAGGTCATAGCGGGCCTCATTTTGGGACAAAACGGCAGGGACAGTCGGAATTTTCGCAGAAAATTCGTGGGCTATGGCAGGGGTGAACGTCATGCCAGCCCCCGCAGGTCGTGGCGGATCACCACATCGGTCGGGTCAGACCCCAAGGCCTCGGTCATCACCCCGCCCAAACGTTGGCCCAGCGCGATGGAGCGGCGGTTGCCGGGGTCGATGTAATTGTCGATATGATCCCAGCCAAAGGTTTGACGCGCCCAAACCATCACGGCGCGCGCGCTTTCAGCAGCGATGCCACGCCCTTCGGCCGCTTCGGTGACAAACCAGCCAAGCTCTGGTTCGGGATATCCTTGCGGCTGATAGATGCCCACCTCGCCAAGATAGGCACCAGTCGCGGCGTCATCTACCGAAAACGGGCCAAATCCCATCAAAGGCCATTGCCCGACCTCCGAAGCAAAGATGCGCCAAGCGGTGACAGCGTCAAACGGCCCACCTTCCCACACCGAACGGGGCGAGGTGTAAAAGGCCAGCCTCTGCGCGAAATCGTCATAACGCGGCATCCGCAGCGTCAACCGAGCGGTCTGAAGGACCGGCGCAGAGGTATGGGCGATATGCTGCGGGCGCGTGATCATTTCTTTTTGAACATCCCCGACAGGCCCTGTGGCAAACCACCCATACCGCCCAAACCACGCGGCAATCCGCCGCCCAAACCGCCCATGCCCGATTTCATCGCGCGGGCGGCCTCTTCCAACTGGGCGGGGTCCATGTTTTTCAGGTCGGGCATGCCGCCAGCAGACGCACCACCTTTGCCCATCATCTGGGCGATGGCCTGCTTCATCATGCCGCCCTTGCCCATTTTCTTCATCATATCGGCCATTTGCTGGTGCTGTTTGAGCAGCTTGTTCAGCTCTGACACCTCCAGCCCCGCGCCTTTGGCGATGCGCTTTTTGCGGCTGGCGGCCAGCAGATCGGGGTTGGCGCGTTCTTTCTTGGTCATCGACTGGATCAGCGCAATCTGGCGTTTGAGCATGCGGTCATCAAAGCCCGCCTTCTCTGCCGCTTTGGCCATGCCGCCCATGCCGGGCAGCATCCCCATGATCGACTGCATGCCGCCCATTTTCAGCATCTGTTCTAACTGCATCCGCATGTCGTTCATATTGAACAGACCCTTCTGGAAGCGCCGTGCCATGCGTTCGGATTGCTCGACCTCAAAGGTCTCGCGGGCTTTTTCGACCAGCGCCACGATGTCGCCCATGCCCAAGATGCGGCCCGCGACGCGGTCGGCTTCAAAGGTTTCCAGCGCGTCCATCTTTTCGCCCATGCCGACAAAGCGGATGGGTTTGCCTGTGATCGCCCGCATCGACAGGGCCGCGCCGCCGCGCCCGTCGCCGTCCATCCGCGTCAGCACCACGCCGGTGATGCCGACCTTGCCGTCAAATTCGGCGGCCACATTGACCGCGTCTTGGCCGGTCAGACCATCGACCACCAGCAGCGTTTCGCGCGGTTCGGCGATGTCGCGGACGGATTGGATTTCGTCCATCAGCACTTCGTCGATGTGCAAACGGCCCGCCGTATCCAAGAACAGCACGTCATAGCCGCCAAAAGCCGCCTGAGTCTTGGCGCGCTTGGCGATTTGCACCGCCGTTTCGCCTTTGACGATGGGCAGGCTGTCAACGCCGATTTGTCCGGCCAGAATGGCCAACTGCTCCATAGCGGCGGGTCGGTTGGTGTCCAACGAGGCCAAAAGCACACGCTTGTTGTTACGCTCTTTCAACCGCTTGGCCAGCTTGGCCGTGGTCGTGGTTTTGCCCGACCCTTGCAGACCAACCATCAAAATCGTCGAAGGCGGGTTGTCGATCTTTAACGCATCCGCCGGACCTTCGCCGCCCAGAACCGCAATCAACTCGTCATGAACGATCTTGACGACCTGTTGCCCGGGCGTCACCGATTTGGTCACCGCTTGGCCCGTGGCCCGCGTTTTAACCGCCTTGATGAAATCGCGTGCCACTGACAGCGACACGTCAGCTTCCAGCAAAGCCGTGCGCACTTCGCGCAGGGCGGCGTCGACATCCGCTTCTGACAGCGCGCCGGCCTTGGTCAGACGATCAAAGACGCCACCAAGGCGGTCTGACAGGCTTTCGAACATGGCGCTCTCCTCGATCAATGCCCGGATGGGCGGCGGTGCGGGGCCAAGGCCAAAACGGCAACGGCACCCGTGGGCGCAACGCGCTGACGGATGGCGATCCCGGCATAAGCCTAGGGACCGGAAGCCTGATGCCTCCGGGGAAGTGCGCGTGGATTACGGGCGAAGGGGGGCAGAGTCAAGCGCGCAAGGGCGCGGGCACCGATTTAGCGCTGAAAATCGGCCCGATGGCGCGCCAAAACCACGCCAGAGGCCACAGCCAACACCATGGCAGGCGGCGCACCATCCCATCCCAGCACGCTGGCATGGGCGACAAGGGCGCCCAAACTGGCTGCCAAGGCCAGCGCCGCGCCATAGGCCGTGCGACCGGGGACCATCAGGCCAACAGCCGCCAGCACCTGAAAAACGCCAGCCAAGGCCCGCACCAGATCAGGCGCCCCTAAGGCCGCAAACCTTGCGCCCATCCGGTCATAGCCGATCAGCGTGGCCAAACCAGCGGCCAGCATCACCAGCGCCAGGCTGGCTTTGAAGAGATAGGGCGTGGTCAGTTTTGGCATTGGGCCTCCGTCCCCGTATTTAGCGGGGAAGAAGGCCCTTTCGCAAGATCAGCGCGACAGTTGGGCGCGGTAGGCCCAAAGTGTTGTGGCAGCCAAAGCACCCAGCACCACGGCGGGCAGGCCAGCCGCTAGGCCCAGCACCAAGGCATGGGCGATCAACGCGCCGATCATGGTGCACACCAACAGCCCCGCCGCATAGGCTTGCAGGCCCGGCAGCCACAGGGCGATGGCCGACCCGACCTCGATCGCGCCGGTGACATAGCGCAACCATTGGCCAAAGCCTACGGCGTCAAAAAGGCGCGGATGATCAGCAAAAGGGTTTTGTTCTTGGCGTTTCGTGTGATTTGTAGATCGTAGCTGCATTGCCCCCATAATGCCGCTTGCAGATTTGCGCGCAACCCTGCCAGATACGCCAAGCGTTGTTCAGGACTGCACAGATATGCTGGTGGATACTTGGGGCGAAATTCGAACGGCCTATCAGGTGGCGCGTTTGGGCACCGTATCGGGTGCGGCCGAGGTGTTGGGCGTGCATCATGCCATGGTAATCCGCCATATTGACGCCTTGGAAAAGCGGCTGGGGACCAAGCTTTTCCAGCGCCACGCGCGCGGCTATACCCCGACCGAGGCGGGGCGGGATCTGTTGTCCACCGCCCAGCGCACCGAAGAGCAGTTTGGCCAATTGGTCAGCCGCATCAAAGGGCAAGGCGAAACGGTTACCGGAGAATTGGTTGTCACCTCGATCACGGGCATAGCCCCCGTGCTGTCGCCGGTCTTTGCCGCGTTTCAGGCGCTTCACCCCGATGTCGCCATCCGGTTTTATTCCGACATGCGGCTGTTCCGGCTGGATTACGGCGAGGCGCATGTGGCCATTCGCGCGGGGGCGGCCCCGCAAGACGGCGACTATGTGGTGCAGCCTTTGGCGCGGGTGCAGACAGGGCTTTACGCTTCAAGCGCTTATGTGCAGGCGAATGGCGTCCCCAATGGGCCGCAAGACTACCCGAACCACCGCTTTATCGGCCCTGTCGATGCCGAAAACCGCGCGCCGTTTTACCGTTGGCTGCGCGAGACGGTGCCGGATGAGGCCATCACCTACCGCGTCAGCGAGCCTTCAGCCACAACGGCAGCGCTTCAAGCGGGCCTTGGTCTGGGCTTTGTCCCGGTGTGGGAGGCCGAGGCACATCGCGATCTGGTCCAAGTCATGCCCCCCCGCGCAGAATGGGAATCGCCTTTGTGGATCGTCACCCACGTTGACCTGCACCGCACCTTAAAGGTGCAAAGTTTTCTGACGGTGCTGAAACGCGCCGCGGCCAGTTGGTCTTGCGGATGACCCGCACCCCTGCCCAAAGCGGCCATCTGGCGATGCTGGCCTTTTCGGCCTTGGTGGCGGGGTCGTTCTCGCTGGGTGCACTGGCGGCACCGCTGATCTCGCCCGCAGCACTGACGGTCGCACGGTTTGGGCTGGCGGGGGCCTTGGTCGGCGGGGCGGCGTTTGCCAGCAAGGGCGGGGTGCCGCGCAGCGCTGTCGCAGCGCCTTGGCGCTATCTGGTGCTGGGCGGCTTGCTGGCCTGCTACTTTGTGCTGATGTTCGAAGGCCTGCGCACGGCGGCAGCGGTGCCGACAGCGGCGGTCTTTACCCTCACGCCGATCATGGCGGCGGGGTTTGGCTGGGTCTTGCTGCGCCAGATCACCACAGCGCGCATGGCGCTGGCCTTGGCTTTGGGCGCGGCCGGCGCGGTCTGGGTGATCTTTCGCGGCGATGTGCAAGCCATTGCCGCCATGCAGATCGGGCGGGGCGAGGTGATCTTCTTTTTCGGCTGCATCGCCCATGCCTTTTACGCCCCCATGGTGCGCCGCCTGAACCGAGGAGAGCCCGCGCTGGTCTTTACCTTTGGCACGCTGCTGGCAGGCTTTGTGCTGCTGTGCCTGTGGGGCGGGCGGGCGGCTGTGGCGACCGATTGGGCCAGCCTTCCGGCGATTGTGTGGATCTGTCTGGCCTATGTGGCGATTGCGGCCTCGGCGATGACGTTTGTTTTGATCCAATATGCCACGCTGCGTCTGCCTGCGGCCAAGGTGATGGCCTATACCTATCTGGTGCCGTGCTGGGTGATCGTTTGGGAGATAGCGCTTGGGCATCCAGCGCCGCCTGCCAAGGTTTTGGCGGGGGTCGTGCTGATTCTGGCCGCCTTGGGGCTTTTGCTGAAAAACGAGGGGTAGGGCCTTTGGCTGCGACCTGACCCGTGGCCCGAGGGATTAAAAGATGAGCAAGAATGTAAGCTTTCTGGGGCTGATCGGCCTTGTTACCTTGGCCTTTGCCTGGGTGCTGTGGCCGCTGTTTGGCGCGGTGTTCTGGGCGCTGACCTTGGCCATCGTCTTTGCCCCCCTGCATGACATCGTGCTGGCGCGGTTTGGCGGGCGGCGCAATCTGACGGCGGCGGCGATGATTGTGGGGCTGTTGGTCTTGGTCATTTTGCCGATGCTGTTGATCATCGCCGCGATGGTGCAAGAGGCTTACGCCCTTGTCGCGGCGATTTCCTCGGGGGCGGTGGATGTGCAAGGCATGGCCCAACGCGCCTTGGACGGCCTGCCGCTTTGGGCCCAAGATCTGGTGCAGGGCTTGGGGCCAAAGGATCTGCCCGCGCTGCAGGACAGTCTGGCCAGCGCGATCAGCGGGTGGCTTGCGGCCAATGTGCCCTTGGTCTTTGCCATCGGTCAAAGCACGGCGGGGCTGGTCGCGGGGGTGGGGGTGACGCTGTATCTGGTCTTTTTCCTGTTTCGCGATGGCAAAGAGCTCAGTGCCCATGTCACCCAAGCCATCCCCATGCCGCCCCAGATGCGTGCCCATCTGCTGGAAACCTTTACCACGGTGGTGCGGGCCACGGTGCAGGGGGATATTCTGGTGGCCTTGTTGCAGGGCAGTTTGGGCGGTTTGGGCTTTTGGGTGCTGGGGATTCATGCCGCGATTTTGTGGACGGTGCTGATGTCGGTCCTATCGCTGCTGCCGGTCTTTGGCGCGGCCTTGGTTTGGGCGCCGGTGGCGGTTTACTTTATGGCCACGGGGCAAGTGGTGGCGGGTCTGGGCCTGCTTGCCTACGGCATTTTGGTGATCAGCCTTGTGGACAACCTTGTGCGGCCCTATCTGGTGGGTAAGGCCACGCGGATACCGGATTTCATCGTGCTGTTGTCCACCATCGGCGGCATTGCCAGCTTTGGCATGCAGGGCTTTATCACCGGCCCCGTGGTGGCTGCGATGTTCATCGCCGTTTGGCGCAGCTTTCTGGCCCAGAAATAGGGCAAGGCGACACTTTGGCAGCGGAGGGCGTGCTGATGCACGGCCGCCCGTTCGATTCACCTCTTTGATTGGAAAATCTCATGACCAAACCCACCCCCCCCAAAACCGCCCCCCCCCAAACCCCCCCCCCCCAAACCCCCCCGGAGAAAACCGGCGGGGTTTAAGCCGGGGGCCCCCCAACCCACGACGGCCGGGGCCCCCCCGGCGCCGAGGGGGGCGA
>Ga0114958_10001130_pt1 | contig 21458 bp, 19 predicted proteins | sample C_130208_EF_Meta_FD_89577 | JGI IMG/M metagenome (GOLD analysis project Ga0114958, IMG submission 89577) | Freshwater microbial communities from Lake Croche, Canada to study carbon cycling - C_130208_EF_MetaG | ecosystem: Environmental > Aquatic > Freshwater > Lake | place: Lake Croche, Canada...
TCACATACCAGTCATGTTTCACATACCAGTCATGTTTCACATACCAGTCATGTTTCACATACCAGTCATGTTTCACATACCCAGTCCAAATCCGCTCATACTTAACGGAGCCAGGTAAGGACGAACGGTGGAGTCCGCACCAGGAACCGTTTTGCACTGCACAGAGGGACTTGGGCATACGGTTCTAGGGCAAGGAGCAGGAGCCGGACATACAGTAGGTGCAGGGCACTTAACTTCTGGGCAGCGTGCACGAGGACAAGGCGGGCATTCCCCAGCATCCTTCATACAAGAACTATTATCGATGATCACCGGGTTCTGCTTAGGGATGCTTGACTTCAGGACATACTTGCTCAAGTCGGGAGTTGGTGGGCATTCCGTCTTTAACATATAGTTCGTCAGGTCGGGGCATCGTTGTTGAGGAGGAATACTGGATTTCAGAACATATTTCGTCAAATCTGGAGTCGTACAAGGAGGGCAGACCAATCTGCTTGCGACTTTTGAGCCGTCGCTAGAATCACAGGTGCATTGATTGCTGGGCTTGGAGCAGCTTGAACACATTGGAATTCCCGCAATAAATCCCTCGAGAGATCTCCCCCCAACATATTTACCCAGTCCAAGACCGACGCCAAAAAATAGAACTAACAAGCCTAAGATAATTTGAGGTGTTAGTTTTATAGGAATTATAGACGGCATTCCCTTCTACATGAGAGAGAGTTAACTTCTCCACCCTGGCCAATTCATAGGTGGGCAGCCAATTTGTTCAGGCATACCTGGATCATAATGAGTTGCCGAACGCGTACAAATCATTTTCGCATTGCCTCTCCAACTAAAATCAGGACTGACTTGTGTCCCTGGCTCTAAACACCCAAAATCTCCAGGCTCAAGCCCCATCCGTTTGATTGCTCCATACATTTCCTTTACCTTCTTCTTCCAACTGAACCCTGGCTCAATGCCTGGAGCAGTATCATTGACCACCGGGCTTGGGTTAGAGGAAAAGGCGGAACTCAAAAAGGAGGTCAGATTCGGAATCATAGGGAGCGTCAAGGACTTTGACTTAGGAGTGGCTGATGCAGCCCCACCTGTGCCTGCGACATACTGGGAGCACGCCGTAAATTCTTTGGAACATTTCTCGAAGCAGGTAGAGAATGATTTATCATTAGGATCCCCACATGCAGCTTGACAGCTTTGTAAGGTACTATTACACAAGGAATCTGGTGTGGCAAATCCATCCGTCTGGGAGTCGATGGTATTCTGGAATTCACCCCTGTATAAGGCTTTCGCAACTTCTTTTGTCGTCTCATTGGGGCTGGTGTAGGAAAGACTGACATTGTAGGAGAGGCCTTTTGCTAAATTATCAGCGTAGGTGTTAAAGAGAGTTTCGGCGAGTTGTGCTCCCGTCACATCACCAACCTGATAGCTGTTAAAGAGACTGCTGAGAGTACTGTATCCACTATTAAACAGTAGTCCACCGGGACCAGCTGAATCGGCTCCAAGAGAAGGCAGAAAGGCAATATAGTCGGCTTCAGAGATAGGAATCTTGGTGGGATCCAAGGTCTTGGCATTTATTTGCGCAATAAGGGAATCGACTGTTTGTTTCATTTGGGTGAAAATGCTCACGCGGGATTTGATGATTGGATCGGTTGTGCCTGATGCGGTGAGACGGCCGATCTCAATGCCGAGTTTGAGACTTAATGTTTGCAACTCCGTGAAACTGATTGGGTTTGTATTGGAGGAAGGACTCGAGCTGGAGCTGGAGCTGGGACTAGAGCTAGAGCTGGAGCTGGGACTGGAGCTGGGACTAGAGCTAGAGCTGGAGCTAGAGCTGGGACTTGGACTAGACGAGGAACTAGTGCTAGGGCTCACGGCAAACCCTTCTGTAACAGGGGTGATCGTCCTCGCTGCCTTTTGCAAGAATCGTACATTCTGCCCCATAGTTTCCACATCCTGAACGGTAAAATTGGGAGGACTATACTCATTCGCTTGTAAAAACAAGAGTTCTGCTTTCACGCTGGCATAATCTCCCTTGAACTGAGAAATAGGAAGTTGTACAGCAGCATCCCCACCTACAATATAGGGAAGTTCACGTTCGTATAAATCATCCATAGCATACTTCAGTTCTAAGATCTGGGGAATGAGAGTGCGCGGGTATGCAGGATCGTAGGTAGGTCTAGGCAGCGAAGCCATCCCTGTAACAGGGGCATGGGGTAAATAGGCAACATCTGATTTTGCTTGGACTCTTCCCTTCAGTACTGCAGGACCTCTCTTGTCCGTTCCATCTTCAAATCCCTCGCATGATCCACATAAATTGAAGACAATCATAAGACTTAGTACACTAAATCCTATGACGATGACAATGCTAAGCCATTGACCCGTTTCCATCTAACTCTATGTGTAAAAAGTGTCTAAGAACACAATCTCTAAGAACACTGTGCCGGAACTTTCAAGGGTACCGATTCCATGTAAGAAGAGCCTTGTTGAATGGATGGTTCTATATTTGTCAAGTTTGCGGCAGAGGTATTACTTCGTTTAAGACGATCCTTGAATTGCTTGGTCATTTCATTCTTGAGAAACAGATAGGAGTCTAACGAGCCAGAGCCAGAGCCAGAACCAGAGCCAGAACCCATCCCATATTCGTCATCCCCATTCGAAGATCCATTATAGGTACCATTATATCCAAGACCCCCACTTCCAGCAGCAGAACCGCTCCAGCCACCCCTGTCTTTATTTGCACTAAAATAGAGTAAATCACTTAAGCTCATGGTAACCTTTGCATTAGAAATATCCCCATCAACAAAGTATTCTCGGCTAACAAGTTGACCAACGAACAACAACGCAACTAAGATAAGCAGAAGAGTCAACGTATCCATCTGATCTGTACAGGTAGTAAAATTGAGCTCGCCTCGGGTTAACCATCCTGTCCAATGTTATCGTTTCGTCATACTCAAGATACCGCCGTCGAAGTGGGGATTGATGAGGCTGGAAGAGGGTGTTTCTGGGGACCTCTCTATGCTGCCGCAGTCATCTGGATTGACGAAGCGACCATGACCGAGGAGCAAAAGAAGCTGTCGGCCATGATACGAGATTCAAAGAAACTGTCGGAAAAACGCCGGACAGCTATTGCTGAAGGAATTAAGACACATGCCAAGGCCTGGGGAATCGGGAGCGTATCAGCAGCTGAGCTCCAGGAGTTGGGTGTCACGAAAGCAAATCAACTGGCCTTTACACGAGCTCTGGAAGATCTCGGGCAAATGCCTGAACGGATTCTCATAGATGGCTGTATATCGATCTATGATCATCCCTGGGCGATGATTCCTCAAGTCGTGGAACCGGAAGGAGATGGAACGTATATTGCCGTGGCAGCAGCATCCATTTTAGCCAAAACAGGCCGCGATGCCTATGTTATCGACGCCTGCAAGGAAACTCCCCTGCTAAATGAGCGCTATGGCCTCCTCTCCAATAAGGGATATGGGACATTGAAGCACAGGCAGGGAATTTTGGAACATGGTACCACAGAACATCATCGGCCACAATTCTTGCGGAAGTTACTTGGAACAGGGGGATATTAGGATTATTCAATACCCTATTTATTCAATACCCTATTTATTCAATACCCTATTTATTCAATACCCTATTTATTCAATACCTAAGAACTTACGCCCGATTTTACTTGTTGCAAATATACCAAGTCCTGATCCCACCTGCACATAAAAAAGAGTACTTTTCTTTGTACAACAGAGCAAATAGGCAGATAAAGAGATAAACATAAGGGTAAAGATCCAAAACAACAGCGTAAATGTATCCATTCTACTAAGACAGTTAAAATCCCCTCTAACATCCATAATCAACCATCGCAGGTTCATATCCACAATTGCTTATCGATGCTCTTTGCTTTCCAATCCGAGGCGAGGCAGCATACCAGAGTGCCCCTGGCTGTAGCCGTTTCCAGTATTGATCGAGGGCGTATATCCAATGCTGACCTGTTTGAATCATCAAAGGCACTCCTTCATCGAAATTCGCAATGAGTGTATCATAGAACCGAGCGTGGACGATATAGCCTGACGTGGTTTGGGCATCCTTTACCCGTATGAAATCTCCCTCGGGAACTGAAGCAAGCATATTATAGGATAACATAATGACATCGTACTCTTTTTTAGAAAACTGATCAACATAAGAATAGAACTCTTCCTTTGACACCAGAAACTGAAAATCATCTTCGAATATAACGACTTGAGGATACCCCCTTTCTTTTGCTAGTCGAAGTACTGCACTATGCGATTGAGCACATCCAATAATCCCAGGAGTTGTCTTAATGGCAGCAAATCGTTCCCCCTGCAGATTCATTGATGCTAATTCCCCTTCAATCTCTTCCCGCCTATCAGGGCGGATATCCAAATTGATATAGAAGACGTGTGAGAGCATCTTATGATTTTCCTCTGAATCCTTTATACCTATTATGTGAACATGGCTCGAATCTCTTGACACCGTTTTACATCCAAATCAATCGCATGTTTTATTAGTGGAAGATATCCCCAAAAACAAAGAAAGAAATCAAACTCTGTATGCATTGAATAGTCTAATCGCCACTCTTTTTTATACTTTACCATATATATAACATCCCTCATACATTGCAAGGGTGTTTTACCATCTTTCTTATATATCTCTCTACTTCGAATACTATAATCTATTAATTCATCACTTGTATACAAACTAGATCGAGCATAATCTCGATACGGATCAAACCGCTTTTCAGGAGGAGTCCAAGGAGGAATGGTAATGGATACACTCGCCAAAAATGCGGAATGAAGTTTATTTGTTAAAAAAAGATTTGTATAGCAGTTTACATTTGTTGACTGCTCCAGATTTTTCTTCAGATGTTTCTCCCAAGCAAATTCCATATCTTCACATGTCCAACAAAACCAGCCATTTGATTCACATGGTTTATCTTTATGAATGTCTAGAATGGTTTGAACATCACATTGGTCTATATTTTTGCGACGATGGTACTCGGCCACTCGATCTTTTGCTTCCTGAAAGGAGGTATCAATATGGCCTTCACTCGTTTCGACGCTTCTCGGCAAGAGTGACCACTGTTCCAGAAATTCAGGATAGATCTCTCGTTCAATTCCTCGATCGATATAGTTATACATCCAATCATATCCATGTTGAAGCCAAAATCTGACGAATACTTCACTTTGATTCGTGGCTAGATAGGTCTGAAGCCATGAGTCTATTGTCGGAATCGATACATCAATAAAGCACTTTAACTCTTCAATTGCAGCAACTGCACGGATCACATTATTCTGATATGTATGATGTTCTTCCTCAAATTGGAGTATTTGAGCATGCAGCCGTTTCCATTCTGTAACAAGTGAATCCATTAGGGGTCTTTATAGAATGAGTTTAGACAGGCGGCTTAGACCATTCCAACAACTCTTCTGTAGATGAATCCGAATCTGTCTGTTGTACTGATCTATCCCAAGAAGGCGGAAGTCCACGGCCTACAGCAAGATGCCGTGCTTATTGAAAAATCCTTGGGAATCAAGGTTCGTCATGCTGATCCTCTTGAACCACCTGTCTGCTGCGATGTTGCCATCCATTTGGAAATCCCTATTTATGGATGGATGCCCTGGGCAGAAAAGAATATCTGTATGATTAATCCTGAGTGGTGGAATGCAGACTGGAATCCGTACCTTGACCACATGGATCTGCTCTTGTTTAAGTGCGAGGAAGATGCCCTGCGATTTTCTGTCAAGAAGCCCTATGCCGTGCTTCCCTGGACATCTCCTGTGAGCGTCTCTGCCTTCGAGCCCTTCCAATCCTCTAACACCCCTGCCTGCCTCCTCATGGCTGGAGCTTCCCTCCATAAGCGAATGGCTGCTGAAAAAATCGTATCTCTCTGGAAGCCCGAATGGCCTCCTCTCCACGTCTGCAGCCAGACCCCTCTTACATCAACCTACGGATCCAATGTGACCGTTGATGTGAAAGATTTATCGACTTCAGAACGTCTCTCTCTCCAGGCCTTCTATCCCTGTCACATTGTCATTAGTGCAGCAGAAGCTCTGAGTTTAGTGGCACATGAAGGAATGGCGGCGGGAGCATTTTTGATTGCGAATTCCCTTCCCACATACAAGGAAGCTTTGCCCCATGCCTTTCTGGTTCCCTCCACTCTGGTGCCAAAGGCTGAAGGACTTCTCGATACGTTTGAGAACCTCTGCCTTGACGATGCCATCGCCGCCTTCCTTGCCTGTGACATGGATCTTGTACGAATCAATCAGAAGAAGGCGTTCCGCGAACGGAAGGCGAGGTTCAAGCGCGAACTCCTGGATCTTCCCTGGATTCACATTGAGAACCGAACTCCTCTTCCTCCTGTTATTGCAGATGCTGATCTTCCTTCGATAAGTATTCTGACTCTCCTCTATAATCGCCGTAAGTTTGTGGATCTGGCCGTTCACAATTTACTGCTGAGCGACTATCCTAAGCATAAGATTGAGTGGGTGGTGGTGGAAGATTCTGACGATGTGAACGAACAGGCATCTGATAAGATAATTCAGTTTGGCAGGAATGCCGCGCCGATGAGTGTGACCTATATTCCGTTAGAGGGAAAGACGGAGATTGGGGAGAAGCGGAATATCGGGGTGAAGCGAGCAGAGCATGATATCATCCTCATGATGGACGACGACGATCATTATCCACAGACCAGTTTTCGTCGACGGGTGAGTTGGCTCCTTCAGCATCCCTGGGCTCCCAAAGCATGTGTGTGTACCACCATCGCATGCTATGATTTAGTTCGGGGGGTAAGTGCAGTGAATTCTCCTCCGTTTACTCTGGGATTGAAGCAGCGGATTTCGGAAGCCACGCTCATTTTCAAGAAGAGTTGGTGGGAGGAGAAGAAGTTTCCCCAAGTGTCTATGGCAGAAGGGGAAGGATTTCTTGAGGGGAGGGAACATGACGTGCTTGAACTTCCTCCTCAGCAATGTATTATTGCATTTTCTCATGGAAAAAATAAGTCATCAAGACGAATCCCTGAAGGCAATCCTTCTTGTTTCTGGGGGTTTCCTCAGGAGTACTTGACCTTTATTCATGGCCTCGCGGGAGTAAGTGTTGAGGCTTAGAGGCAAAGCCAACGCTTAGCTGCTGCACATCGTGCACTCCGTCGAGCACACAGCCTCATACTCAGCAAACAGCTTCTCCTTTAACAGCCGTCTCTCCTCTGCACGATCAATTGCAGGAGCAGGAGCAGGAGCAGGAGCAGCTGCTGGTGTAGGAGCACCCTCCTCATCCGACTCATCCTCCTCAGAATCAGAGGGAATCTCCATCTTTCCACCTGTTGAGATCGCCGTCAGAAGACGAGGATCCACGGTAAACTGCTGTGCTACTACAGGCGCTTTTGAGCGCAGGTAATAGCACCCTGTCTTCAAGCCTGCCTTCCACGCGTAGAAGTGCATACTGGTCAACTTAGAATAGGTGGGATCAGCCACGAACAAGTTTAGACTCTGGGACTGATCAATAAACGCGCCACGATCGCGTGCCATATCAATCAACGTCCTCTGCTTGATCTCCCAGGTCGTCTTGTACCGAGCTTGCATCGAGACAGGAATGGCCTCAATACCCTGCACACTGCCATTGCGGGCAATGATCTCATTCTTCAGACTCTCACTCCAGATCCCAGCCTCTCTCAGCTCAGCCAGGAGATACTTATTCAGTACAGTGAACTCTCCTGCCAGAGTGCGGCGGGAATAAATGTTCGTGGTAAAGGGCTCGAAGCACTCATTGTTCCCCAGAATCTGAGATGTACTTGCAGTGGGCATAGGAGCAATGAGGAGGGAATTCCTCAGCCCCGCTGCGGCTTGCGTGCGCAAGGATGCCCAGTCTAGGCTCCCATCCTTCTCGGTAAGAGGGGTCACGTTCCACAGATCAGGCTGCAGACGTCCCTTGGATGCAGGAGATCCAGCAAAGCTGCTATAAGCACCTTCGACCTGGGCAATGCGAGCAGATTCAGAGACTGCCTCGAAATACATGTGCTCAAAGATTCTCTGATTCAGATCCGCTGCCTCAGGAGACTCCCAATCATACTTTAACATAGCAAACACATCCGCCAGTCCCTGAATACCCAAGCCAATTGGCCTGTGCTTCATATTACTGCGCTCAGTCTCAGGGGTTGGGTAATAGTTGATATCAATCACGCGATTCAGATTCCTTACGGCGATACGGGTAATATTCCGTAGCTTCTCGAAATCAAAGCCATCCGTTACGCAGCTGGGAAGAGAAATACTGGCGAGGTTACACACCGCCGTCTCATCCTTGCTGGAATACTCGATGATTTCCGTGCAGAGATTGCTGCTCTTGATCGTACCGAGATTCTGCTGATTGGACTTGGCGTTGGATGGATCCTTATACAGCAGGTAAGGTGTGCCGGTCTCAATCTGTGCATCCAGGATCTGAAACCAGAGCTTCTGTGCATTGATCTTCTTCCGCCCGCGTCCCTCAGCCTCGTACTGGTGATAGAGCGCATCGAATGCCTCGCCCCATACATCGTCCAGCCCAGGCGCCTCATCGGGGCAGAAGACCGTCCAGTCCGCATTTGCCTCCACGCGCTTCATAAAGAGATCAGGAATCCAGAGGGCGTAGAACAGATCCCTCGCCCTGTCCTCCTCCATCCCTGTATTCAGCTTGAGCTTCAGGAAATCCTCAATGTCGGCATGCCACGGCTCCAGGTAGATCGCGAAGGAACCGTTGCGCTTACCGCCACCATTGTGGGCAAAGCCAAACCCTTTAACATAATAATCATGGGGTGCATCAATTTCAAAATCATGAAGTGCTCCAGAATACGTAACGGTATTTATCTTAACAATAGTGTGCCATTCAGGAGTATCAATCACATAATCACCCTCCTCCAAATCCTTAATCTCAAGATACTCTGGCACAAGAAGCTTTGCCTGTATTGCAGATTGGTGATATTGAATTGTATTGCCATTCGCCTTTACCGCAAGAACAGGGTGCATATCGGTAACTCGTACGATAACTCCTGTATCCATAGTTAGTTCAAGCAGACTTCCAGAATACTGATGTAGTACATTCTTGTTCACGGTACGGTACCCACCGCTAGTGCGAATCTTATCTCCCACCTTTACATCACATATTGCTATTGATGTATTCAGCTCAGTATCAACAAGAGTCTCGGGTGTAAAGCATTGATCAACATAGCGCGCCGTCGCGTTGAAATTGCGCAACATGGGAACAATCCCATTACTCGTCCCGTTCGTTCCGCGAATGATAGACCCTTTTGCACGGATCTTGTGAATACTCAGTCCAATGCCGCCGGCGTGTTGACTGATGGTCGCACAATCCTTCAGCGTCTCATAAATCCCCGCGATACTATCATCCTTCATGGTCAGCAGAAAGCAGGAGGATAGCTGCTGACGAGGAGTGCCACTGTTAAAGAGAGTTGGGGTTGCATGGGTGAAGGCCTTCGTGCTGAGGGCATGATACGTCTCGAAGGCGCGATCCAGATTGTTCGTCCAGAGGGCAAGAGCAACGCGCATCCAGACGTGCTGAGGACGCTCCTTGATGACACGCTTCGCATCACGCAGCAGATATGACTTCTCCAGCGTCTTGAAGCCGAAGTAGTCGAAGAGATAGTCGCGCTGGTAATCAATGGCCGCGTCGATACGGGCGCCGTCAGGACCCGCACAGAGAGCAACCAAGTCAGGGTGAATGTAGGATCCCTTTGGCTGCGTAGAAAGATCACGAATGACCTCTGTGAATTTATCGGAGGTCTTCTTATGATGGTTACTGATGACGATGTTGGCGGCGAGGACAGCCCAGTCGGGGTGATTCGTGGACAAACTTGCGGCGAGCTGACCAGTCAATTCATCGATCTCACTGGTCTTGACACCGTCATAGATTTGACTGAGAACTTGCTGCGCAAGAACATCAGGATTGATACTAAGACCCTTCGACGCCTTACGAATGCGTTGAAGAACCTTGTTGAAACTGACAGACTCCTCCTGGCCGTTGCGCTTAAGAACTCTCATACTAAAGGACATAGTGAGAAGGTTTGGACTTACTCTCCCGCAGGGAAGAAAATCACTTTTTTTGCTTGTTGTGCATTTTCCGCGTTTTCCGCGTTTTCCGCCTCCTTCCCCCTTTAGGGATGAAAGGTTTATTTTCATCACGAATCTCAAAATCCCATTCAGAAGAATGCTTCGGTTGATTCGTTATATCAGGGATAGATAACGGCCAGACAAGCGGTTCTTGAATCACCTGATCAACAGCTTCTTGTGCATGACGCCATGAGGTTCCTTTATCGGCTTCGTTAATATAGAAGGTTCTCACATATATAGGGGCATGTCGGCGCGTCATATAGTTCGCGGCAGTTCGGTGAACAGAATTGACCTGTTCCTGGAGATTGTCAAAGAAGAAGGTTGGGTAAGGGATTTGTATAGTACCGTACAAGACTTTGTATAGTTTTAAGATATGCTGGTACGTTTTCTCCATTGAGTTCGTCGTCGTAGGTCTCTTGATTACTCCTGCGACGACAAATTCAGGCAGAGTCTGTTGAATAACAGCAATCTTTCCATTGATATCATCAAGGTTGGGATTCGCCGTGAGGATAGTAAAGATATATTCTTTTCCATAGGCTTGACAGTCAGAAATCACATGGCGAAGAAACTGAACGGCTTCGGGGATAGCGACTATCTGACCACGTGTTTCCACCAGAGTCTCATCTAAATCAAAGACGAAGAGGAGGTGCGAGTTATCCTTGATTTCTCCGACTGCTTCCATTACTTCTAGCTTATATTTTTATCAGATGAGGTAGATGGGAAAGACCCGCAGGCGTACCCGTAAGCGTAGGCCGCAGCGAGGAGGGAAAGCTATTGGAACTGGGGTTTTCTCTCCTCCCTTACGTTGTGCTGGAGAAACACCCTTTAGCACCGAGGAGTATGTCTCAAAGTTTTTTACAGATAAGGATACTGCAGATAAAGAGTATGAGAATGGAATGATTTTACAAGCGATCGATCCAGAGCAAGAGATGTTTCTTACTCCTCTCCATCGCTGTGATGCGAATGCTGAACAAACGAATGTGAATAAACCAGATGAACCAGGGTATCTGATTGTATATAAGAATGGAGGATCGCCCATACTTGACCTCTCAAAAGAACAGAAAGTCAGATGTATTAAAGCTACTTTAGGTATTGTATCAGTACTTCATCAGCATTCACTCGTCCATTTAGATATACATTCACAAAATATTCTCTATGATGGAACCCGTACACGGCTCATTGATTTTAATACCGTAACGTCGGTTAAAGAGGTTGATCCATTAACGCGAGAAGAAATGAAATTTTTGGATATTAATTATATGTTTGGCCTAATGGCAGAGGTCTTCGCGTCTGTAGATCATCTGCCTAGGAGTAAACTTATCAAGACACGTGGAGAAGCATTTGCAGACTGGATGCAAGATGTCATTACATTACACCGAAAAATTGCGAAAGCATGGGGGAAATGGAATGTGAAAGATTTACAAGTCTTATCAATGGAATGTCGACTGACCATTCTTGGCTGTCCTGTTGGCGAACCTGAAGCTGAAGCTCAACCTGAAGCTCAACCTGAAGCTGAACCTACTTAACAATCCGATAGATTCCCTGTTGCTCCAAGAAGAGGAATACGCTCGCAATAATGCTGGCATAACTCGTGTAATAACACCAAATTGATCCTTTAGAATCTGAATAGTGCCCATACAAAAGTGCTAGAAGAGGGATCGTAAAGAGAGCTAAAATCAGGTCAGGCTTCTTGTTCCAGAAGAGTATAAAGGGTAATGCAACAATGAATAACCATAGAAAATACATACCTGTATGTATATATAATTCAGGTTTGGGATAAATCCAATTTGTCCAAAATAAATGCCCATCTTTTGTAACGATCGTGCACTTTGCCTCTCGGTTATAAAAATGGACAAAAAGTACTGCTAGAATAATAAATATTGTATATAGCATCGTAAATGTTTTTCGAAAGTCACTTGAGCTTGACCATGGAAAGACAAAAAAGGATCCAAAGAGAACTCCCAGGGGTTGCATCATTAAGGTCAAAGGGATTAATGTATAGGTGATGAGTGTATTTATCTCTGTACATTTCCGAGGATCATTCAGCCAGAGCAAGAACTCGGAAAACTGCATGAAACACCAGCCAATCAAGGTTACAGCAATCCATTTATAATAGGGATTATTCGATGCGAATAAATAGATAATTGTGGCAAGGGATATCACAGTTGTCTTTAGACTCGATTCTACGCTGTAACACATTCTATTGAGAGCACATATTTCACAGCCTATCAGCTTCCCGCTTAAAGAGATATCGCACGTTCATATAGGACCAGTGCGGATGGCATCCATCCACACTGGCCTTATAGTACAGTGGTTAGTACATCAGACTTTGAATCTGGTAACCCGAGTTCGAATCTCGGTAGGGCCTTACTAACACAACGATAAAAAATGAAAAAATTCCTCCCCTATATGCTCTGTCCTTATGTACGTCTACATTGTTATTGAAAACGGAGAAGCTTATGAAAATGCCTATAGCAGATACGAACTCGCAGCTGCTATAGTCAAGCAAAAGTATATGCTAGATGAGGATGATGATGCATCTGAGATTGATCTTCCCGAAAATTCTTCAGGAACAACGCGACTGTATGTGGAAAAGGGGATTCATATTCAGATTATCCGCCTATCGATGCTGGTATCATAAGTATACCAAAAAGAAGATAATGATAACGTCCAGTAGCGTATATGTACAGATGAAAAAAGGGAAAATTGCCCCCATGTGCTCAATTATCGTGTCGCCAGGGTCTGCCCAGCGAAGTTCCTCAGCATTTGCGGCCTGCTGAATATGATGAAACTGAATTACTTCACGAGAAAAGTAAAACCATACATCATGCGATAGAATCGACAGCACGATGTGCCACATAGATACTTATACCGTTTTTTCTTTAGCCACCTTATCCATCAGCAGCCGATGCTTGGTGAGAATACGACTGCCGATACACATAGACTCCAGCTCCTGAATGAGGAGCTTGTAGGCATAGGGGATTTCAATCGGGCTGAAATTGGTAGTATTGCCGCACCCACGACACATCCAAATACTATCCGTGGGATTCGCCACGGCAAGAATGCCACAATCGCTGCAACTGAAACAGCGGAAAGCGTCTGAACACTCCATCAACCTCTCCTTCGTGAACTCGGAAATTCCGTGCGCAATCACGCAATCCCGCTCCATCTCTCCAAAGCGCAATCCACCCTCACGCGCCCTCCCCTCTGCTGGCTGCCTCGTCAACATCACCAAGGGTCCACTCGCACGGCTGTGCAACTTATCAGCAGAACAATGCCTCAATCTCTGGTAAAACACAGGACCAACAAAGATGTTCGTCTCCATCTGCCTCCCTGTAAATCCGTTATAGAGGATCTCATTTCCATAGGGCTCCATCCCTAGAGAATCGCGGAGCAAGGAAGCCAGGCCTTCCACTGTAACAGAGTTAAAGGGTGTGCCATCACCCAGAGCCCCCACCTCGCATGCCACCTTGCCCATCAGCGTCTCCATCAGCTGAGCAATCGTCATGCGGCTAGGAATACAATGAGGATTGATTATGATGTCAGGAATAATGCCTGAGGCCGTCTGGGGCATATCCTTCGCCTCAATAATCATCCCACACGTTCCCTTCTGTCCATGGCGAGAACTGAACTTGTCCCCAATCTCTGGCACCCTATCCTGGCGCACACGCACCTTGGCAAAGGAATACCCCTCGCCATTTCTGTTCCGAAAGATCCTGTCGACCCAACCAATCTCATTATTACGCATGGTACGGGATACGTCACGAAACTGCTTACTCCCTGCAGGAAGCACCATACCTGTGGGAACACGGAGAGGCACCACCTTGCCAATGAGAATGTCATCATTGTCCACATAGACATTCTCAGGAACAAACCCGTCCGTACCGATCTTATCGTAGCGAGCATTCTTCATTTGACGGGTAAGAGCAGGATCAGGGCGGAAGAATCGCTCCTCCTCACCTGATGACTGATTCTTCTTCTCCTCATCCTTGTACGTGCGGTAGAAGATACTGCGGAACCCGCCCCTCTGCAAGAAGGCCTCGTTGATCATGATAGAATCCTCCTGGTTATAGCCACTGTATGTCATGATCGCAACGGTGATATTCTGTCCACAGGGCATCTTCTGCGTCCCGTAAAACTTGCTCATGAAGGGTGACACGAGGGGCATCTGGGGATAGCAGAGCATGTGCGCCATCGCATCGAATCGCTCACGGAAGTTCAGGGAATACATTCCCATGGCCTGCTTTCCCATAGCACACTGATAGGCATTCCTAGGTGACTGATTGTGGTCAGGAAAGGGAATGTTGCTCCCCAGAGACCCCAGGATACAGGATGGATGGATCTCCGCGTGCGTCTTCGTCATATCCGTCATGACATCCTTGGAATACATGGCAATATGACAGCCCTCCGTCTCGCCAGGATCAATATACTCGACCAAAGTATGTCCGCCCACGGGAGTCTTCCACAGAAGCAGCTCCTCCCATGTCTTCATCTGTAACAGAAACCCCATGCCATTCGTGTAGACCTCGCGGATAGCGGGGGCATAATAGACGGGGCGGAGCATCCTCCCTGCTTCCGTGGTAATCCAGAGCTCGCGAAGAGCAATCTTCCAGATAATACCGGTCTGGGGATGAATCTCACAGCGCCTCTTGGCCTGGCGAAGCTGCTCAATCACGGACTCTACATCTGGCGTCAAGAGCATGCCGATCCAGGATCCATTCAGGAAGACTCGCACGCCCTGGTGCTTCTCCACATGCGTGGTGGCGCGAAGTTCCTTCAGCTTCCCCGTCGTGTTGATATAGTCGAGGACGGTTCTTGGATTGCTAAAGATGCTGACGATGGCAATGGTGCTCATATTCTTCACCACTCCCACTGAATGCCCCTCTGGTGTCTCGCATGGACAAATATAGCCCCACTGGGTATTGTGCAGCTTACGAGGAGCAATGAGCTTCCCCATCTTTTCAATGGGAGTACTCACACGCCGCAAATGTGAGAGGCCGGCAATGTAATTCAGGCGATTCAGCACCTGACTCACTCCATTCTTTGAGGGTCCTCCTGCTTTCGCAGACCCGAAATTCCCTGTTGCAAGACAGGTCTTCATCCCCACTTCCAAATTGGTGGATTTAATGACTTTGTGGATATTACTGATGTTCAGAATATCCTCAAAGTTCCCCGTGGCCTTCCAACTCCCCCCATGAATCTCCTTTGACAGATAGGTCTTGATATCCTTGATCATCATGGTGGCGAAATGGGTTCGGAACAGATTGGCCAGGAGAAACCCAGGCAGATCCACACGCTTATTGGGGTACGCATCACGGTCATCCATGGGAATGCGATTGGCAGAGACCCAAAGCACCTTCCTCGTCATATGGGCAAGATAGCACGCTTTCTCATACATCATGGCATCAGCTCCGATATGGGGAAAGAGCTCCTCGGCCAGAATGTCCTGGATGGCGACTTGGGGACGATTGCCTCGAGACGCCCAGACCTTGATGTAAGAGGCAAGAGCCTCAAACGCCTGTTCCTGGGTATGCACATGTGATGCCTCGGAAATTGACTCCTGGAGAATCATATCAAAGGTGGAATCTCCACCGGGACCCAAGATGAGTTCAATGCATTCCTTATCGCTGGTGATACCGAGCGCCTTGAAGAGGATGAAGATGGGAATTGGCGCCTTCATGCGAGGAATGGTGGCGCGAAGAAGATGGATCTGGGAGTTCTTGGGATGGTACATGATGCGCACAGAATTTGACTTGGGCACCTGATCATTATCGGGTCCAATACTCTTCACTTCCACCACCTCTAACTCCTTGGTGGAATTGCGATTGTTACGAAAGACAAAGGGGCGATTCTCTGACATGCGTTCCTGACTGATACAGACACGCTCACCGCCCTGGATGATAAAGTATCCGCCCATGTCCTCCCCGCACTCCCCGATCCGAGAGGGATTGATGTGCTTCTGATCGCCGAGGAGACAGTAGTCACTGCCAACCATGACAGGAATCTTTCCGAAATGCACATTGGGAAAGACCCGCTTCTTGATCGTCTGACGGCCACCCTGGGTATTATCAATCTCAATATAGGTCACATTAACATCGACGAAGAGGGGAGCAGCATAGGTCAAATTACGTAGCCTGGCGTCGTTTGGCATCATGGGAAGAATGGCGCCATTGTTCTCGAAAATGGTCGGCTTCTTGAATTGAGGATTACTGAATTCCAGATGGACTTCATACTCGCGATTCACGGGACCAAGTTGCTGTGCGACAGACTCGTCCTTGTGCCCCATAAGAGCATTCGCTGCGGAGGTACTCATCCCTGTTGCAGATGCAAGAGCAGAGCGAGGTCCACTCAGAGGAATCTCTGGACTTCCGCGAATAATCACTGGATTCACCATGGTAATAATTTCAGGAATATCCACATTCATGAAATGATTCACGCTTTCCAATTGGTGACTGATGATCTGTTTTCCATCGGCTTGTCCGAAATACAGATCAAGCGTATGATGCCAGACCTTCGTTTCGGTATTACTCATGTAGGACTTCATTTGCACAGACGTGGCAAATCAATTTTTCGTTTTCCACGTCTTTAGGTACTTCGGGACATGGCCGAGTGGGTAAGGAGGGAGGATAGGAAGGGGAGGGAGAGGAACGATACGATATTGTCCCAAAGGTACCCATCTGGGATTTATATTTCGATCTTGCTCGGTAGGGTTTTTCCGTTTATTATCATTCATTCTATTAGTATGTCTGATACTAGAACGTTAAAAATAAGCAAACAGGCGTTTCGTCAGACGAAGAATAAGAAGAAGCAAAAGGGAGGATATGATGATGCCCCTCCTCCTGCAATGTCGACGGCCAGTGTTCCAGCCCTTCCGCCGCTGATTGCTGTTAGCGCTGCTCCCACTCCTGCGCCTGCTGCGCCTCCCAGTTCGCCTCCCACTTTTGCTTCGCCAACAAAAGGCGGAGGGCTCCAGCTTGCGCCAAAGAAGGAAAAACTTACGTTAACAAAGGGAAAATCCAAGACACGATCCAATCGAAAAGTCGTCCGGATTCAACTTGGGAATTTTCGAAAGAGCGTGAAACGCGCAAAGGATATTGTTACCGAAAGTAAAGAAAAAACCATCGAAGATATTGAAGAGATCTTATCTTCTGCGGGGATTATTAAGAAACGTACAGGTGCAATGAGTGAGGGGAAAAAGGAAACCCTTCGTGGAATCTACAGAGATTATTTGCAACTCCGGTCTAATGCCCTCTAGCTGCGGAATTTCTCCGACTAAGTAGAATGAGCAACAACAATGGAAATACTTCTCCACGCGTTCAGCAGGCTTTAGCGGAGGCATACCCTAATGCAAACAGTTTACAGGAGGCAAAGAATCTTGCTGCTGCCAATAAGGCTAAGGCGAATGCCGCTATGGCAGCGGCCAGGGCAAATATGAATGCCGCCGCGGCTGCAGCGGCTGCTGCGAATAAGGCTGCCGCTTCTGGCACCCCATCTGCAGCAAACGCAGCCGCTAATGCTGCAAAGAATGCAAATAAAACTGCCCTCAATGCAGCCGCTGCAGCAAACGCAGCAAATAACGCCGCTGCCCAAGCTGCTGGAGCTGCTGGAGCATCTCTTAAAAATGGAATGGGGGGTGGACGCAGGCGCAAGACACGCAGCAGGAGATAAAATTCCAATATTCCGATATTCCGACATATACAAATTCCACATCTGGAATTTGTATAGGTGAAAATATTGAGATAGAATAGAATGTTTGGACTCTTTAAGTCAAAGGAACAGAAGCTTCAGGACAGTTTCCAGGATGCGATCTTTAAGAGGGATTATATCACTGCCGCGGATCTTGTTCAACAAGGTGCAAATATACTTACACCTTTGCAAGAAAAACGAGTGAATAAAATCGTTCCTATCTCCCCATTAATCTATACGTTAAAATCTGCTCTTAACTCTGGATATGTAAATGGATATAATGGTCGGTATCAAATTGTAAGACCTTATCCTGGAGCAAAAGAGTTTATTGACCTGCTCATAGAGAATGGGGCTGATGTAACAGAAAAGCACTACGGTAGATCACCATTACTTATCTCTCTAAATCAGGTACTCCATAATGTTGGCTTTTTTTGTCCCATCATAAAAACCCTTTATTCCTTTGATCAAGATACAACTGGGGCGAATGAGTATGAAATGAATATGTTAACCAAGTGTACTCAACAGGGTGGCAGACGCAGACGCAGCACCAGGCGCACCAGGCGCAGCAAGAGCCGGTCTAAGGCACGTCGAACCTAAACGCGCTTGATATATATATAATAGGATGATCTCATTGTATAGAAATTTATACACTGAATACAGCTCTAAATACGGAGAGAAAACCTGTATTCTTCTCATGGTTGGAAAATTTTATGAACTCTATGATTTTGTCGATTCAAATGGTAATACGACCACATCCATATGCTCAGCAGTAGAGCGTATGAATATCGCTCTTAGCGAGGAACCAAACAAAGGTCCAAATGGAGAAACCTTGCTTAAGGCAGGAATCCCTGAACAAACCCTTCATAAATTCGCCCAAGTTCTTACCCAGGATGGGTGGACGATTGTGGTCGTGGATCAAGTCAAAGAGAAGGATCGAGTCGTGGATCGTATTACCACTCGTATTTTGAGCCCAGGGACTCATCATGAAACAGCAACCCGCCAACGTCTTTCTCTAGCAGCCTTATGTATTCAGGGATCGTTCGCCTTATCTCTCATCGATATTCCTACTGGAGAAATGTTCAGTCATTGTACCTCTTCTCCTAGTGAACTCTTACATATGATGCAGGTATACAATGTCAAGGAAATTCTCGTGAAACAAAGTACGTATGACGAAGCCACCCTTCGTTCCATGTTCGGCATTCATTGTACGCTGCATCTTTCCAAAACCCCAATTGATCGCGCTTATGCCTCAGATCTGTTTCGCGAGGAACTCTTCGCTTCTGTAACAAAATCCCTTGCTCCCCTCTCACTCCCTTTTCCACGGAATGTTTTCCTCGAACAAACCTTGTGCACTCTCCTCCAGTTCGTCACGGATCATTTCCCTCACCACTCTATCCCCATTCTTCGCCATACCATGCACAATCCAAATACATTTGTACAGGTGAATAATAATCTTCTCGAACAAATCAATTATATTACGTATAAGGAAGGGCAGACGTCTATTCTGGATCTTCTCGAGAAAACCCGCACGGCTATAGGGGCTCGTGCTCTGCGGGAACGTATGTTGAGACCGATTACTTGCGAGACAGAGCTGGAGCGGCGATGGGAACATGTGGAATGGGGAACGAGATTGTTAACTGATCCAACTGACTTGCATGGAAATGTCCAGAGGAATTTGAAAGGAATGTATGATTTACCCCGCCTCCATACGAAACTCTCTGCCGGCTGCCCCACGGCTCTTGATATCCTCCAGCTCTTTCAAAGTTATGCTCATACCGAATGTCTTCTCACTGATTTAGCCGATAGTCCTCTTGCTTACTCTGACGCTGAATTGGTTCGCGACTACAGAACTGTCTTCACGAACTGTTTCGATGAAGATAAGGCGAACCGCCGTCAGAATGGAGAATTTGTGGGATATCTTCGCTCTCCTAAAACAATTGCCTGTGAGACAGAGATTCAGGAGCTCTTGGATGGATGGAAGAAGACGTGGGCGACTTTTTGTAAAGCGAATCATCTTCCCCAGTCAGGATCATTCGAGAGAAAAGACGGGGAGCTTCAATTTGAATGCCCTCGTTCTATGGCGAAGGGATTAGATGCGGCGAAGGGATTAGATGCGGCGAAGGGCATCACCTACGAGATGAAAAAATCGGGTCCTCTTATTCTCCATTCCCCAACTCTTACATCCATCACATCGACCTTCCATGATCTGTGCCGAAAGCTGGAGACCACCCTCACTCAGGAACTCAGAGTTCTCTGTGACACAGTATGGAGTAAGCTTGAACCGATTCAGGAGAAATGGATTGACTGGATAGGCTATGTGGATTGTACGATAACCTTAGCCAGTGTGGCCGTGGATCAGGTCTGGGTACGTCCATCTATCTCAACCGAACTGAACATCAAAGGATTACGCCATCCACTTATTGAGTCGCGAAAGACTCGCCTCGCTTATGTGAAACATGATGTCACGCTAGGATCTCCTGGCGGATGGTTGCTCTATGGTGTCAACGCGAGTGGAAAATCAAGTCTGATGAAAGCGGTGGGAATATCTGTGCTCTTGGCTCAGGCAGGATCGTTCGTCCCTGCTGATACCATGAGTCTTCGCCCCTATCATTCCCTCTTTAGCCGTATTTGGAGTCACGATAATGTCTGGACAGGTCTTTCCTCGTTTGCGGTGGAAGTGGGAGAGTTGCGAGATATTCTCGAGGGAGCAAATGATCGAAGTTTAGTTCTGGGTGATGAAGTTTGTAGTGGAACTGAATCAATATCAGCAACGGCTCTCGTCGCAAGTACTCTGGAACATCTCGATGAAAAAAAGGCACATTTCCTCTTTGCCACGCACTTACATGATCTGTTAAAGGTGCCTGGATGTCTGCCCCGTCCAGGCATTGCGGTCTTCCATCTTCGTGTCATTCGCACCTTGGATGGAAAGCTCATCTATGACAGAACCTTGCATCCTGGGAGTGGATCCTCGACGTACGGGCTCGAAGTCGCCAAAGCGATGAATCTCCCCTTTGCCTGCCTTGAACGAGCGTATGCCATTCGCAATCAACTCATTGGAGAGACTGCAGTGCAAAGTAGCTGGAATAGCGAGTTGATCAAGAAAACCTGTGAACTCTGCGGGTCGACGACGAACCTTGAAGTGCATCATATCCAGCACAGGGAACATGGGGGGAATAATCAAGTGAGGAATCTCATTGTCTTGTGTGATGCATGTCATGATAAGCATCATGCGGGGAAGCTGGAGATTCCTCCACTGCAGCAAACCTCGGATGGACAAGAACGGGTTTCTCTTCCTGGGTCGGTATCAGAGGTAAAATCAACAGAAAGAAGTCAAGATGAAGTGGAAACCATTACATCTACGCTTCGGAAATACAAGGGACGACCTCCTGAACGGATATCGGCGGCCTTGCAAGAGGAAGGTATTTCAATGAAAATTGCTGAATTGAAGCGATTTATACGGAAGGGGTAGCACTTGGCGTTGGAGTGCCAGCAGGCAGGGCAATGTAGGTCATGGGACCCATGGCGCCCTGTGCGCCCTGCACGCCGGCAACGCCATCAGCGCCTGCAGCACCCTGGGCACCTGCAGCACCCTGGGCACCAGGAAGACCGTCGCGCCCTGCGGGACCCTCGCGCCCTTCGCGGCCATCACGTCCAGCGGGACCCTCTGGA
>Ga0114958_10001132_pt1 | contig 21397 bp, 12 predicted proteins | sample C_130208_EF_Meta_FD_89577 | JGI IMG/M metagenome (GOLD analysis project Ga0114958, IMG submission 89577) | Freshwater microbial communities from Lake Croche, Canada to study carbon cycling - C_130208_EF_MetaG | ecosystem: Environmental > Aquatic > Freshwater > Lake | place: Lake Croche, Canada...
AATCCTGCAAACATGCCTAGCATGACTTTGTTCGATAATAAATTTCAGTACAATGAAATGTTGGTAGAAAAGAATATCAATTTTTATACCAACTGTGAACATCATTTTGTACCTTTTTTCGGCAAGGCGCACGTGGCTTATATAAGCAGCGGTAAGGTAATAGGTTTAAGTAAATTGAATCGATTGGTTGAATATTTTTCGAAACGTCCACAAGTTCAAGAACGTTTAACTATGCAAATTGGTAAAGCATTACAAACTGTATTACAAACACAGGATGTTGCTATAATGATGGATGCCAAGCATTTGTGTGTATCTAGTAGAGGAGTAAAAGACGATAGTTCTAACACCATTACAACTTATTTTGGTGGAAAGTTTCAGGAGGAAAAAACTAAAAATGAATTCTTAAAATACATCGATATAAACGATTAGTTAGTTGCTGGGTTAGCAATGGTATCATTGATTGGCGAGGGAAACTTCGCCATTTTTATTTAATTTTATAAAAATTATTTTACATGTCAAAAAATGTGTTTGTATTTCCAGGTCAAGGAAGTCAGTTTGTGGGAATGGGTAAAAATTTATATGAGACCAATGCTTTTGCAAAAGAAATGTTTGAAAAAGCAAATGAAATTTTAGGCTTCAGAATAAGTGACATTATGTTTGATGGAACAGACGAGCAGTTAAAACAAACCAACGTTACACAACCTGCTATTTTTATACATTCCATAGTGGCCTATTTAACGATTCCCTCTGAAAATGCAGTAGCACCCGATATGGTCGCTGGACATAGTTTAGGAGAGTTTAGTGCACTGGTGGCCAATAAAACTTTAAGTTTCGAAGATGCATTGCTATTAGTAAGTGTGCGCGCTAAAGCCATGCAAGCTGCTTGTGCATTAGCACCTTCTACCATGGCGGCAGTATTGGCTTTGGCGGATGATAAAGTTGAGGAAGTATGTGCATTAGTGCAAAAAGAAACAGGAGAAGTAGTAGTACCTGCTAATTATAATTGTCCTGGGCAATTGGTAATATCTGGCAGCATCAAAGGTATTGAAGTGGCCTGTGCGCAAATGAAAGCAGCAGGTGCTAAGCGTGCCTTGGTATTGCCTGTAGGTGGTGCCTTTCATTCCCCTTTAATGAATCCAGCGAAAATAGAATTAGCAGCGGCAATTGAATCAACTACTTTTAACAAACCCATTTGTCCGGTGTATCAAAATGTGGTAGCTTCTGCTGTAACCGACCCGACTCAAATAAAACAAAATTTAATTGCGCAATTAACAGGCGCAGTAAAATGGACACAAACTGTGCAAGCCATGGTAGCGGATGGAGCCACTCATTTCACTGAAGTAGGACCGGGAAAAGTGTTGCAAGGATTGGTGCAAAAGGTATATAAGGAAGCGGTGGTAGCGGGCGTTCAATAAGCGTTTGCTAAATTTTAAAAACTTATTTGATTAAAAATTAATAGCACAATTTAACCATTCCGGGTTGAAACGTGCATTGTATTTTTTATAAAAATTAATGGCAGGCTCATTCCAGTCCAATACTTGCCAATTGATGCCAATAAATTTTTTATCTTTTGCTTCCTGTATTAATTGATCAAATAATAAGCTTCCAATATTTTTTCCGCGCATTTCTTCGGTGACTAATAAATCTTCTAAATATATCCTTTGTCCTTTCCAAGTAGAATACCGAATGTAATATAAAGCCATCCCCACCACGACGCCACTTACTTCGGCTACAAAGGCCCACCACACTGGATTTTTACCAAAACCGCTTTCTTCAAAATGGGATAAAGTAACGGTCACCTCCTCTGGTGCTTTTTCGTAAACTGCTAATTCTTGAATTAAATCTAACAGCCTTGCACAATCTGTTTTTTTTGCTCGACGTATTACTATGTCCATTAGATTCATTTAGATTAAAAAAATAAAATTAGATTTTAGCTAAAGCTTGTGTTAAATCCGCTTCCAAATCTTCAAAATTTTCTATGCCAACACTCATTCTAATTAAACCATCGGTGATGCCATATTTAATTCTTTCTTCTCTAGAAATACCATAATGGGTCATGCTGGCAGGATGAGAAACTAAAGTATCAACGGTCCCTAAAGAAACAGCTCTTGTACAAACTTCTAAAGCGTCTATAAATGTTTTTCCTGCTTCAATGCCCCCTTTTAATTCAAAACTTATTAAAGGTGCATGTTGTTTCATTTGCTTTTTAGCAATATCATGATCTGGATGACTTGCCAATCCTGTATAATTTACTTTTTCAACTGCGTTGTGGTTGTCTAAAAATGCGGCCACTTTTACAGTATTGCTGCAATGTCTGTCCATCCTAATTTCTAATGTTTTCATGCCTTGAATTAATAAATAGGAATCAAAAGCGTTGGAATTACCACCTAATAAAACATGCCATTTCCAAACCTTAGATTGCATAAATGCAAGGTCTTTTCCTAATAAGACCCCATTTATTGCAGAGCCGTGGCCATTTAAAAATTTAGTTGCAGAATGGAAAACAAAATCGGCACCTAAGGCGAAAGGTTGTTGTAAATAAGGAGTGGCAACGGTATTGTCTACAGATACTTTAATATCTTTTTTATGTGCAAGCAAACAGATGGCTTCAATGTCAACACACTGCAATGTAGGATTAGCAGGGGTTTCAAGATGTATTAATTTTACAGTTATGTTTTCTTGAATGGTTTTTTCTAATAATTTCAAATCACGCACATCTATCAAAATGGTTTTAATGCCTGCTTCTGATAAAATTTTTTGCATTAATTCTTGCGTACCTCCATATAAAGAATAATGAGAAATCAAGGTATCACCAGCGCTAAGATTGCTTAAAAATAAAGTACTCATGGCTGCTTGGCCACTGGAATGCAATAATGCTTTTAGTTCAAGTGGTTCTCCTTTTTCATTCAATAAGCCATGTGCTTCTAAAGCTTCTATGGTTTTTTCTGCTGCTACAAAAGTGGGGTTACCCCACCTAGAATAAATGCGCGTTTTATCAGTCCCTTTAAATCGTTCCATGCCTTCTTCAGTAGAATCAAAAGTAAAAGTGGAAGTAGCATAAATAGGAGTAGTGTGTGAAAAGTTATCATTTTCTTTACTAGCTGTGTGTAATGTTAAGGTACTAACTCCTTTAAATTTTTTATTTTTCATAGCCTCAATTTGAATAAATATAACACTTTTTATAAGCCCTTATAAATTAGGGATCTTTGCCATTTCAAAAATTAAAATTGTTTTATTTAGATTTACCCATACCGACTTGGAACTACTTACAACTACTTCTAAAATAGGGGTGAATCCTTAATTTTTATTTAGGCCTGCAAATATCTGAAATTTTGACTAAGAAATAGCCCAAATAGCTATTTTTCGTTTCTTATGTGCTAAATTTGATCCGACTATGATCGCATTTTTACAAGGTAATTTTGTACAATTAACACCCGCTAAACTTATTGTTGAAGTGGGAGGGGTAGGGTATGAGGTAAATATTAGTTTAAATACTTATGAAGCCATCTCTAAAAAAGAGAAAGGTTTATTACATACTTACTTACACATCACAGAAAATGCGCAAGTACTTTTTGGTTTTTTTGATCCCCAAGAGAAGGAATTATTTTTGCAATTAATAAGTGTCTCCGGCGTAGGGGCTAGTACTGCTAGAATGATGTTGTCTGGAATGCAGCCGCAGGAAATAATTAGCGCTATTGTGCAAGGAGACGCTAGACAACTAGAACAAATAAAAGGTATTGGAAAAAAATCGGCAGAAAGATTGGTACTGGAATTAAGAGATAAGTTGTCAAAGATAAATATAAACAATAACCCAGCTGGAGGCTTTGCAGTTTCTAATAAAAACACCCCCCCTCAAGATGCTATCCAGGCATTAATTTCATTAGGTATTCAAAAAGTAGTTGCCGAAAAAGCAGTGGATAAAACCATTCAAACAGAAGGCGCAGCTTTAACTTTAGAATCCTTAATCAAAGCGGCACTTAAAAACTGCTAGTTAATCATTTACAATTTAAACTCCTTTGAAAATTATTCAAACGGTTTTAATTTCCTTTTTTGTACTTCTTCTTGGGGGCGATGTAGCAGCGCAAGTTAAAACTAGTTTGAAAGTTCCTTTTGCAGAAAATATCATTTATAAGGGAAAAGATTCCATCAAAAAAAAATATGCTAAGGATTCAATTCACTATCCTATAAAAGACAAGCGCGGTGATTTTTTATCAGAGCCAAGCAATAACCCTTTTGAATTTCGGGATACCAGTGTTTTAAAAAGAAGAGTGGAGTATCATGCTGCGTCGAAGAGTTATTTTATAACGGAGATGATAGCAGATAAGCCACAACGCATACCCGCCACTTTAACCTTTGATGAGTTTTGGAAATTGAAAACAAAAAAAGACGAGGAAGCGTATTTTAGACAAAGGGCCAATTCATTAGGAACTTTAAATCGAAAAATAATCAGACCTAAAGTAAAAGTTTACAATAGTTATTTTGATAGATTGTTTGGTAAAACAGATACTAATTTAAAAGTTAGTATTAAGCCAGTTGGTGAAATAAACATGATGGCTGGCTATCAAGGCCAAAATGTGGCCAATCCTATTTTGCCAGAAGCAGCTAGAAAAAATGGAGGGTTTGATTTTTCAGCCAATACAAATTTTAGTATGAATGCAAGTATTGGGGATAAGTTAAAAATACCCATTAATATAAACTCTTTGTCCAACCTAGGCTTTGACAATCAAATAAAACTAAATTATACAGGAAAGAAAGATGAAATCGTAAAGTCGATTGATGCGGGAAATATTAATTATATTTCTAGAAGTACACTTATTCCAAGTACTCAAAATTTATTCGGAGTTAAGACTCAATTACAATTTGGTAGATTATTTGTGACGGCTGCCATTGCAAATCAAAAATCGCAAAGACAATCTATTAATTTGCAAGGAGGTAATACTACTCAGCACTTTCAAAAAAGATTGGATGATTATGAAGAAAACAGACACTTTTTATTAGCCCAGTATTTTAGGGATAATTATAACAAAGCGATGGGTAACTTACCCCTCGTAAACACGCAAGCGCAAGTTAAAAGAATTGAAGTATGGGTGACCAATCGAAATGGACAAACCACCAATGCAAGAGATATTGTGGGTTTGGCCGATTTAGGCGAGTCAAAGCCAAGCAAAAAAAGTTTTGAAACCAATCCTGGGAATGTTTATCCAGACAATGGGTCTAACAGTTTATATTCTTCTATCATTAAAGACCCTTCTTCCAGAAACCCTTCACAAGTGTCTAATGTATTAAACTTACCTCCCCTTAGCCTTAGCTCATCGGAAGATTATGAAAGAACTTTTGCACGTAAATTATCAGAGAATGAATATTTTTTTAACCCGCAAATTGGGTTTTTATCTTTAAATATCCCATTACAACCAGATGAAGTGTTAGCGGTGGCTTTTCAATATACCTATAACGGGAAGGTGTTTCAAGTAGGAGAATTCTCTAATGATGTTGCACTGAATCCAAACAATGGGGTTCAACAAATTATGTTCCTTAAATTACTAAAAGCCACTACGCAAAGAACCGATAGGCCTATTTGGGACTTAATGATGAAAAACGTTTATTCTTTGGATTTATTTGGAACCATTCAGCCAACAGATTTTCAATTGAATGTATTGTATGAAGATCCAAGTTTGGGTCAAAAAAGATATTTACCATATACAGATAAGGCGGTTGAAGGACAAGCTTTAATTAAAATACTACATTTAGATCGATTAAATAATAGAAATGATCCTCAACCTGATGGAGTTTTTGATTATGTGGAAGGCTTTACGGTATTATCTAAAATGGGTAGAATCGTTTTTCCTTTATTAGAACCTTTTGGTCGAGATCTAGATTCACTTGCTTTTTCTACCAAAGCTATTGCAGTAAAAGAAAAATATTTATTTCCACAATTGTATCGAAATATTAAAGCAGATGCACAAACCTATACCAACTTAAATAGGTTTGTTATGGAAGGAGAAGTAAAGGGAGCAGGTGGCGGTGCTGAAATTAGTCTAAATGCTTTTAATGTACCTCCAGGTTCAGTAAGTGTTAGAGCTGGCGGACAAATATTAAAAGAGGGTTTAGATTATTTAGTGGATTATGGTTCTGGTACTGTTAGAATTATTAATCCTGGAATTTTAAGTTCCAATATTCCTGTGAATGTTTCTTTTGAAAATAATTTGGGATTTGGTTTTCAAGAAAGAGGATTTAGAGCATTGCGATTAGATTATGTAGCTAGTAAAAATTTTAATATTGGTTTTTCAACTGAAAGATTAAGTGAACGTCCTTTTTTTACTAAAACAAATTTTGGATCCGATCCCATTAAAAATGCCCTGTATGGAATGGACTTTAATTACAAAGGCGAATTGCCTGGTGTGACCAATGCTTTAAATAAACTTCCCTTCTATAAAACCAAAGCCAAATCTTATCTTTCTGCCTATGGGGAAGTCGCTTATTTGAAACCAGGGCATGCGCAACAAATTGGCAAAGGAGGTAGTGGATTAGTTTATTTAGATGATTTTGAATCTACTCGAACCAATATTGATTTGCGTTTCCCCTTTACTTCTTGGACTTTGGCTTCAACTCCCTATAGAGACATTAAAGACAATACAATTACTACCTATGAGGAGGCTACCTTGTTGGATTCCATAGATTATAATAAACGAAGAGCACGTATCGCTTGGTACACGATTGAGCCTACTTTACAAAATAGAAACAGTTCCAATAATCCATTGAGTGCAAATTTAGCTGCCTTAAGCGACCCAAGAATAAGACAAGTTTTTACCAATGAACTTTTTCCTAACAAAACAACCAATATTACAGATGTTCAGTTGCCTACTTTTGATTTAACCTATTACCCGAAAGATAGAGGTCCTTATAATTATCATTTAAAAGACTTAGATACGAAAGGGCAATTTAATCATCCTGCAGAAAAATGGGGCGGTATCATGCGCGCTTTAGATCAAACTGACTTTGAAACCAATGTAATTGAATATGTCGAATTTTGGGTACAAGATCCATTTATAAAATCAAGTGCAACCAAGGGTCAGCTAGTGCTGAATTTAGGAAATGTAAGTGAGGATATTTTAAAAGATGGACGGCGTTTTTATGAAAATGGAATTCCGACTCCCAATATCTTAGCTTCAATTGATAGCTCCACTTGGGGGAGGGTGCCCATTAATCCAATTCAAATTACCAATGCATTTAGTAATAATCCGGACGATAGAAATTATCAGGATGTTGGATTTGATGGAATAGATGACGACGGTGAAAGAGTAAAAAGAAAAACGTTTATTGATCAGTTAGCTACTCAAGGACTCGGCGAGGTAGTCAAAAGGGAAATGACAAATGACCCAAGTGCTGATAATTACAAATGGTATCGAGACAATGCTTATACCACCATCAATGCTGGTATTTTAGATAGGTATAAATATTTTAATAATCCACAAGGCAATTCGCCTGTGGCAGGCACCAGTGTGTATAGCAGCGCTGCCACGATGCTTCCAGACAATGAGGATTTAAATAGAGACAATACATTAAATGAATCTGAATCTTATTGGGAGTATGTGATAGATTTAAAAAAAGGCAATTTGGGAGTTGGGTCCAATTATATTACTGATACAAAGCAAGTAGCGGTAACTTATGCAGATGGTACCGCCCATACAGAAGATTGGTATTTATTTAGAGTTCCCATTCGGGACACAAAGAAAAAGTCAATTGGGGGTATTTCCGATTTTAGATCAATCCGTTTTATGAGAATGTATATGACTGGCTTTGAAGATTCCATAACTATGAGATTTGCAAAATTAGATTTAGTGCGCAACCAATGGAGACAATACGCCAATGAAATTGATGGCTCAGGTAATTATAAAACACTTGCATTCGATAATACCACGGTCAATACTTTAGCGGTAAGTATAGAGCAGAATGGAAGTAGGCAACCTATTAATTACATCATTCCACCAGGGATTGAGCGGGTTCAACTTTTGAGTAATAATGGGGTGAACTTGATGCAAAATGAGCAGGCCTTAAGTGTTCAATTGAATAATTTACAAAAGGGTAAATCGCCAAGAGGGGTCTTTAAGACCATGAATATTGATATTCGTAAATATGGTAATTTATCAATGTTTTTACATGCTGAAAGTCAAATTCCATCTACCAATATAAGTAATGGGGATATTACCGCAGTAATAAGAATGGGACCCGATTTTCAAAATAATTTTTATGAAATAAGAATACCATTAAAAATGACCCCTGCGGGTACCTATACTAATGCACAATCAGCTATCGTATGGCCAGCAGAAAATAGTTTAAATCTAAATTTAATTGATTTGGTAAATCTTAAATTAGATAGAGATAAAAAACATTTATCCAATACAGAAAAATATTCAATGGATATTATGTCTGGAACCAATACGGGACAACGTTATTCCGTAATGGGAAATCCTAATTTAGGTGAAATCAGAGGCATATTAGTTGCATTTGAAAATACTTCTTCGCAAAATAGCATTAATGCAGAAGTTTGGGTGAATGAATTAAGGTTGTCGGATATGGACGAAAGTGGTTCTTATGCTGCATTAGGAAGAATGGATTTAATTTTGGCAGATTTAGGAAATATTTCGCTTTCAATGAACAAGCGCACAGCTGGCTTTGGAACGATAGAACAAAATATGAATCAAAGGGCAAGAACTGGGCTTACTCAATTTGACTTGGCTACCAATATAGATGCAGGTAAATTACTTCCTAAACAAGTTAAAATGTCCATTCCAATTTTTGCTAGCTTGAATAAATCTATTGAAAATCCGGAGTATGATCCATTTAATAAAGATATTAAGTATGATAAAGAGATAAGTACTTTGCAGGGTCGTCAACGTGACTCAGTCGTTAATCTTTCCACGAATCAGGCTACGATTAAAACATTAAATTTTACCAATGTGCGCCTATTGCCAAAAGGGAAAGCCAACTTATTTAGTATTAGCAATTTTGATTTGAGTTATTCCTATTCACAGTTGTTGCAGACAAGTCCAGTTATTGAACAAAACAAAATGACTAAACAAAGAGGCGCCATTGGATATACATTTAACAATCAAGTAAAAAGTATTGAGCCCTTTAGAAAATTGATAAAAACCAATTGGGCTTGGCTTACTTGGTTAAAGGATATTAATTTTAGCCCTGCACCAAGTTTAATTAGTTATAGAACGGTGTTAGATAGGCAATATGGAGCCTATACGCCAAGAATTATAAATTCCTCCGATAGAACCATTGACAAAGTAGAAACCACTTATGATAAATATTTTACCAAAAGTCAACTGTTTACAATGCGCTGGCCTTTTACAAGGTCTTTGAATATGGATTTTAATGCCAATATGAATTCAAGGATTGATGAACCTGATGGACCCAATGGTTCGCTATCATCCAAAGATTTAATAACCCGAATGATCCCTTTTATTAATAGTGGTAGAAATACTTTATACAGTCAAAAGGCTATGGTTAGATACGATATTCCCACCAACAAGTTGCCATTGACAAATTGGATTTTGGCTAATTTGAATGCAGCCACCAGTTATAATTGGATTGGTTCAAGTAGGCTAGCAGTTGATTTGGGCAATACCATTGAAAATACCTTAGCTTACCAAGCAATGGCACAGTTTAATTTTACGATGCTGTATAAGAAGTCGAAGTATTTAAATGCTGCAATTAGTACCGTAAATAATACAGCCAAGCAAACCATCACCAATCCATTGGCCACTAAAATATTAATGACTAAAGAAGAGGCCTTGTTTGGTATAACAGGAAAGGCAAGAGACGCTACATTAAAAAAATGGAGAGCAGCTAGAAGGCAGGAGCGAATTGCGCAAAGGGTATTAAAAGCCAACGAGCCCATTCAGGTACTTGGTGGAATTAAAACCATTGCCCAATTTTTAACGATGTTAAAAACAGCCAGTGGGGATTATACAGAAAGTTTTAATAGCCGATTACCAGGCTATGATGGCAATGTAGAATTTATAAATAAAACAGGAACCGGATTTTCGCCTACCATCGATTATATGTTTTTAGGAAGACAGCCCGATTCCAATTGGTTGAATGATCAATACGTCCATCATCAAATTAAAAGAGATCCAAATTTTAATATGATTTTTAGACAAACTTTTGATCAAAAACTTTCATTTAGAATGATGGTTGAACCTGTTAAATCTTTAATCATTGATGTGGTGTTCAATAAATCTTTTAGTAAAGAATATACAGAGCTTTTTAAAGACACAAATAGTTATACTGGAGTTGATAATCCAAAATATGACAATCCAACCCATGCCAATCCCTTATCGGCTGGGGGCTTTAATATTAGTTATATGGCGTTGAACACTTTTTTTTCAACCCATAATCCTAATGTAATTTCAACACAGTTTAAAGCATTTGAAAATTATCGACAACAAATTTCACTAAGGGTGGCTAGCAATAATAGTTACTGGAACAATTTGTCCGCTAATAAAAAGATAACAGGTGGTTATGCAAATGGCTACAGTAAGTATGCTCAAGATGTTTTAATTCCAGCATTTATAGCTGCTTATACCGGGCAAGATCCACAAAAAGTATCACTTTTAAATCAAACCAATTCAAGCATTAGGTCCAACCCATTTTCTGGAATGTTACCAAAGCCTAATTGGAATATTTTATACAATGGACTTTCCAAATCGCCAATACTCTCCTCTATATTTTCAAATATTACATTAACACATGGATACAATAGCAACTTATCAATGAATGGGTTTACAAGTTCTTTAATGTATGCAGATACAGGTAAAAGAAATGCGCCCTCTTTTTTAGATACGGTAAGTAAAAATTACATTCCTTATTTCTTAATACCTAATATTACCATTAGTGAGCGAATGGAACCATTAATAGGAATTAACTTAACTACGGTTACCCAGTGGTCACTACGTTTTGAATACAAGAAAAGCAGAATTTTATCTTTAAGTTTGATAGATTATCAATTGAGTGAAAACAATAGTACTGAATTTATTTTTGGAACGGCCTTTCGAAAAAAGGGATTAAAACTACCATTTAGTTTACCAGGCTTAACCAACAATAAATTAAATAATGATTTGACTTTGAGATTTGATATGTCTATTCGTGATGTATACAATAGCAACAGTAGATTAGATCAAAAAGAGGCCTATGGAACTGGAGGTCAAAAAGAATTGACCATACAACCATCTATTGATTATGTTTTAAATAGTAGAATTAATTTAAAATTCTTTTTTGATCAAAGAAGAACGACCCCATATATTTCTTCTTCACCACCAATTACCAATACTAGGGCGGGTGTAAATATTAGAATTGCCTTATAATTCTATAATGGCTTTATCCTTTTTTAAATGCCCATTCTATTAGTACTTTCCAATTTACTTTTTTACCATACAATAAAATTCCAGTTCGGTAAATGCGGCCGCTTAGCCAAGTCGTGAAAATAAATCCAGCAATTAAGATTAACATGCTTAAAATCAATTCCCAATAACTCACTGCATTTGGAACGCCATAAGCGACTCTAGCCATCATGACCATTGGCGAACTAAATGGAATGATACTCGCCCAAAATGCAATAGGGGTGTTTGGATTTTGGGTCACCATATTGGTAATCAAATAGGACAGAATTATGGGCATGGTAATAGGAAACATTAAACTTTGAGCATCCTGTGGATCTTCATTTACCGTGCTTCCCACTGCAGCAAACAAAGCGGCATAAAATAAATAGCCCCCTAAAAAATAAAATATAAAGCAACCGATAATTAACGGCCAATTGGCAGTCGCAATAGTGTGTTGAAAATTATAAATTTTAACAGCCGATTCACTGGCTTGCATTATACCGCCGCCCATTTGTCCGTTGTTTTGTTGGAGGTTAGCTACTTGTTGTTGAACATCGGCCGGTAGAAATCCGCTAGCAGCAGTGGTTAAACTAATGATTAATAGGATCCATAATAAAAACTGAGTGAGTCCAACAGCACCTATGCCAATAATTTTACCCATCATGAGTTCAAATGGTTTAACACTACTTATGATAACTTCGGCAATTCGGTTTGTTTTTTCTTCCATTACCCCGCGCATTACCATCGTGCCATAAATGAACAGCGTAATGTATATTAATAATCCACTCGCATAGCCAATACCCATCGCCAAAGTGGCGTTACTTTCTTTGCTGGTATTATCCTTGTCTTCATAGGCTTTCAATTCTGAAAATTGAGCAGCTTTGTGTATGGAATCTAAAACATTTTGATGAATACCTGCTGCTTGTAACATTTGATCTTCAATGGCACTATTTATTTTATTAGTGATGCTTTCTTGTAGCATCAATCCCATCGATTTTTTTGATCTTAAAATATAATTAGTTTGTTTGGCGTCGTCAAATTTAGGGATAACTAAAATATCTGTAAATCCTTTTTTTTGATAATTAATGGTATCGACATTGGTTGGAAAACTGAAATTAATTTGAGCAGTGTTTTGCAAAGAATTTTTTATAAATCCATTGGGATCCACCACGGCTATATTTCTTTGCTCTATGCCAGAAATAGACAAATAGGCCGAAGCTGCTATTAATCCCACTATCAACAAGGGTGTTAAAAAAGTCAACAGTAAAAAACGTTTATTTTTTACTCTGCTACCGTATTCTCTTTGTATAATTAACCAAGTCTTATTCATCATCTTTAAATTTATTATTACTTATTTTGAAATGCTCTTGCACCAGCATGAGTACCTTCTACAAGATGTATAAAAATATCATTTAAGGAAGGCAGCACTTCATTAAAACCAATGATCTGCAAGTTTTGATCAATTAATTGTTTTAGCAAGTCATTGGAACGAAAACCTTCGTTTATTTTAACCAATGTTTTTTTGGATTCTGTTCTTACAATACTAAAAGCGTCGCTATCAGATAAGCCAATACCAGATTCAGTTTCAATAGAAAAAATATTTTCTTTATATTGTTGCTTAATGTCTAATACGGTACCGTCTAAAATTTTCTTACCTAAATTAACGAGTACAATTTGATCACAAATTTCTTCCACTTGTTCCATGCGGTGGGTGCTAAATATAATAGTTGCTCCTTTTTTAGCTAGGTTGTATATTTCGTCCTTAATTAAATTTGCATTTAACGGGTCTAAACCACTAAAAGGTTCATCTAAAATAATTAAGGATGGTTCATGGAGAACGGTTATTACAAATTGTAATTTTTGACTCATTCCTTTACTTAAATCTTCTACTTTTTTATTCCACCAACTTTCCATTTCAAATTTCTTAAACCAATATTGTATTTTTTCCATTGCAACTGCTTTAGACAAACCTTTTAGTTGTGCTAAATACAAAGCTTGCTCTCCAATTTTCATTTTTTTATATAGGCCACGTTCTTCAGGCATGTAGCCAATTTTTTGGATGTCGTTGACTGCATCAAAAGGCTTTCCATCTAAAATAATAGATCCACCATCAGGGTAAAATATACCTGTGATCATTCTTAGCAGGGTGGTTTTACCTGCACCATTTGGGCCCAATAAACCAAAAATACTTCCTCTTTTAATGTCAAAACTAATATCGTCCACGGCTTTTTGAGTGGCGTAATATTTTCTTAAATTTTTCAAACTTAAAAGTGCATCCATCTTTTATAAATTAATAATCAAAAGTAAATTCATTTTTTGATTGTAGTACATAAAATAGGAAGAACGGAAAAAGAAACCCATCACCGAATTTGTAAGTGGATAATAGGTTATATTCGTAATTAATTTTTGCACCATGTTCAGAAAGAAGTTTTTCATTCTAATTACACTGTGTTTTTTTGTAATCGGTCTAAGTAGTTGGGGCTTTTTAGTACATCGTACCATCAATCAATTGGCCATTTATAGTTTACCAGCACCTTTACAATCTTATTTTTATCTAGATCAAGCTTATTTAGTGTCCAACGCACCCCGTCCAGATTTAAGAAGAAAAAAGGATAAGTTGGAAGCAGCCAAACATTTTATCGATTTAGAAGTATACGGCCCCAATGCGGTCAATAACATGCCAAAGGATTGGGCTGTTGCAGTAAAAAAATATTCGGTAGATACTTTGTTGAAACATGGGTGGGCTCCTTATTTAATTATCAAAGAATTAGATAAACTTACCAATGCATTTCGTTCTAAAAATAAAGACAGCATCTTATTTTATGCTGCTGATATTGGGCATTACATTGGAGATATACAAGTGCCCTTGCATACTACTATAAATTATGACGGGCAACAAACCAATCAAAAAGGGTTGCACAGTTTATGGGAATCTTTTATACCTACATTGCGCATCAATCAATATCAATTATTCCATCCGCACAAGGCAACTTATTTAAAAAATCCGAAAGAAGTATTGTGGGAAGACATTCGAAAAGCAAACAGTTTGATTCCTGCGTTGTTGGCGGTAGAAAAAGAAGTGTCTATTCAATTTAAGCCTGAAAATAAATACAAAACGAAATTGCGGAATGGGAAAATAATTAAAACATATTCAAAGGCATTTGCAGAAGCGTATGCTAATGGTTTGGGTTCAACCATTAATACACAATTAATTGCTTCCGCTAATAGAATTGCAGATTTTTGGTACACTGCCTGGGTTAATGCAGGAAAGCCCAACCTAGCTACTCGTGAAATTTCTCCAAACTTATCAGCCGAATTAAAATCTTATCAACTAAATCGTTTAATTCAAGATCATTTTTTATTAAGTAAGCAAGGGAAGCAAGGACATCCAGAAAATTAATTATGAACTAGTTGGAATAACTATGCCATAGCTTAAAGCAATATGTTGGGCTAGTTTTTGTCCATCCATGGCTGCGCTTACAATGCCTCCTGCATAGCCAGCACCTTCACCACAAGGGTATAAATTTTTTATTTGAGGATGGTGTAAGGTATCGGCCTCTCTTGGAATTCGCACCGGAGAGGAGGTTCTACTTTCGGTAGCTACAACAATAGCGTCGTTGGTATAGTAGCCTTTCATCTTTTTCCCAAATGCTTTAAATCCATCTTGTAATGTTGTATGCACAAACTTCGGTAAAGCTTCTTGTAAAGGGGCGGCAATTAATCCCGGTAAATAACTGGCATCAGGTAGGGAACTTGATAGTTGATTGGTACAAAAATCTATCAACCTTGCAGCAGGCGCTACTTGTAATCCACCACCTAATTTAAAAGCAGCTTGTTCAACCTTTTGTTGAAAAGCCAATAACAATAAGGGATGATTGTCGGGTAAACTCGTTTTGTTTTTTTGTAGAAATTGAGCAGCAGTAGGAATATCTATTTGCACCACCATACCACTATTGGCATAAGGGTTATCTCTTTTACTTGGACTCCATCCATTCACTACAATTTCACCTGGAGCGGTTGCTGCTGGGGCTATAATTCCACCCGGGCACATACAAAAACTAAAAACACTTCGATTGCTTACTTGTTCAACCAAGCTATAAGCAGCTGGTGGCAAATGAGGATCGCGCAATAAACAATGATATTGAATGGCATCAATGATGGCTTGCGGATGTTCTACTCTAACCCCAAGTGCAAATGGTTTTGCTTCGATACTAATATTTTTTTCAAATAATAAATTAAATATATCTCGAGCAGAATGGCCGGTAGCTAAAATAATGGCATACGATTTTATTCTATCTCCATCACCTGTAATAACTTCTTTGATTTCATCTTTTTCAATTACAAAATCAACTAATTTTTTTTCAAATAAAACAGTTCCACCCGATGCTTCAATTTGTTCTCGCATCGCAGTAATAATATTTGGTAATTTATTGGTTCCAATATGAGGATGTGCTTCGTATAATATATTTTCCTCGGCACCAAATTGATAAAATAAACGTAAAATTTTATCAATACTTCCGCGTTTATTACTCCTCGTATATAGTTTTCCATCGCTATAAGTTCCTGCTCCGCCTTCCCCAAAACAATAGTTGCTTTCAGGATCAACGATTCCTTCTTTATTTAATTTGGCTAAGTCTCGTCTTCTTGATCTAACATCTTTACCTCTTTCTAGCACAATTGGTTTCAATCCCAATTGAATACATTCCAAAGCGGCAAATAAACCAGCAGGTCCAGCACCAATAATAATAACTTCTTTTGCAGATTTGGGTAAAACCGGAAAATCGATGGAGTCTATCAATCGATTCAATGGCGGTTCATTAATAAAGACCCGTAAACTTAAATTAACCCAAGTTTGTTGCTTGCTTCGGGCATCAATAGATTTTTTGAGCAGTTGATAACCTTTAATAGCTTCCTTGGGTTGGGTGGTAAGTTGGGAAATTACCTTTAAAAGTGTATCCTTATCGGCTGCCTCAGCGGGCGTAAGTTTAATTTGAATAGTAGTTTGCATGGGTTAGGTGTTTATCCTAAAAAAATGCTTTCATTTGAAGGTAAATACCTATCAAGGAAATCCTCAGCTAAAATGGCAAATCATCGCCGGATTCATTGGCAGGAATATCAAAATAAGTGCTTGCTTCCGTAGGGGCAGTGCTGCCTCCTAAGGCAATAGCTTCCATTCTCCAAGCATCTAAATTGGTGATGTAATTGTCTTTACCATCTTTATTCCATTTAGACCCCTTTATGTTAAAAAGTACTTTTACGGTATCCCCAAGGTTAAAACGGTCAGGGATAGTGGTACGGTCCTGAACACATTGAAATTTAACGTAGTTAGTGATGGTTTTACCATTAATATCATCGGTCTTTTCAATTACAAATTCCCTTGTTTTAAAGGTCTCTTTTCGCTGAATAATTTCGTATTTGGCAATTAGCTTGCCTGTTAATTCGTAGCTCATAATTATGATTATATTGGGTAAAGGTAGTCTTTAAAGATGAATTTTAAATAGGGAGGCTAAAAGCAAAAATCTAATTATTTCTAGTAAAAAAAATACTAAAAAAAAATAAGTGGATAACTTGTCATTTATAAGAAAAAGGATATATCTTGAACGACGGATTAGGTGGTAAGAAACAAGCGAGTTATAACGTTTTGAAGACTTGTAAAAAAATCGAAATAAAAAACTTTTTTTTTCAACAATAAGTCGTCATATTCGCACTCCGGTTCAAAATTACTTGATCCTGAATTGGAATTCAAACAGTACCTTTTTTAACAATATCAAAGAGCAAGAACGTAAGATGGTTAAGAGCGCAGATTTAATATGGAGTAATTGCTTAAAAATAATTAAGGATATTGTTGAATGGCAACATTTCAAAACTTGGTTCGAACCTATTCAGCCAGTTGATTTGAAGGACAACGTTTTGATGATTCAAGTGCCTAGTCAATTTTTTTACGAATACATAGAGGAGCATTACGTTAATCTTTTAGCTAAGACTTTAAAACGAGAACTAGGAAAAGAAGCTAGATTAGAATATCGTATCATGGTAGACAGTGGGAACAATAAAAAAGGTTCCATGGATGTACCAGCGAGTGGTATGAAAACATACAATAACAACGAGATGAACTTTCCGTTGGTGATTGACAATCCAGTGAAAAATCCCTTTGTAATTCCTGGGTTGAAAAAAATGCAAATAGACCCTCAATTAAACCATAATTATTTATTTGACTCTTTTATAGAAGGGGATTGCAATAGAGTAGCGCGCCGAGCTGGTAAAACAGTCGCAGAAAAGCCTGGGGCAAACTCATTTAATCCATTAGTTATCTATGGAGGGGTAGGATTAGGAAAAACACATTTGGCACAAGCCATTGGGAATGAAGTAAAACGCATTCATCCTAATAAGGTGGTTTTGTATGTGAGTTCAGAAAAATTTATCAATCAATTTCAAGATCATAGTCGAAATAATGCCATTAATGACTTTATACATTTTTATCAATTGATTGATGTGTTGATTATTGATGATGTTCAATTTTTTAATCGTGCAGAAAAATCTCAAGATGCTTTCTTCGCTATTTTTAATCACTTGCATCAAAGCGGTAAGCAATTGGTATTAACCTCTGACAAAGCGCCTAAAGATTTAGAAGGGTTGCAAGAGCGTTTATTAAGTCGTTTCCGTTGGGGATTAAGTGCCGACATTCAAGTGCCAGATTACGATACGCGCATTGAAATTTTGGAAAAGAAAATGAAGGCGGATGGTTTAGAAATGCCTAAAGAAGTGGTTAAATATGTCGCTTACAATATCAATACCAATGTAAGAGAGTTAGAAGGCGCATTGATATCCTTACTAGCACAATCTTCTTTGAATAAAAAAGAAATTGATGTTGAATTGGCTAAAAAAGTATTGCGCAATTTTGTTAAAACGAGCAGCAAAGAAATTACGATTGATGCCATTCAGAAAATGGTTTGTGAATTCTTTGAAGTGCCTTATGATAAATTGTTGCAAAAAACGCGCAAGCGTGAAATTGTACAAGCGCGTCAAATTACGATGTACTTGGCCAAAGCCTTTACAAAGAACTCTTTAAAAACTATTGGAGAGCATTTTGGGGGTCGTGATCATACTACGGTAATACATTCCTGTCAAACCGTGAAAGATCTAATGGATACTGATTCTATGTTCAGAGAAAATGTGATGGAATTGACACAGAAGGTGCAGTTGGCGGCAATGTAATAAGCCCTTTTGAGTGTTCAAATAATCATTTAACAATATTATGGTCTGGAACGAACTTTATTTGAGTTTATTCCAGACTTTTTTTAGGTATTTAAGGTCAAGCTGCTTATTTTTGCAGCCCTTGAAAGAGGTTTTGGAGGAGAGGTGGATGAGTGGCTGAAATCAGTAGTTTGCTAAACTGCCGTACGGGTTAAACTGTACCAAGGGTTCGAATCCCTTCCTCTCCGCACACAATTAGTTCTTGAATTAGGTAAAAAGTATAGAAGAAGCATATAACCGGAATAAAAAATTTGCTAGGTAACTAGTAAAAGGAACGGGAAGTAGCGCAGTCCGGTAGCGTACCTGGTTTGGGACCAGGTGGTCGCAGGTTCGAATCCTGTCTTCCCGACCAAAAAAGAAAACAAAAGCCTCCACGAAAGTGGAGGCTTTTGTTATTTAACGAATGAATGATTCAAGCTCGCTTGAAATCAAGAAAGCGTTAAATAACAATAAGACTATTGAATGTAATGAAATAGTCTTTTGTTTTTATGCTTTTGCTACAAGGGTAAACAGGATCACCGAACGAAGAGAGGTGATCCTGTTTACCAATATTACTTCAATTCCACTGGACAGTAATTAATTTTTAATGCGTCCATATTGGGTTTTTGCTTTTGTACTCTCTGAACAAATTCACTGTAATTTTTTGGTGCTTTAGGAGACCAAGCTATTTCAGCTAATGCTAAAGCTCTAGGGAAGGTCATGTATTCTGCATAAGCATTTGTATTAATATATTCAGTCCAAACATTGGCTTGAATACCTATGATATGTTTTGTTTGGGCTTCGTTTAATTCGGGCAAGTCTGGTTCAAATGAATAACATTTACTCAATGGTAAAAAACCTCCAATTGCTATTGGTTCCGTTTTAGGGTTGCCTTGATAATAATCTAAATAGAAAAAATCATTGGGTGACATTACCACATCATGATTTAATTTTGCAGCTTCAATGCCGCCGCTAGTTCCTCTCCATGACATGACCATGGCATTAGGCGACAATCCACCTTCTAGAATTTCATCCCAGCCCAACATTCTTTTACCTTTGCTTGTTAAAAATTTATCTATTCTACCCATAAAATAACTTTGTAGTTCATGCTCATTTTTTAATCCTAATTTCTTTATTAGGTCCTGGCAAAAACGACTTTGTTTCCATTGTGTTTTAGGGCACTCATCTCCACCAACATGAATATACTTACCTGGGAACAAGGCCATCACTTCGGTAAGTACATTTTCCATAAAGGTGAAAGTTTCTTCTCTAGGACAAAGCACATCTTCTGAAACGCCCCATAGCGTGGCAACTTCATAAATTTTATCTGGATTACATCCCAACTGAGGATAAGCAGCTAATAGGGCTTGAGAATGCCCCGGCATTTCAATTTCAGGGATAATGGTGATAAATTTTTTATCTGCATAGGCAACCACTTCTTTAATATCTTCCTGGGTATAGAATCCACCATATGGAGTTTTATCAAATTTCATATCATCATATTTCCCTACCATACTTTCTTTTCGAATAGAACTAATACTGGTGAGTAAAGGATATTTTTTTATTTCAATTCGCCAACCTTGATCCTCTGTTAAATGCCAATGAAAAGTATTTAGTTTATACACCGCCATAAGATCGATATAGCGTTTAATAAAAGATACCGGAAAAAAATTTCTTCCTGCATCTAACATTAAACCACGGTAGTTAAAACGGGGTGCATCTTCTATGCTACAAGCCAATGCGGTAGCAATTTGATTGGAGGGGGAAGTACTAAAAACCTGAGCAGGCATCAGTTGAAATAAAGTTTGCAATGCATAAAATGCACCTTTTCCTGTTTTAGCTTGTATGTCTATTTTGTTATCATTCACACTTAATTGATAACCTTCTTCTGCCAACTGATTATTGAAAATGAAATTAACTGCATTTGGTTTTACATTACCTGTTTTTATAGAAAGATTTATTCCAAATGAGCTATTGATTTGATTGGAGAGCATTTTGGCAACCGCAACAAAGGAATCAGCGCCGTTAGTTACGATAATTGATGTATTTTTCTTAAAAGTAAATTGACCCGCTGCTGGTATCAATTTTGCAGGTTGCGGAATGATCGTATAGTTATTTTGACCATTGGCTTGTATCATTAACACCACAAATAAGTAAACTCCGATAATTTTTTTCATAGTATTCCATTTATTAATAAGCTAATATATTTAATATTTTGCTTAACGTTAAACTTCCTGCTATTTTTTTATGAACTTTATTAATTATGGAGTAGATAGTGACTCAATTTGAATTATTGGGATAGAATTTAATTTCTTTTAAATAAAATTTTTTAAATGGAGCATCCTGATTATTCAAGATGTAAATTAGTTAAAGCCCATTTTAATAAACTATTATTTTCATTAGGCAGTTCCAATTTCTTAATTATATTATAACGATGATTTCTGATTGTTTTTTCAGTTACAAAAAGTAAATTGGCAATTTCTTTACTCTTTTTTTGTTTGGCAATTAAGTCAATAATTTTAAATTCTGTAAAACTTAATTTTTGAATAATTTCATTTTTAGTATATTTTTTTTCAATGAGATTAAATGCTCGTTTAACAGTCACTTTTATTTGATCTTCATTCCAAGGTTTTATAATATAATTTAAGGGCTTGGTTGTCTCGGCTTGTTCAATAATTTGATTGTTAATTTTAATATTTTGATTATAAGTAGATAACAGATCTTTTAAAGTGCTTCCGTCGCCGTTGCCGGAATCTTGTTCTAAAATTTGATTATAT
>Ga0114958_10001135_pt1 | contig 21331 bp, 13 predicted proteins | sample C_130208_EF_Meta_FD_89577 | JGI IMG/M metagenome (GOLD analysis project Ga0114958, IMG submission 89577) | Freshwater microbial communities from Lake Croche, Canada to study carbon cycling - C_130208_EF_MetaG | ecosystem: Environmental > Aquatic > Freshwater > Lake | place: Lake Croche, Canada...
ATTCATCGCCCTAGCCTCTCGAAGCCCGTTGTTATATTTTGCGGCTTTCTTGTATTGATTACCGGTTAGTGGCAATGCCCGTGCGCCGGTAAAAATGCATACTTAATTATTAAGTTAATTTCACAAATGTATTGCGCTGTTTTAGTCACCCCACATGCCATTTGCATGGGTAACTTTTCAGTGTCTGCTTGCGCCCTTAATGAGTTTTTTATAAGGGAATACCATGTCTAAAGACGTAACATTTGAAAGTTTAAACCTACACCCATTAATTCTTCGTGCGATTGAAGAAGCTGGCTATACCAATGCCACGCCAATTCAAGCACAAGCAATTCCAGTTGTGATGGATGGCCATGATTTAATGGCTTCAGCACAAACCGGCACAGGTAAAACTGCTGCCTTTGCTTTGCCAGCACTTAACTTGCTCGCAACCCCACATGAATCTAAGAGCCGTGGTCCACGTATCTTAGTATTAGTCCCAACACGCGAATTAGCAGCTCAGGTAAATGAAGCTGCACGCAAATATGGTAAATTCATCCGCGCTCGTACTGTGAGTATCGTTGGCGGCATGCCTTACCCACTTCAAAACAAATTGCTTTCACAACCTTTAGATATCTTGGTGGCAACACCAGGTCGCTTGATCGACCACATGGATCGCGGCCGCATTGATATGTCACGTTTGCAAATGTTGATTTTGGACGAAGCTGACCGTATGTTGGATATGGGCTTTATGCCTGATGTAGAACGCATCTGTGAAGCATTGCCAGCGGAACGTCAAACACTATTATTCTCAGCAACATTGGATGGCAACATTGGCCGTATCGCGCATCAAATCTTGCGCAATCCAAAAACAATCCAAGTCGCATCACAAACACAAAAACATGAAAACATTGAGCAACGTTTGCACTATGTTGATGACATGACACACAAAAATAAACTGCTTGAGCATCTATTGATTGCCCCTGAAGTGAATCAAGTAATCGTATTTACTTCAACAAAACGTCACGCTGACCTGTTAGCTGAAGACCTATACGCAGCTGGACACAAAACAGCAGCTTTGCATGGCGACATGACCCAAGGCGCACGTAACCGCACATTAATTAAACTTCGCCATGGCGATGTAAAAGTATTGGTGGCAACTGACGTTGCTGCGCGTGGTATTGACGTTGCAGGCATCACACACGTGATTAACTACGACTTGCCAAAATTTGCAGAAGATTACGTTCACCGTATCGGCCGTACTGGCCGTGCTGGTAACACTGGTATCGCGATTTCATTTGCATCAAACATGGATCGTCACCAAGTGCGTAAGATTGAACAATTCACTGGTCAACGTTTAGAGCCTAGCGTGATTGCTGGTTTTGAACCTAAACGCGCTGCACCACGCACTGACGGCCCTAGCCGTTCAGGTCGTCCAGGTGAGCGTTCAGGTCGTCCATCAAATGGTCGCCCAGGTGACCGTAATGGCCGTCCTTCAAATAATAGTTTTGGTGACCGCGGCAATGACCGTTCAGCACGTCCAAGTGGTGATCGCGAACGTTCATTCGGTGATCGCGCAGCTTTTGGTGATCGTCCAGCGGGTGACCGTAACAGCCGTCCATCAAACAACAGCTTTGGTGACCGCGCTGCTCGTCCAAGTGGCGACCGCGAACGCTCATTCGGCGACCGTGCTGCAAGCGGCTATCCAGGCAATAACACTGGCTTCAAACCACGCAGCCAAGATGGCAACGCGAATAGTCGTCCGGGTGCAAGCCGCCCTGAAGGCAATCGTAGCTTTGCTGGTCGCAACGAAGGTGGCCGTGATGGCAACGCAAACAGCCGTCCAGGTGCTAGCCGCCCGGAAGGCAATCGTGGCGGTGACAAGTTCGGCGGCCCTAAGCGTGCTGATGGCGACCGTGCAGCACGTCGTCCACGTAACTTTGCTTAATCTTAAAACCAAGACAGTGAGTATTGAGACTTGAGTACGGAAAACATTAGTTTTGCATCTCTTAATCTAGCGCCCGAAATTCTTAAGGCGTTAGACGAGTTTGGCTACACCACACCAACGCCGATTCAAGCGCAAGCGATACCCATCGTGCTACAAGGCCGTGATTTAATGGCTGGCGCGCAAACAGGCACAGGTAAAACTGCCGCATTTGCGCTACCCATGCTACAAAAATTAATGCCACTTGCCAGCACAAGCGCTTCACCTGCTCGCCATCCGATTCGCGCACTGATTTTAGTGCCGACCCGTGAATTGGCGATTCAAGTGGAAGCTAGCGTTAAAGTGTATGCCAAACACAGCCCTCTTCGCTCACTCGTTGTTTACGGCGGTGTTGATATCAAAACGCAAACCCCACACCTGATGAAAGGTGTGGAGATTTTGGTCGCAACGCCAGGCCGTCTACTCGACCACGTTGAACAACGCACATTGCAACTCGGCCAAGTCCAAATGTTGATTTTGGATGAAGCTGATCGCATGTTAGATATGGGCTTTATGCCCGACTTAAAACGCATCTTGGCTTTATTGCCAAAACAGCGTCAGAACCTCATGTTTTCAGCGACATTCTCGACTGAAATCAAAAAGCTTTCTGAAGAATTCTTAACAGACCCAGTGCTCGTTGAAGTGGCGCGAAGCAATGCCACCAACGAAAACGTAACGCAAAAAGTCTATCACGTTGCACAAGATGACAAGCACGCCCTGCTTGCTCAAATCTTGAACGAGACAGAGACGAAACAAGTCATCGTCTTCACCAAAACAAAGCTCACAGCCAGCCGCTTAGCACGCCAATTAGTCCGTGAAGGCATCTCAGCAGATGCAATTCATGGTGACAAGTCACAAGCCGAACGTATTCAAGCGTTGGATGCTTTCAAGCAAGGTAAGATTAACGCGCTGATTGCGACTGACGTTGCAGCGCGTGGTTTGGATATCGATCAATTGCCGATGGTCATTAACTACGAAATTCCAAGCGCACCAGAAGATTACGTGCACCGTATTGGCCGAACAGGTCGTGCTGGCGCTTTAGGGATTGCCATTTCATTGGTATCGCCTGATGAAGAGAAATACCTCAAAGAAATTGAAAAGCTGATTAAGCGCGAAATCACCAAAGAAACGACTAACTTACCTGCGCGTAATTTACGTTCAAATGCTGAGCATAAACCGCGTGAGAAATCTTACGACAGAGCAGCGAGCACCCCTCGACCAGCCCCTGTTAAAAAGAACAGCGACCCTTGGTTTGATAAGCCATACGAGCCAACAGGCACAGGCGCTGTGAAACCAGAAAACAATCAGTTATACAAAACCAACAAACCCAAACGTGAAGTCGCCGCATTACTGGGCGGCCTTCCTCGCAAAGGTTAAAAATAAAGCCCGTGACTTGCGGGCTTTTTAACGTCTATTAATTAAGTTTGAGGCGGTTCACCCTCGGGCTTATTTCGCATGAAATCAGCCACAGACCAAAGCGCTTGGGCCAGGCGAACCACCATCGGCTCCTCCATGTTAATCTCGTGCATGGCACGCACCATGCAAAACATCCACTGGTCACGCTCAGATTCACCAATCGCAAACGGCAGGTGACGACGACGTAGCATAGGCTGACCATAGCGCTCAATATAAAGCGAAGGGCCACCTGACCATCCTGTGAGGAACATAAACAGTTTCTCACGGGCTTCAGTGAGATCTGCGGTATGCATGGCACGAATGCCTGCGGCTTTTGGGTCGGTATCCATCACGTCGTAAAACTTTTCGACTAAATCACGGATTTTTTCAGCGCCGCCTAGTTCTTCAAAAAGGGTTTTTTGGTTGGGATTTGGTTCTTGAATTTGCATAGTGACTTGAGCCCGTTCGCCCTGAGCTTGTCGAAGGGCTTTAAATATTAATGGTTCGAAAAGCCCACCACGAGAGTCGTTTGAGTTTTTCTAAAAATACTTTAGTTAGCCTTTGTTTTAACCAAGCTAGCAGCAAGCGTCGCTCTTGCACGCGCCTCATCAACATCTTTACCTGTTGCCAAAGCAACCCCCATACGACGTCGCTCAAATGACTCTGGTTTACCGAATAAACGAATGTCTGATTCAGGTACTGCCAAGGCTTTTTCGATGCCTTCAAAGCTTAAGTTTTTAGAGTCCACACCGCCATAAATCACAGCGCTGGCACCTGGAGCACGCATTTCAGGATTAATTGGCAAACCTAAAATCGCACGAGCGTGTAAATCAAATTCATTAAAACGCTGTGTCGCCATGGTCACCATACCGGTGTCATGGGGACGAGGACTCACCTCTGAGAACCACACTTGGTCAGCATTCACAAATAGCTCAACGCCAAATAAGCCCAAACCACCAAGATCATCCGTCACCGCTTTTGCAATGCGCTTTGCTTCGACAAGCGCATTTTTAGTCATAGCTTGCGGTTGCCAGCTTTCGACGTAATCGCCACGTTTTTGCAAATGACCAATCGGCTCACAGAATGAAGTCACTACTTCGCCGGCGGCATTTTTTGAGCGGATAGTGAGTAGCGTGATTTCATAATCAAAATCAATTTGACCTTCCACAATCACCACACCTTTATTTACTCGACCACCAGAGGCCGCATACTCCCAAGCACAAGACACTTCACTAGCATTGGTGATACGTGATTGACCTTTACCAGAAGATGACATGGTTGGCTTAATAAAGCATGGGTAACCAATACCGCCGTCAATTGCATCTTGTAATTCTTGCTGGCTTCGTGCAAAGGCATAGGGCGATGTTGGCAAACCCAAAGTCTCAGCGGCTAAAAGGCGAATGCCCTCACGGTTCATGGTGAGCTGCACTGCACGCACGGTTGGAATCACTTGCGCTAAGCCTGCTTGTTCGATTTCAGCGAGGGTTTGCGTGTTTAAAGCCTCAATCTCAGGCACGATTAAATGCGGACGCTCTTGTTTAACCAACGCCATCAAAGCATCACCATCGGTCATATCAATGACATGGGCACGATGCGCTACCTGATGGCCTGGCGCATTGTCGTAACGATCCACCGCAATTACCTCAACCCCCAAGCGTTGCAAGGCAATGATGACCTCCTTACCTAGCTCGCCACTACCAAGTAACATGACGCGAGTTGCACTAGGGCTTAAAGGGGTGCCGATTTGCATGAAAAACTCCGATGAGCGTGGGATTAAATATGCACAAATTTTAACATGAAGCGATAGGCAAGCTAAATGTGAATATCAGTTCGGCATTAATATAGATCAAAGGATAGGTAAAAAAATGGCTCACCTAAAGTAAATAGGGAGCCGTTTTTAACTACTTTGCACTTACTAATCATTATCAGCTTTAGTAACGGCTGATTTTGAACGACCGAACTCATAACTCACACCAACCCAAGCAGCACGAGGTGCGGATGGAGAGCGAAACTGCTCAGCAGCATCTCCATTAAAGATGTTATTGCCTAATACACCGAAAGTTGCATATTTGGTGTCGAACACATTGTTTACTTTCGCGAAAAACTTCCAGTTTTCATTCAAGCTGTAATGTGTGTCTAGATGCATTACCGCGTAGCCTGGAACCTTACCATTCACATCTTGGTTATTTTCATCACCTCGAGCGTATTGCCCCGATGCCATAACAATATTAGTGCCAATATTCCAGTCTGAAGTCAGGTCATACGCCGCACGCACTTTGAATGTATGCTCAGCAATGCCTGGAATTTTATTGCCTTTCGTCACCTGAATTTTACCATCTACATCAACTTGACTATTTCCAGCCGAGCCTACGGCAAAATCAGACTGATAAGTTGCATCCACATAACCATAGTTCAATGCTAAGCTCAGTTTATCAAATTTACCGTTCAATCCCATTTCTAAACCACGGCGACGGGTATCACCCACATTCTTGAAATAACCAAAACCGCCAACAGCTTTGCTTGCAATAAACTGAATGTCATTACTGTTGTTTGTAGTGTAAATTCCAATATTCCAATTAAAGTTGTCAGATAATTTGCCACGAACGCCAGCCTCATAAGTTTTCGCAACCACCATATTCAAATGCGGATCAGCCGCAAATGCATTAGGAAGCGCGCATGGTCTAGTTTCATCAGCACATGAAAGCTCTACAGGCGTTGCAGCCCTCATTCCTTCGTTATACCCCGCATAAAAGCCTAAATTATTACTAGGGTTATAGTTAAAGCCAATCGCTGGATTAAAACGAGTATAGCGATGATTTCCTGATAAATCCGAATTTTGATCAGGCTGGGTTGGGTCATTACTAATGCCAGACAAGCGAATATCAGCGACGTTATAACGACCAGCAAGCGTCATGTGAAGCCGTTCATTAAAGGAGAGAGTATCCGTAGCATAAAGCCCATAATAATCATTTTCCGTTTTCAGTCTTACGAAGCCGGCTGATACTTGACCAGGATCCGTCACAGTTTCATGCCCAACAACACTAGCCTCTAAGGAGTCACTATTAAAAGTTACTCGGCCGAAATCAACACTTGTGCCAAAGGTGAACTGATTTTTATGCCCCATTAAATCGGACAGCAGAGTGAGTTGCAATGCTGCTCCAAATCCATCTTGGTCGGTTGTTGTTGAAATATTCACTGAGTCGCCTTGTACACGGCTATTAGCATTACTGTTAAAACCATTCGTACGATTTTTACGATAGTAAATATTAGCCGCTACCAACTTATCATCAGCTAAAAAGTGACTGCCTTTTAATGCAAACATAACTAGGTTGTTACCAATAGAATCAGGGTAGGTATAAGCTTTTTTTGGGTCGTTATAGCTTGATAAAGGCACAGCCTGTGTGCCTTCCATAAAAGTATCTGCCAGCGACATTGTAAAATCCAAGTCGCTTGTATCATTTTGCCAACCTAGCTTAGTAAATAGCTGCTTAACATCACTTTGAGAATGCTCGCGCCAGCCATCTTCTTTGAAAATATTACCAGCTACAAAATAATCAACATTCTTTTCTTTGATGACACCCCCTGCTTCAAATTCGAAAGCACGACGCCCCCAAGAGCCGCCATAAGTGGTAGCTTTAATTCCTGGAAAATCTGCTCCGCTCTTGGTATGAACAGCCAACGCGCCACCCAAAGTATTTAAACCGAATAATGGATTAGACCCTGAAATTAAATTGATATTAGCGATGGCATTAGTTGGGATTAAATCCCAATTCACAATATCGCCGAATGGCTCATTCACGCGAACCCCATCCAAAAACACTGACAAGCCCTGCGGGGTTCCCAATAATGGAGAGGCAGTAAAGCCACGGAATGAAACATCTGCCTGATATGGATTAGCAACTGTGTTGCTTGTATTTACAGCACCTAGATTGTTATCCAAGTATTCAGCCAAATCTAAAGATTGTTGCTGACCCAAGTCTTTCGCTGTACCTATTTGGACGTTGGATGGAACTTGATTAATCGGGGTGCCAATACTTGGTAAAGAGGTTGTGCCCACAACTTCAACCGTAGCGGCTTCCAAAGCCTCGGCCTTGTTACCTGCAAAAGCCGATTGGGCCGTTAATATACCAGCAACAGCAAGTACAACTAGTTTCAATTTCACATTCACCATAAAAGTCCTTAAATCAATTCAAGTCTAGGTTTAACACCCTTTTAATATGGCTAGCACTTTAACAAAGCAATCCATATTAAGCATTAGGAAAAACTCCCGAATTTAGGGCCTAGCATTTCCTTTTCTAACCCACCGGCGCTATAGTGAGAACCTGTTTTTTCTAATATGAAATAGGCAGCCCACTTTGACGCTTAAACTTCGCTTAAACTTAATCATTACCGCCCTGCTATTGGTGGTGATGTTTGCTGGCGCCTTTTTATCCCTCAATAATGCACGCCAAAATGCCCACGCAGAGGTGGTTTCGGCTGAGAAGCTGGTGCTTTATCTATTCGATACCGCCATTCTGGACAACCCCAACTTAGGCCAAAGAAAGCTCGCGAATAATAGCTTTCATCTTCAGCAACTCAAGCACATGCGCCACTTGAAGATTGAGCTGATTAATAGCACTGGCAAGGTGATTGATAGCAACCAAACAAGTGATGGCAATACTTTTCAAAATGAAGCGCCCGCTTGGTTTGAAAGGCTACTTAACCAATTAACCCCTAAATGGGAGCCTTCGGTTCGTAAATTAGAGTATCAAGGCATTGTGCTTGGTGAGTTGGTGATTACGCCAGACCCCACTTATGAATACGCTGAAAAATGGAAGCAGATTACTGAGCTACTGACTTTGGTATTAGTGTTTTTTGTGTTGGTGAATTTGATGGTGATATGGGCGGTATCGCAGGCACTTAAACCAACGACTAAGATATTGGATGCGCTCAATGAGCTTGAGAACGGCAACTTAGCCGCCCGCCTCCCCGCTTTTAAGCTACCCGAGTTATCGCGCATTGGCGAAAAATTTAACCACATGGTTGAAACGCTACAACAAAGCATTTTGCAAAATCACAAACTGACTCAGCAGCTTATTACTTTGCAGGAAGAGGAACGTAAAAACTTAGCCCGTGAGTTGCATGACGAATTTGGGCAATGCCTCACCGCAATCAATACAGATGCCAGCGTGATCTCAAAAGTGGCTGATAAAAAGTACCCTGAAATTAAAGAGAGTGCACTGGCGATTAGTCAGCTTTCAAAACATCTGATCGACATGGTGAGTGGCTTGCTCCAACAGCTACGCCCAGGGATTTTAGATGAACTTGGTTTATCGCCAGCGCTCCTTGATTTGGTGGATACTTGGAAATCGCGCCACAAGGATATTGTCTGCGCCATTAAGGTGACTGGTATTCATGATGACCTTAGCGAGGCCAATAGCGTGGCGATTTATCGCTTAGTGCAAGAAAGCCTGACCAACGTAGCGCGACACGCAGAAGCGACCAAAGTAGAAATTGAGGTATATAGCCTCACACAACTAGGCAAAGTAGGCCTTCAAGTAATTGTGAAAGACAACGGCAAGGGCTTCATGACTCAAAACACTAGCGGCTTCGGTCTGCCCGGCATGCGCGAACGTGTGGAGGGTTTGGGTGGTCACTTCGCCATCAAATCAGCCAGAGGCACAGAAATTAAAGCCTGGATTCCCAACAAGCCTTTTTAATAGAGTCATATGAAAAAAAGCAAAATGAGCCCTAATAACCAAATTCGAGTAATGCTAGTAGATGACCATGCAGTGGTGCGCGCTGGCGTGAGGCGTTTGCTTGAACAAGACGATCGATTTACGGTGGTTGCTGAAGCCGAAACCGGCGAACGTGCTTATCAAATTTTTGGTGAGTATTTACCCGACATTACTGTGCTCGATTTAAGCATGCCCGGCATCGGCGGCATGGAAACCATTAAACGCATTACTGCCCGCTATCCCACCGCTAAAATTTTAGTGCTCTCGATGCATGAGAATGCAGCTTTTGCGAGCCAAGCATTAAAAGCCGGCGCAAAAGGCTACCTCGCCAAAAGCGGTTTGGCTGAAGAGCTCAGCAACGCGATTCAATGGGTGATGACAGGTCAAACATACTTAGGCACGGAAATCTCACACAAAATTGCGCTGCAAATGCACAACACGCAAGGCGATCCAATGCTGGTGCTTTCAGCCAGAGAGTTTGAGATTTTTCGAATGCTAGTAGATGGCGTCGAGCTTGGCACGATTGCGACAACGCTTAACATTAGCTTAAAAACAGTGGCTAACTATCAAACCGTGATTAAACAAAAACTGGGGGTAAATAGCCCTGTAGAAATGGTGAGAATGGCGATTAGATGCGGATTGATTGAGAGTTAAAAGTTAAGCTAACCATCGAACAAGCAAACCAAACTCTTGTTCCGTGGCTTGCATCATGCAGTCCACACCAATACTTGGCACCACAGCCAGCGTGTCATCTAAATAAACCAGCGGTAATCGTTCGCGTAACCAAGGTGGCATATTCGCTTCTTGGAGCAGATGTTTAAGCGTGCGGGTTGGCCTGGCTAAATCAGGCTTAAATCGCTCTCCGCCATGCCTGCTGGCAATTCGTAGCTTGTGCCCACCTAACCTATCAATGGCCAAGCCCTCGCCTTGTTTGCGCTCAAACACTAATTGCGTGCCATCTGGCATGGCTAACCTATCTTCACCCTGCCAAATCATGGCGATTTCATTGGCATGCTCAGGATGATTACTTTCGATATAGGCAAAGCCTTGATAACGACGCAAATAGGTATCGCTCGTTTTATCCAGCAAGATTTTAAGGCTGGCATCAGCACCGGCATTGATCAGCTGCCTGAGCATGTCATCTAGCCTATCTTTACATGGCGTTGAGAAATCCATACTCGCTAGCCACCAACGAAATAGGTTCTTAGCGCGCGGCAAATTTAATGCTGCAAGCAACTCAACATTCATTCGATCCTCAAGCACGCAAGCTTGGGCATCGATTTGCGCGAGTTCATCAAGCAAATCAGCCGCTTCGGCAATGTGTGCTGCTGAGCGAGCTAAAGTCGCGCTAGCAGACGGAAAACGTGCTTTAAGCACGGGCATCACTTCATGGCGACTGTAGTTACGGTCGTAATGCGTATCGAGGTTACTTTCGTCTTCTATCCAGGTTAATTTAGCAGCTTTTGCGTAAGTCTCTATTTCTGCTCTTGGAATATCAAGCAATGGACGTAGCAAGCGTCTATTTTCATCTTGCGCTGCCATTGCCGACAAACCTTTTAGCCCGGCGCCTCTTAGCAGCTGGAGCAATAGCGTTTCTGCTTGGTCGTCTTGATGATGGGCAAGCGCAATAAAGTCCGCATTAGCGGCAAACAAAGCTTGGTAACGCACCTCGCGCGCGGCAGCTTCAATCCCTGAGCCAGCAGTCTTTTCAACTTTCACTTTTACAAGCTCAAACGGCACTAGATGAGTCGCGCAAGTCTTGACACAAAAGTCTGCCCATTGATCGGCATTTGGACTTAAATCATGATGCACGTGCATAGCATGCAAATTGAAATCAAGCGTTTTTTTAGCTTGCACTAAAGCATGAAGCAAAACGCAGGAGTCCAGACCACCACTCAATGCGAGCAGCAAGGTTGGTGATGTGTTTGATGAGATGGCATGGCTTAAGAATTGCGAAACTTGGGTTTGAATACTCACAAAGCCCGCATCAGGCTTATTGGCTTGAATGTGGGCTTTGCGGAGTGCGTGAGTTGAAGCTTTAGTAATGTTGAAGCCTTTGTGGGTATGCCCTTTAGCGACGCTTAGGCACTGCTGTTTTAATAGCCACTTCCTGAAACTTACCGTAGCTCATTAAGCGCTCGTAGCGTTGTTGAAGCAATTGATCGATAGGCTTATTCTCAACTGCTTTTAATTCTTCACCTAAGGCTTTACGCAAGTTTTGCATCATCGATTCTTGGTCACGATGTGCACCACCCATAGGCTCAGCCACAATACGGTCAACCAAACCAGCTGTTTTAAGACGTGTCGCAGTGATACCCAATGTTTCAGCCGCAACTGAAGCTTGGTCTGCACTCTTCCACAAAATAGAAGCGCAACCTTCTGGCGAAATCACTGAGTATGTTGAGTATTGCAACATCAGCAATTGATCGACTACGCCAAGCGCCAAAGCACCACCCGAACCACCTTCGCCAATAATTACACCGATGATCGGTGTTTTTAGTTCAGCCATGACATAGAGGTTACGGGCAATCGCTTCTGATTGACCTCGCTCTTCGGCACCAATGCCAGGGTATGCACCTGGGGTGTCAATAAGGGTAATAATAGGTAAACCAAATTTTTCAGCCATGCGGTATAAACGCAAAGCTTTACGATAGCCCTCTGGACGTGGCATCCCGAAGTTACGATATTGACGCTCTTTCACGTCACGACCTTTTTGTTGACCAATCACCATCACTGGCTTGCCTTCAAAGCGCGCTAAGCCGCCAACAATCGCAGGGTCATCTGCAAAGGCACGGTCGCCGTGCAACTCTTCAAAGTCCGTAAATATATGTTGGATGTAATCTAAGGTGTAAGGGCGCTGTGGATGACGCGCCACTTGAGAGATCTGCCAAGCGGTCAGCTTACCGTAGATGTCTTTCGTCATTTCTTGATTTTTCTTTTGTAGACGATTGATTTCGTCATTGATATCAAGCGCAGAGCCATCTTGCACGTGGCGCAGTTCATCAATTTTCGCTTCAAGTTCAGCGATTGGTTGTTCAAAATCTAAAAAGCTTGTTTTCATATCAAGATTGGTTCTTATCAAATTAGGTCTAATTATAGAGGATTTTTACGTTTTCATCGCTTAACCAAGCTTTTAATCCGATTAATAAATCGTCATGAAGCTCTACACGCCAATGATCACCTAGCATCATCTCCACTTTGGCTTGGTTATTGTGATATTCCACTTTCACCGCACAACCACGGTTATTTTGTTCTGCGTTCGCGCGGCAATAGGGGCCTAACAGCTCTCGCAACTTCACAGCGTCAGCTTTGCCATTGCAAGAAATTTTAAGCATATTGGCATAAGCACTTCTGGCAGAGGCAATGTCGTAGATTTTACGCACATTCACCCGCACCCCACCTGAGAAGTCATCGTGACTCACACGCCCCTCAATGACCAACAGCTGGTCTTCTTTAATGAGCTGCGCATGTTGCGCGAGCATCTCACTCCCCACCACTACTTCAACGCGTGATTTCGCATCATCGAGTGTCACAATCGCCATCTTGCCACGCTGAGTCATGCGAATGCGCACCCCCATCACCACGCCAGCCATGAGCTGCGGCTGATCTTGTGGTTTGAGATTACCCAAATCTGTATGCAAAAATGTCGCTAATTCTTTTTGGTAGGCTTGGTATGGATGACCGCTCAAATAAAAGCCTAAGGCCACTTTTTCTTGTTGTAGCTTTTCAGGTTCAGCCCAAGCCGGCACATTTGGCAATACATGCGCCGCGCTATCTGACACCGCACCAAACAAGCTATCTTGACCACTGGCCGCCCCGCTTTGCTCAGCCGCGCTAATCGCCAGATTCACGCCCGCTAATAAAGCATTACGGTTAGGCTCAAGCTGATCAAAGGCACCAGCGCGAATGAGCGATTCAATCACCCGGCGGTTCACTTTACGTAAATCTAAGCGTGCACAAAAATCGAACAAATCCTTAAACGGACCATCCTGATTTCGCGCCGCAAGGATAACTTCAATCGCCGCCTCACCGGATCCCTTCAAAGCACCTAAGCCATATAAAACCTGTTTATCGCTGATTGGCTTAAACTTGAATTCACTTTGATTAATATCCGGTGGCAAAACTTCTACGCCATTCCCTACGCAGTCGTCATAGAAAATATGCACACTGTCCGTGTTGTTCATATCAGCTGACAGCGTCGCCGCCAAGAAAGCCGCTGGATAGTGGGTTTTGAGATAGGCCGTGTGATAAGCCACCAATGCATAGGCTGCGGCATGTGATTTATTAAAACCGTAGCTCGCAAACTTTTCCATCAAGTCGAATAAGTCAGCCGCTTGCCTTTCAGGTGTGCCCTTTTGTTTCGCACCGTCCACAAACACGGCGCGCTGGGCATCCATTTCTTCTTTTTTCTTTTTACCCATCGCACGGCGAAGCAAGTCAGCGCCGCCAAGGCTGTAGCCCCCAACGACCTGCGCAATTTGCATCACCTGCTCTTGGTAAACCATAATCCCGTAGGTTTCTTTAAGAATAGGCTCAACCGCAGGGTGTGGATATTCAACGCGTTGCAAACCATGCTTACGTCTGCAGAAGTCTGGAATCAAGTCCATCGGACCTGGGCGATACAAAGCCACCAAGGCGATAATATCTTCAAAGCAATCAGGCTTCGCTTGTTTAAGCATGTCCTTCATGCCGCGGGACTCTAGCTGAAAAACCGCTGTGGTATTAGCCGATTTAAGAAGCTGATAAGTTGGCTTGTCATCAATCGGCAAAGTCTCAAATGCTAGCGGTGGCAGATTTTGCTCCGCGCGTTGCGCATTCGCATTCACTAAGGCCATTTCTAAAATAGTCAGTGTGCGTAGGCCCAAAAAGTCGAACTTAACCAGACCAACGGCTTCCACGTCATCTTTATCGTACTGGCTCACCAAGCTATCGCCATTCGCTTGGCAATAAATCGGTGCAAAATCGGAAATCTTACTTGGAGAAATCAGCACGCCACCCGCATGCATACCAACGTTGCGCGTTAAGCCTTCAAGGCGAAGTGCTAACTCGAGCAGCTCTTTTACCTCTTCTTCCTGCTCACGACGTTCAGCCAATTGCGGCTCTTTTTCGAGGGCATCTTTGAGCGTAATGCCTAGTTCAAGCGGAATGAGTTTGGCAATGCCATCCACAAAGTTAAACGGTAAGTCGAGCACACGGCCGACATCGCGAATCACAGCCTTAGCCGCCATGGTACCGAAGGTGGCGATTTGAGAAACCGCCTCCAATCCATATTTTTGCTTCACGTAATCAATGACGCGATCCCGACCTTCTTGGCAAAAGTCGATATCGAAGTCGGGCATGGAAACGCGCTCAGGATTTAAGAAGCGCTCAAACAGCAAGGCATATTGCAATGGATCAAGGTCAGTGATGCCTAAGCTATAAGCCACGACTGAGCCCGCACCTGAGCCACGCCCCGGGCCAACGGGCACACCGTTATGCTTAGCCCAGTTAATAAAGTCCGCCACGATTAAGAAGTAGCCTGGGAAACCCATTTGAATGATGATGCTGGTTTCAAAATCAAGTCGCGCTTCATATTCTGGCGCTTTGGCCGCACGTTTTTCAGGATCAGGATAAAGCACTGCTAAGCGCTTAACTAAACCCTCTTTGGCTTGAATTACCAAGAACTCATCCAAGCCTTCACCATTCGGTGTTGGAAATTGCGGCAAGAAGTTTTTACCTAATGAAAGTGTTAAATTGCAACGCTTGGCAATCTCCACGCTGTTGGCCAAAGCTTCAGGAATATCCGCAAACAGCGCAGTCATCTCGGCTTGGGTTTTGAAATATTGATTTTCAGTGAATGATTTTGGGCGACGCGTATCGGCCAGCACATAGCCTTCAGCAATACAGACCCGCGCTTCATGCGCCTTGAAATCTTCCGTCTCAATAAACTGCACAGGGTGCGTTGCCACCACAGGCAATCCTAGCTGTGATGCAAGAGCAACAGCACGCGAGATATAAGCTTCTTGCTGCGCATGACCTGCACGCTGAAGCTCAATATAAAAACAATTAGGGAATAAATCCGCCCAAGCTTGGGCAAGTTGTTTGGCGCTTGCGGTATTACCCTGCAACAGCGCCTGTCCAATATCGCCCATCATTGCACCAGAAAGCATGATTAAGCCTTCTGAGCCAGCCTCAACTAGCCATTCGCGCTTAATTTCAGGTCTACCACGATATTGATTTTCAAGATACGCGCGGCTGATCAGCCCGCAAAGTTTTGTGTAGCCGCCCAATGTTTGGCAAAGCAACATCAGGCGATAAGGCTGGTCGCGATTCAGTGAATTTTCAAGCCAAAGGTCGCAGCCCAAAAGCGGCTTAACGCCGTTACCGCGGGCCTTTTGGTAAAACTTAATGGCGCCAAATAGATTGCTTAAATCCGTCAACGCCAAAGCTGGCATTTGATCTTTTACGGCATGTGCCACGTAATCATCAATACGCACCGTGCCGTCCACAATGGAATACTCACTGTGGCAACGCAAATGGACAAAAGATGGTTGAGATAAATTGACAAACATAGCATCAAATTTTACCTGATTGAAGTACCCATGTCGCATGGTAATCAGATGCAAAACCTAAGTTTTTTGATAGCCTATTGACTTAAAAAGGAATGATTTTTTACAGGAAGTAAAAATAAAAATACTGGTGCGAAAGGAGAGACTCGAACTCTCACGCCTTGCGGCGCTGGAACCTAAATCCAGTGCGTCTACCAATTCCGCCACTCTCGCAGGTAGTCATGAATCATGCTTCATGAAATTGTCAGGGCATGCACCCCAACGAGGCGTGCATTATAGCTCAGCAAATTGCCGAAAACCATTAAAATTTGAAATGTCTATGTAAAAGCTTAAGTTTGAGCGAAAATCATAAATATATAATCGAATTCAAGGACAAAATATGCAACACGTCATTAATCAAGAAGAAATTAACATGCTGCGCAGCGAACTTGAGATTCTGATGAAAGAACGTCAAGCTTTACTCAAGGTAACTGGTGCGGCAGCTGGATTAATCGCAGAACTGGATAGCCATAGTTTGCCAAATGGAACTGAAGAAGCAGCTGATCTTCTTGCTTCAAGCGTCAATTCGCTCACCGAAGAAACGCTCAAAGATGCGCTGAGTGCAGTTCATGCTGAAATTGTTAACTAGCCATTCCATGTCGCTCGAAATTGCCTTACGCCTGCTTGGCATGTAATATCGCTGGGCAGTAAATTTTGGTTTACAGAGATCTAAGTTTGAAACAACAAGCATCTATTCATATTGCAAGCATAATGTGCCTGACGCTCATGGTCAGCGGGTGCGGCTTTCAGTCTTATTTACCTAAACCTATTGAGCCAGCGAAAATTGCAAACAAGCTTGCTCAACGCTCAGTTTCAGATGCCGATTTTCAAACATTTTTAGCCGCACAAGAGTACCCAAAAAATCAGCTTCCTATCGCATTATGGGGTGAAAATGAGCTGAGTTTAAGCGCCCTTTTTTTCCATCCTGATTTGAATACAGCTCGGGCCCAATGGCGCGCGGCACAAGCAGCGCAAATGACCGCTGCACAGCGACCAGAAATTGGTATTAATGGAAGTGCAGACAATCACAGCCAGTCAGCAAATAAATCCCCTTGGACTTACACCCTTGGCATCGACATTCCGATTGTCACTGCTGGAAAACGTGAAGCACAAATTGCTCAAGCGGCAGGCTTAACCGAAGCTGCCCGTATTGAAATCGCTCAAACCGCTTGGCAAGTGCATACCCGCGTTGCCAAAAGCTTGCTGGAGTACCAATACTCTGTTGCACAATCAGCAATACTTAAAAACGAAGTAACGCTCAGAACAGCCATTGCCGACATGCTGGTAAAACGCATGGATGCTGGCATGGCCTCTAGCATTGAAGTCAGTAATGCACGCATTTCACTCCAAAAAGCTGAACAAGCTTACATGGCCGAATCTGGCCGCATTGCGGCTTTAGGGGCGGCGCTGGCAAATGATGCTGGCCTTAGCCTGAACACATTTAGCCAACTTAAAGTACAGCCTTTTGCAAAGACCGAGCCAGTTAGCTTAAATGATTTGCAATACGAAGCCCTACTTAACCGCCTAGATATTCGCGCTTCACTTGCTCGCTATGAAGCAGCAGAGGCTAAATTACGATTAGAAATCGCCAAGCAATATCCTGACATCACATTGTCACCCTCTAAAACCTTAGACCAAGGTGACAAAATCTGGTCGTTGGGCTTTTCTAGCTTACTCACACTAATCAACAAAAATCGCGGCATGATTGCGGAAGCCAGTGCGCTTCGAGAATTAGAAGTCATGCAATTTGAGGCACTACAAGCCAAAGTGATTGGCGATCTCAATCAGTCAAAAGCCGCTTATCAGGCGGCGCTTGAAGCGAATATCAAAGCAGAAGCCGTGCTTGGGAGCCAACAAAAACGTACCGAACAAGCTGAACGACAATTTAATGCTGGTTTTGCAGACCGTTTAGCATTTACGTCCACGCAACTTGAAAATATCATTGCGACTCAAAGTGTCTTGAGCACGGCTTACCAAGCACAAATCACAAAATTGAATCTTGAAGATGTGTTGCAACGCTCTTTAGATAAGCGTTTCACTATGCCAAGCGATACAAATTTGGCAAGCAATAATGCGGATAAGAATAACTAAATATGAATCGTAAAGTCGCCTTATTTATTGGGCTTCAAGCTTTTATCATCATTGTCCTTTTTTGGATATTGGTGTTTTATGGCAAAGATGAATACGACTCATACAATCAAGCACAAGAAGAGGAAGTGGCAACCCCTAACCGTGTGAATGAAGTAAAAGGCTCAACTGTTGTCACACTTAGCCTCGAAGCGCAAAAACAAAGTGGCATTCAAACCATCAGTTTAAATACAACTCAACATCAAAAAACCTTAAACACACTGGGCAATGTGCTAAGTATTGATACATTGATTGAGCTAAGAACTCGTTATTTAAATGCGAAAGCCAATGCCAATATTGCAAGGGCTTCGCTTGCAAATAGCAAACAAGATTTTCAGCGTATGCAAGCCCTTAATAAAGATGATAGAAACGTTTCTGACCAAGTCATGCTGGCTGCTCAAGCAGCTTTCAAAGCAGACCAAGCCAAAGTGCAAGCAGCTGAAACAGAGGCGAACAATCTCAATGACAATATGCGTCAAACATGGGGAGAAACACTCGCGAATGAATCAACCAAGGATCCTGCAAGCACAAACCTGCAAGCGCTGCTTTCACATAAAGAAGTGTTGATACTGATTACATTGCCTTCGGATAGCAATGTCAAAACAGGGGAAAGCATCAACGTTGTGCCCACAGGTGCTCAAACAAAAGCGATTAGCGCTAAGCTAGTGGCTGCAGCGCCTCAAACTGACACTACCATACAAGGCCGGACTTATTACTTCCGCGCACCCGCAGAAAATTTACGCGCCGGGATGCGTTTGAGTGTCGAAATTAAAGATTCTTCAAATAATACCAAAGCTAACCTAGGCATTATCGTGCCAGCCAAAGCTGTGGTTTGGTACGCTGGGAAACCTTGGGCATACAAAAAACAAAGCGAAGATCGCTTTGTTCGCTTACCTATTAATACTGACAACGAAACCAATGGCGGTTGGTTTAATCAAAGCGAAAGCTTGGCAGATGGTGACTATTTAGTGGTGAACGGTGCACAGCTTTTACTCTCGGAAGAGTTTAAATACCAAATCAAAAACGAGAATCAGGACTAACCTTTATGATGTCCGCGCTCGTTAAGTTTTCTATACGTTTTAGTGGCGTCATCATTGGCATCACCAGCCTCATTGTGATGTATGGCATTTACAGCCTCACGCGCAGTAATTTAGATGTCTTTCCTGAGTTTTCCCCCACACAGCTAATTATTCAAACGGAATCACCTGGGCTGTCTACAGATTTAGTTGAATCATTAGTGAGCCAGCCGATTGAGCATAGTATTTCAGGGACAGTTGGTATTGAGTTAATGCGTTCTCAGTCTATTCCTGGACTTTCTGTCGTCACGGTTATTTTTAAAGAAGGCACGGATGTTTATCGCAATCGCCAAGTCGTGGCCGAACGTCTTGCAACGCTTGCCAATAGATTGCCTAATGGCATTACCCCAAACATCACTCCGCTTACCTCAGCGGCCAGTACGGTCATGGGCATCGGAATTACCTCGGACACCAAATCACTCATGGAGCTTCGCACCATGGTGGACTGGACATTACGTCCTCACTTAATGGCGGTGCAAGGGGTGGCCGATGTGAACGTTTTTGGCGGCGATGTAAAGCAGTATCAGGTTCAAGTAAACCCAGACAAGTTGGTGCTCTATAACCTATCGATGCAACAAGTGATGGATGCCGCTAGCAAAGCGACTGGGGTGCGCGGGGCTGGCTTTATCGAAAATAATAATCAACGCATCGTCATCAACACCGAAGGCCAATCCCGCACACCAGCAGAACTAGCCCAAACCGCACTCTTACATCGCAATGCACAAACGATTAGGCTTGGGGATGTAGGCCAAATAGTGGAAGGCGCAGCACCCTCTATTAGCGCATCGGCGATTAATGGTAAATCTGGCATCTACCTTTCTGTACAAGGTCAATTGGGTGCCAACACACACGGCGTGACACTGGCCTTAGAAAAGGCAATCCAACAGATCAAACCATCCCTTGTAGCCCAGGGAATTAAGGTACATGAAGGCTTGTTCCGCCCTGCTAACTTCATTGAAACTGCCATTCAAGGCGTGCGTATCGATATTTTAATCGGCTCGGTATTAGTCATCACAGTACTCTTTTTATTCTTGTTTAATGCTCGTACAGCGTTTATCTCAGCCACTGCCATTCCACTCTCATTACTCACCGCAATTGTAGTGATGAGTTACTTTAATATCGGTTTAAATATCATGGTGTTGGGTGGTCTTGCTATTGCTTTGGGTGAAGTGGTGGATGATGCGATTATCGACACCGAAAATATCTTTAGACGTCTGAGAGAAAATCGTTTACTAGCTGTGCGTCAACCTATCCAGAAGGTGGTGTTTAACGCCTCAATGGAAGTGCGTAGCTCAGTAGTCTATGCAACAATGATTGTTGCTTTAGTATTTATGCCATTACTGACATTAACAGGGGTGGCTGGCAAGCTATTTGCGCCTCTTGGTATTGCATATATTTCAGCAATTTTAGCATCGCTTTTAGTTGCGCTCACACTCACGCCAGCGCTTTGTTATTTAATGCTAGGCAAATCAAAACTCAACGCAGAAGATTCACCGATGATTAGCTTCATTAAAAAACGCTACGTCACCCTTTTGCACAAGATTGAACAACATTACAAAATGACCATCGCGATTAGCGTGGCTTTAATTGCACTCGGCCTTGGCGTGTTGCCGCTTTTCAAAAGCCAATTCATTCCAGCGCTGCATGAAGGCCACTTTATTATGCACATGACGCTAGTGCCTGGCAGTTCAGAACAAGAGTCCTTGCGTGTTGGCAAAAAAGTGGCGGCGTCCCTCAGCGAAATTAAAGGCGTACGTAGCATTGCACAATGGGTAGGCCGCGCGCCAAATGCCGCAGACACCTTTGGTACACATTACAGTGAATTTGAAATCGAAATCGGCACACTCTCAGGCGAAGAACAAAATCGCATTCTCAATGAAATCCGTGAACACTTATCGGGTATTGATGATGAAAATGTCGACAAGGATGCAGACGGTCCTACCCCGCCAGGTTTTGTTGGGGTGAACTTTGCACTCAATACATTCCTAACAGAGCGCATTGAAGAAACCATTTCAGGCTATGCCGCTTCGCAAGTAATTAACATTTACGGCCATGATTTAGATGCACTAGACCGCGATGCACAAGCCGTTGCTGGCGTGGTGGCAAGCATGCCAGGCGCTGCAGATGTGCTAGTGCAATCGCCGCCTGGTACGCCGCAAATCTCTATCCGCTTACGCTCAGAAAAATTATTGCAGTGGGGCTTATCGCCAATTGATGTGTTAGAGACGATACGCGCATCCTATGAAAGCATCCCAGTTGCCCAAGTGTATGAAGGGAGCCGCGTCATTGGAGTCAGCGTATTGCTTGACGCAGCTTCACGCAACAATATTGGTCAAATCAGCAAACTGCCTATTATTAACAACGAAGGCAAACTCATTAAGCTTGGCGACATTGCGGATGTCACGCAAGAAAATGGTCGCTCCAAAATTCTACACTCAGGCGCCAAACGTATTCAAACCGTAACTGCCA
>Ga0114958_10001138_pt1 | contig 21288 bp, 19 predicted proteins | sample C_130208_EF_Meta_FD_89577 | JGI IMG/M metagenome (GOLD analysis project Ga0114958, IMG submission 89577) | Freshwater microbial communities from Lake Croche, Canada to study carbon cycling - C_130208_EF_MetaG | ecosystem: Environmental > Aquatic > Freshwater > Lake | place: Lake Croche, Canada...
TGGATGGTATCAACTGGTCCAATGCGTCCATTGCACCAGGAACGCCTACAAACCTCTGGACGAGTCGCAGTCCCAATAAAATCAAACTGAATTCCATTGCCTGGAACGGCTCGATGTGGGTTGCTGGAGGAATATGGAACGATAATGGTCAAGGTGTCATTATATATTCGTACGATGGATTCACATGGAATCTTGGAAATTTCATCTTTACGAATTTTTCAACTGTTTTCTGGACAGGTAAGATATGGCTCGTAGGTATGTATATCACAAATGGTACCACTTATGCAAGTCAATACGTTACAGCTGCATTCTCAGACGATGGAATCAATTGGGTTGGTTCCTATGGCGGATCCAATACGTTATCTACAATTCTTACAGGTCAAGTCGCTTCATTTGATATGAATGATGCGCTTATCGTTGCTGGAGGGTCTGGAACGAATATACTTGCGTATTCCACGGACGGTGGAAAACGCTGGACCGCATCTAACAATCCGAATACAACACTCTTTACACAAATCTATGCGGTATGTTGGAGTGGTAGTGTATGGCTTGCTGGTGGAGATGGTGGTCTATTATTCTCCAATGATGGCAAATCGTGGTCGATTGCATTGACAAGTTATACATCGGTTAGAAGCATATCCTGGAATGGAAACTATTGGGTCATTGGCTCTACAACCGGTGTTGCCTATCTAACCGCGACTCCTAATGCAATTTATTGGAACTGGTACCTTGTACAATCAGTATCTGGAACTCAGATAATGAATAGCAATGTAAACAATATTTCATCTCGTTCGGTTTCAAGGCTAGTTCGCATTGCGCAGTACGCAGTAAATAATGTAAGCTTAGTACCCACTGAGTCATTTGCGGTAGCATTAGGAGTAAATTATGTATATGCGAATAACGATAAATCATTTCCAGGTGGAATCGCTTATACCTACGATGGAATCACGTGGAAGAGTGCAAATATGTCTTCAGAAATAATAAGTAGTAGACTAAAGCCGACTGTAGTGGCGTGGAATGGCTCAGTATGGGTTCTCGGAAATGTTTCAGGTGTTATCAACAATACGACATCCAGTTTGGCATATTCCAGTGATGGTATCAATTGGTCTTCCGCTTTAACGTTGGCCCCCAATTATTTCAACAACGTATATTCTTGTGCCTGGAACGGTAAGATGTGGCTTGTTGGGGCAGACAATGGCCAGATGGCATATTCATACGATGGAATGAACTGGACATCGTTTTCAGCAGGAATCTCAGGGAACTGCAATGTGTTATCCTGGAATGGTCAAATGTGGCTCTGTGGGTCTGGCTCTGCAGGAATGTATTATTCGTATGATGGATTCAAATGGACCGCACCCTCAAGTGGAAACATCTTGACTTCTATCAATTCTATTGCCTGGAATGGCATAATCTGGGTTGCGGTAGGGCACTTTTCATCTTCAGGCGTGATTACTTCTGGTAGTATGACTTCGATTGATGGAATCTTCTGGAGACAGATACCAGTTCCAGTCAATGTTGGACCTCTATATTCAGTTGCCTGGAATGGTCAAATCTGGGTATGCGGAGGATACGGAGGACCATCAACTCGTTGTGGAATGTTCCATTCAATGAATACATATACAAACTCAGATCCTAGAAATATAAGCTGGAGCGGCCCCTACTTAAATTCACAAACAACGACTGTGAACGCAATGAATGTTAAATCCATTGCCTGGAATGGCCAATACTGGCTCATCTCAGGTGAGCAGGATGATAGAGTTGGTGGTAGTGGCTGGAATGGAGTTGGTCTAGGAATGATATATGCTACGTATACTCCTGGTTCAATCGGTTCAAATGGAACCTGGACCTTCAATTATTCACTTGCTGGTGCAACCCACAGTTCAGGAAAGTCCTTCGGTTACATTGCAGCTCGCAAGGTGAATTCATTTAACTCTCAGTTTTTAACACAGCCACCTACGGAATCCTTTATGGTAGCGGGTGGAAGCCCAAATGCGGAGACATATACTGTTTCATATTCATATGATGGATTGACCTGGATACCCTCAAAATCTGGATGTTCATTATTTACTAATGGAAGCTATGGAATCGCCTTTGTAGCGTGGAATGGCCAAACCTGGATAGCTGGAGGACTCAATGTGCAATCTCCAAAACCAACTGCAGTATACTCAAGCGATGGAATTAACTGGACTGAATCTTCATCTGGTACAACTGCCTTCCCTTACTGTTTTATGTGCGCTGCTTGGAATGGTCAAATGTGGATTGGTGCAGGTGGAAATGGTGGTGGTGGAGGTACAATGGCCTACTCATATGATGGTATCAATTGGACATCCATTAGCTGTCCTATATCTCAATTCTGTGCCACGGTAGTCTGGAATGGTTCGCTCTGGGTGGCTGGAGGAGACGGAAATAATAATCTGGCATATTCATACGATGGATTCAATTGGATACAGTCTTCATCTGGACGCGCCATATTTTCCACGTCGTGCAGAGCACTTGTTTGGACTGGAAATCTCTGGATTGGCGGTGGTTCCGCAAATTCAAATGGAATACTTGCATATTCATATGATGCAATTACTTGGACAAGTGTAACAAACAATGTATTCTTAACACAGGGCTGTAAAGCTATTGCCTGGAATGGGTCAGTGGCTGTTGCGGTTGGCAATGGAAATGATAACAACAATATCGCCTACTCAATCAACGGGGGACTAAATTGGACAACAACTTCATATACTGGTGGCTATTTCTTTACTGTATCTTGGAACGGTCAAACGTGGATTGCTGGAGGATACCAAGGTGGAGCCAGTGGTCTCTTAGTAAGTTCCACAAATGGAATCAACTGGTCTAAAATCCCACAGGCGATTCCTCTATCTGGTGCATATTACGCATCTGCCGCTCGTAAGGTTATTACTTATAATGGCTCCATCGTAAAACCCTTATCTGTCATAGGTGTAAATAATCTAACTACGAACGGACAATTGTTGACCAGCTTTATGCAGGGCTCTACATATATATTGACATCAACTGGATCAACCACGAAGACACACTCGTTTTATACCACGACAAATAGTGTAGTCCAAGGATTCTTTGTATATTTGAAGAACGGCAATAGTATAAGTACTGCAACCATCACTGTCTGGGTGAATGGTACCAGTATGGCTACATCTGGAAGGAGTTCAAGTGGCAATGGAATTGTCTATCCGTTTTCGGCGGCTGGTAATAATTCATCATCAAGCATCTTGTATTATGATGGTACAAACTTCAAATTATATAACTAATACGTTTTTGAATTCTAGTTTTATATAATTGACACAATAGAAATGGCAGATATTGCTGAATCAAACATTTTGTTAACTTCAGCAACCTCTTCAGGTCCCGATCAACCCACGAGTTCAGGGCAACACGTTTTAATGAAGGATAAATCCAAGATTAAGGCTGCAACACGTTACACGACCATTGTCGTCAATAGCCGCGATAGAAATTACTTGAATTATCCGAATTCCAATCACTTTCGTTATACTCTTAGACGGCCCTTGACAAATGTACATTCCATTGAATTGATGAGTGGGTCGATTCCAGGGTATATATATACAATCAATTCACCCTGGAATTCTTTTATTTTTGAGGAATCCATTAATCGGACTCTAAGATCTCATACAGTTACCTTGACCCCAGGATGCTATGGAGAATCTGATTTATGCCTAGAACTACAAACACAACTCAACGCAATACCCGGCAAACTCAATATCTATAAGGTTACCCTAAATCTGCAGACTAGAAAGTTACATATTTCTGCCCTTGGATTTGCAGTTTACACACTTCTCTTTTATTCTGGTAAATACAAGGATGATATTGATTTGAATACTCTTGCAGTATTATCCATTAATACTCCTGCTCGACTTCTTGGCTTTGGTTTAACAGATTATAAATCAGATTCCAGTGGAAACATTTTCAGCCCCTTGCCTATGGATATTGAGAATTTCTTGACGCGTATCTATCTACACGTAGAATCTGATGGTAGAAATCTGTCACGAATGGAACTAGGAGCGGGGCGGCCAGACTGTTTCCATATCTTTTACTTGAACCCTGGTGAAAGCAATTATCTGCTGTTGAACAAGGAAACGGACCATTCCAGTATTTTTACCTCAAGTCCTGCACCTATTTCACGTATGGCAAATCTGGAGATTAGCTTACGTGATGAATTCAATCGCCCCGTTGATTTACAGTATAAGGAGCTTAACTTGGTCTTTGAAATTGTACATTTAGAATAAGGTCTAAACGCTTCCTGATATATTCTGAATAGAAATGGAAACTCCTTCCTATCTGAAATCGATTGATCAGGTATTGAGTATGGCTAACGCCAATGCGAATGCGAATCCTACAGCAACAGCAACAGCTAGTGCTCTTCCATCAAATATGCCCGCATTTAACTTTGAGACAACACCTATCACTCAGACCAGTGTAACTGCAAATACCAGTGATGCACTGACATCTTCAGCACTAACAAAAAAGCTCCGTTTTATGCTTGTCAGCACTCACGTTCAGCAGTTTACTGGATATAGTAAGGTATCTCACGGTATTCTTGAGCAACTCGCGAAGAATCCTAACCTCGAGTTGATTCACTTCGGGTTTCAGAAGCATCCTCAGGTTCCTCAGGGATTTCGCCCCTATCCAGCGGGTGTGGATGTGATTGACGCAGTAAGCCTAGAGAACCCTCCTCAGCAGGGATTCGGTTATGCGTCTATTGTGGAAACAATCCGTAATAAGAAGCCACACGTGATTATGATTTACAATGATATGGCAGTCGTCACTCGCTTTCTAGAGGAAATCAGAAAGTCAAGCATTGAGCGTACATTCAAGCTCTGGATTTATTGTGACCAGGTCTATGATGGTCAGCTACAGGGTATGATTGATATGCTAAATCGTGATGCAGATAGAGTCTTCGCCTTTACCCCTTTCTGGAAGAAGCAGCTCAAGGATCAGGGTGTTACACGCCCCTTGAGTATTCTTGGTCACGGATTTGATTCTAAGATATTCTTTCCTATTTCACGTAAGGATGCTCGCAAGAGCTTGAAGTTGCCTGAGGATGCCTTTATTATTATGAGTCTGAATCGCAATCAGCCAAGAAAGCGTCTTGATATTATGATCATAGCCTTTGTGGAACTTGTTCTAAAGTATCCCACGAAGCCTATTGTTCTATTGTGCATTTGTGATAAGGGTGAGAAGGGTGGTTGGTGGCTCTTTGAAATCTATGTCCGTGAGCTCAAGAAGAGAGGTGTTAGTGTTGAGCAATATGGAAATCGCGTAATGATTTCATCCAATGATATGGTATTCAAGGATGAGGATATCAATGTTCTCTATAATATTGCGGATATTGGTATCTCAACTGCTGAGGGAGAGGGCTGGGGTCTCTGCACCTTTGAGCAAATGGGTGTGGGTATTCCCCAGATTGTTCCAGACCTTGGTGGTTACAAGGAGTACTGTAATAACGAGAATTCAGTTATAGTCAAGCCGAAGCATCGTTACTATTTACCGAGTGTCTATAGTCCGGTTGGTGGTGAGGCTCACGTCTGTGACCCCCACGATGTCTGCCTCGCTATGGAGGAATACTTGAATGATTCAGAGAAGCTGAAGAAGCACGGGTCACTCGCGAAAGAGACTGTTGCGAAATATAAGTGGGAATCTGCGGTCAAGGAGCTCCTGGTTCGCTTGGAGGAGGAGCGCTCTGAGTTGTAAGCGTGGTCTTAGTATAATACGCTAGACGCTTCGCTCTAGTCTCTGCATCCGTGGGTTGCTTAACGATTGTTTCAACTCTCGGAGCATCTAGCTCACACATTTTTAACCAATCATCTGCCTTGATTCCTCTTAGGGAACCAATACAAATGGATAAATCTTTTTCTGTCTTAATACCCTGGTGTCTCGTATAATCTGAGGTGGTCATCACAATGTATTTTTCCCAAGGCCCTGTTCTCAAACAAAGCGCATAAAAGGTGGATAGAGCCGACCAGGAAATCGATGTCTTTCTTTGCTCCTTTTTCTTATACTTGCATTGAACTGCATAGAAGACATCCTTATGAGAAACAAGTATATCAATTCCCATATCCTGTCGTTTCATCGCCAGAGAATACAGGGTGTCATTGGGAACATCTTCTAGAAGCCAAACGGTTTCATAGCCCTTCACATATTTTAAATACAGGACGCAGAAATCTTCAAATAGATCACCGCGGATTTTCTTATTATTTCTAGTTCTTAATTCGGTGAAGGTATGTGCCGGTTTTGAATAGGATGCTTCACATTCTTTTATAAATTCATCAAACAGATTTGGAGGCCTTCTCAAGTAAATTTCATGAAGAAGTTTCTTTAAGTTTATATTACTCATTTTATATATCTATTATGAGCAATGCTTAGACCACCATTGACGTGCCTTCACGGACCTTTTGGCTTCCCTTACTAAATCTGCATCAGGGCCGTAATGGGTCTTTCCACAGACTAAGAAGGATGCTACGCGAGCGTGACCCCATTGCTGCTCAGTGGCTCCAGGTCTGTGCCCCGTTCTCCAGGCAGCCATACCGCGATTGTAGCATTCCTTGAGTATCTTTTCTGGAACACCCGAAGCCTTCGCCTTTTCCTTCAGGGAGGTTACACCAGGTAAAATCTTGGCCAGTTGTTTTACGTAGGAGGATTTTCTAGTTTTAATACCTCTATCTGTAGAAAACCCCTTGTACGCCTTTCTGGATTTCCACGACATCGATCCGAAATGTTTAATTTCCTTTTTTCTTTGTGTCTTCTTCTTGGCCGATAGACCTGCAAAGTATTTACGAGGCCAGAAAGGAGTATTCGCTCTAGGTTTGGTCCATTGCTTTTTTACCCTTCTCGTCTTCATATCTACAGTATCTATAGATATGTTTACAAGAAAGCAGCGAGGTGCTGCCTGTCCTTGCTCTAAGATGTTTGGAGGTTACCGGCCTACTCGAAAGAACAAGGCACTCCTAAGACGCTTCAAAAAGGGTGAATCGATTGGCTTTACTGCAATCGCTTCTTTAAAGGCGAAGGGATTGCTTCCTCGTACATCCAGAAAGTTCCGCGGAAAAAAGGTCGTTGGCCCAAAGTATAAATAGGTAGAATGGACATGCAACAGCAGCAAGCACAAAGTAAAACACGCCGACGCCTACGAACAAGAGGAGGTACACGTCGTCGTTTAGGAGACATCAAGGTGAATACAGACGCCGCATCGGCCATTCTTTTACCCATTTACGAAGCCCTTCCAAAGACTGCGGCCGTTGGACAGCATAATCTGACCTACGGCGAGATTGAATGGTCCGCTCTCAAAACTATCGCCAACTACGCGAAACAATCCGATGAAATCAAGGGTAAATTCTACGATCTCGGATGTGGTCGTGGCCGTGCGGTACTCTATATGGCGTTGACCGGACTCTTTGATGTTTCAGTAGGCATTGAGGTGCTTCCCGAGCGTGTCTCTCTTGCTCAACAGGCACTCAATCAGCTCAAGGCATCTATACCAAATGCAGGTTCAAGAGTTCGCTTATACGAGGCATCTTTCTTGAACCCGGCCTTCAAGTACAAGGATGCCAAGGTGGTATTTTTAAGTAATCTGTGCTTTGACGACAATACCCAGACGGCTCTCTTTAGCAAACTCAATCTTGAGATGCCCAAGGGTTCACTGGTATTCTGTTCGAGAGCTCCCTCTATCATTCCATCGGCCTTTGAGCGTGTAGCAACCGAATCTGTGGCGATGACTTGGATACCGCAATCTGAATTGTATATCTTGCGCCATTTGTAAATCATAGGAATCTCGTGCTCCTAGTAAATGGAGAAACCTCAACCGAAGCCAAAGAAAGAACCCAAGCCCAGTGTTCGAACCAGGTTTGGCTATGATGCGAGAGATTGCGTGAAGTCGTTGCAAGATGTTCTATCTCAGACAGGTCCTGCGGCCACGGCGAAGGCCTTGCATTACAGTGCCGATATCTTATGTAGTGGTGGCTTCGAAATCTGGATTCGCTTAATATGGTCCTTCGTCTTTCAGCACGTACATTTAACAAGTCTCCGGATCTTCGTGTACCTGGAAGAGCGAACGAAGATCTTGGAGGATCGCAACAATTGCCTAGATATGGAGGCCTTGTATAGGGATCCAACCTTTCAACAGCAGGCATCTGAGGTCATCTTAGTTGTTCAAACTCTACCGAAACAAAGTAAGGTCATTTGGCCAAAGGTTCCCGAAGAAACCCACGATCCTTCGTGGATTCAGGGAATTCCTGCGGCGAAGGAATCTGAGGCGGTTCGCACCGTCTGGCAACCTCAAAATGACCAGGCTGTGATGAGACTGGTAGGAAATCAGATCTTGTCTGCCTGTGAGGAAGCCAATATTGAGAAAGCACTTTTCTGGTTGAAATGGATCCTAGATGAAGATAAACACGTCAAGGCGACCAATACAGGATATAGTTTAACCACGAGTCGTCGTTCTGGAAATGCATCTATGAAAGTCGATAAGCACGAGATTGGCCACTATGTTGCGGCCATTCTTGCGGAGGGTTACAAGGATCTAGCAAGACGTGGGCTCATTCGGATGCACGAGGAGTTCCAGTCGCTCATTAATCTCTGGAAAGGAAAGCAGCCCCGCTTGAGCTCACGCCAGAGACAGGAATGCCTGGCCATTATGATTCTGGTTATCTCAGAGGTTCCAAGATGGAAGGTTCCTGCTGCTCAGCCAATTATTAAGGATCCGATTATAATGTCAAGAGCTGTGCAGCAATCTATACGGTTTTTCCAGGAGGTCTTAATCAATGTACCCGTCACGGCCATTGTACCGAGGGATATCACAGGAGGCTACAAGAAAAAGAAGGTTGATGGAAAGGCGAATACTGTGGAGGACCAGATGCGTCTGATGGACGAAATGGTGATGGCCTTCATCCAGCGTTAAATAATAATAAAATAAAAAAATTGAAGTCTAACGTGTTATACTTATAGGTACAACACGTTAGACTCTACAGATGGATTTGCCTAGCTTAGTTCTAAGAATTACTCAGGCGAACGAGGCCTACAGAAATGGCCAAGCCTTGCTTATGACCGATGAGGAATACGATGCTGCAGTGGAGCAGTTAGTGAATCGGGTTCCGAATCATCCTCTTTTGAAGAAGGTTCGGGCTCCTCCTTCCAGTACCAATGGAGCTATCGTCAAGATGCCTTATTATCTTGGGTCTCTTGATAAGGCCAAGGTTTCGGATGAGCTTACAAGGTGGGTCAAGAAGGCTCCTGCCAATTCAAGATATGTCATCAGTGAGAAGCTCGATGGAATCTCTGGACTCTGGAATCCCAAGGAGGGTAAGCTCTATCTTTCAGGAGATGACAATACAGGTGTGGATGTTTCCAGTTGGCTCAAGTATATTTCCTTAAGTCCTAAGGTGTTATCTACAGATATCTTCGATGCAATTTGGATTCGTGGAGAATTAATTATGCCGAAGAATCTGGTGCCTCCAGGCCGTCTGGGTCGTTCCATTATTAACGGAATCTTTCACCATAAGATTCCAGATCCTCTAGAATCTGCGAAAGTCCGCTTTGTCGGTTATGAGATTCTGGGTGCAGATTTATCCGTTCAACAACAAATGTCCTGGATTCAAACCTGGGATATGTGGGTTCCTTGGTCGGTCACGATGAAGGAATTATCTGCAGATGGCTTAACAGATTTACTTGAAAAGCGTAGGTCAGAATCCCCCTATGATATGGATGGTCTAGTGATTAAGATGAATACGCCTATGCCTAGAGTAACAAAGGGAAATCCTAAGGATGCGATTGCCTGGAAGCCTCCGAATGGTGAGGCGAAACTCGCGAAGGTTCTGCAGGTAGAGTGGAATGCCAGTGCCACAGGAAAGCTGATTCCACGTGTTGTCCTATCTGAATCTGTGCATATTGGTGGAAGTTCCATTACCTATGTCTCTGGTGTGAATGCACGGCGCATTGTGGATTGGAAGATTGGTCCTGGGGCCACCGTCGTGATCCGAAAGGGTGGAGATGTCATTCCGGTCATTGACCGCGTGGAAGTTTCATCTATGGTTGTCTTTCCTCCAGAGGGTACCTGGGAATGGGATGGTGATGCAGCGACTGGTGTCAATATCAAGCAGAAGGTTGCAGATTCAAGCACTATCGTCGCTCAGTATATGAAGATGGTCACACGGCTAGGATGGGCCGATGTAGGCCCTGCCCAGATGAAGGCCGTTGTGGAGGCAGGATATACTACGGTTCCTCTTTTGAGGGCCGTACCAGAGGCAGCTTTAATGAAACTCCTGGGGCCAGTAAAAGGCAAGCATCTTTACAAGCTTCTACAGGTGGATGGTTGGGCCAAGGCCACGGAGTCAGATTTGTTTGTCGCAAGTCCTTTGTGTCCATCTGGAATCGGTAAGACACGCCTGGATGCCTTGCTTCTAGTGGAGCCAAATGTATTGGCATGGTCTGATTCCACAATGAATGCTCCGAAGGGATGGTCAATCGATGCGCTCAAGGAGTTCCAGACAGTATGGAAGAAGTACGAGGAGTTTCGTAAGACGGAGTGGTCATTCATTCCTTATCCGGTTCCTCATGTACAAGGGGACAAACCAATTGCTCAACTAACACAACTAAAGGGTTCCGTTGTATTCACGGGATTTCGTGATGCAGCCTTGGAGGCTCAGCTTCTGGCCAAGGGCTACAAGCTGGTTGATACGGTAAAATCTGATACGAAGGCAGTTTTCATCGCAGATAAGGAAGACCCTCTAACATATACATCAACGAAAACCGATAAGGCAAAGAAGGTTCCCGGTTGCCTAATCTTACGTAAGGCAGATTGGACAAAGATCTAATCACTGATTAGAAGTCCTCAAGATATGGACAAATTAAGTAAAATAGATCTTCATATTCCAAAAAGCACGAGTACCTTATGGCAATATGGTACGCTTATTGGTATAGTTATTCTATCAATTGCCTATTTTTCAGTTGCGGTCTGGTATAAGCAAACGTACGGTCAATTTAGATCGAATCCACAAAGTATTCAAACTCTATTAACGATTCGTAGAAGTGTTCTAGGACAAATTGATAATCTAGCTCCAAATACCGAATCTGTTTGCAATAAGATTATTAATAAAGTGAGGCCTTATGAACAAATTACAACCTCGAAATCTGCCATCGTGAACTGGCGCCCCCTAACGGTTCGTCTCACAGGTCATCTTGGAGGAATTCATACAGCGCGAGATGGTGTCTTTGATATGGATAAGGGAATCCAACTTGCCTTATCACAAGGTGCGCGAGCCTTTGTTATCGATATTGATTATCTTGAAGATGCACCTTGCCAACCCATCATTGTACATAGAGATGCCAATGGATATATGCGTTCTCTTCACACGGGTTCCATTAAGGAAGGGTGTAATTCTCTTGCAAATAGAGCCTTTGAAAATAACTATGACCCAGTGCTAGTGATTGTATATATACGCAGACTTCCAACAGGTATCAATCAGAAGGATATATTTTTTAAGAAAATTGCGGCTTCCCTGGACCCCTTGTCTGTTTATCACTTGGGTTCCAATGAGCAAGGAGATTTTCATAACTGTAAGAATGAAGACAAATTATTTACAAGCCCCATTACAAATTTCCAAAAGAAATTTATTGTTCTAACAAACTATAATACAACTACACTACCTGCTACCCAGAATCCCAAGGATAACCTGGATTTCTGGACAAATGCTCGTATTTATCAAGACCCTTCTGGTCTATCATCAAGCCTTGGCTCAGTCACAGGACCTGTACCATCGGGTCAGATGGCATATGCGACTGTAGGGGAATCTACACAACTTCTAAAAATTCCAAGCGCCGCACAAGGGAATTATCTGAATGGAACCTCCAATACGTTCCATATATCGATGACGGATGTAGAATATACCTATACAAACAATGATTTAATTATGCTTCTTAATACCCTTGGAATACAGTGTGTTCCTATGGATGTTGTAGCACTTTCTGGATTAAAAGAGCATGAGAATACCATAAAAATGCGCAATGCAAGACCTAAGGGGTTAACTGAATTGCAGGGTTTATCTATAGGTGTAAATCCAAATGATCCTCTTTCTTTTTGGTCAAAGGCAGGTTGGGCAAGAAAGAGTATTATAGAAGGCTTTGAAAATCCAACCCCGGTCTTAGCACCTACTCCGATTCCTGGTTATATCATTCCTAAACCAGTTGTTGCAAAGATACCCCCGCCATCTACGAATAGCAATGGTGGCTTAGTAAATATTGCCTAAGAATAGAGACGAACAACTCGTCATGATTATAAAGAAAGTAAAGAAAGGACTTGAACAAGTCATTGATGAGGCACAGACTCGTTTAGACGTTGAAACCGCACAGAATCCCGAGCTTCGTAGAGCCATTAAGATTGTAGAAGCCTTTCTGCAGAAAACAGGGCGAGTTTGCTACGGTGGCCAGGCCATCAATGCCCAACTTCCCCAAAAGGATCAATTCTATAATCCAGAAGCCAGTTTACCAGATTATGATTTTTTTAGTCCAAAGGCGGATGACGATGTAGATGGTCTCATCAATGCCTTTAAGGATGCAGGATATACAGAAATCTCCAAGCGCATTGGAATGCACGAAGGCACCATTAAGATTTACGTGAATTTTGCCGCGATTGCCGATATTAGTCAAGTCATCCCTGAATTCTACGATGCTATCTATGAGAAATCCAAGGTGGTCAGTGGAATTCACTATGCTGACCCTATTTTCTTGAGAATGATGATGTATCTGGAACTCAGTCGACCTCGTGGTGAAGTCGCACGCTGGGAAAAGGTCTATGAGCGCCTCAAATTACTCGATACGGCGCATCCCTTACCGAAGTGCAAGGGACCGTCGAAGGTTACGGAATCCAAGGCTGCTGAGAAGGCGAGGCCTACGATTGTCCGTTATATGATTAAACACAAGAGAGTATTTATGGGCGCAGATATTCATTTGGCTTATAAATCCAGTGCATCTCCTTCATCGCGGACGAAGTTTTTGCTTCACGGCTCATCACCCATTGTCTTCTTCACACCCAATGCCGACCTTGATGCAGATGTTCTAAACACGGCCATTATGGCTAGAAAGGTTCCCATTACTGGATACCAGGGCATCCTTCCTGCGATGGTGGCCTTATATCACGAGGATAACTTACTGTGTATCTTGGTTCAGGAAGAAGCCTGTCATTCCATTGTGTCTTTGCCTTTGACGAAGCAGCGATTCTTACGGATTGCCTCTCCAGATACTCTTTTAACCTTCTTGATTGGGCTTTACTATAGACCGAGCCCACTCTTAATGACCGAGTCATCTCTTCTATGTTGGATGAAGCAGTATATAGATATTTCTGATAGATATAAGTCAAAGCCGAGTATGTTGATTCCGGCGTTCTCCATTGAGTGCAGTGGATATCAGACGACTTTCGCGAGTCTTTTGAGAGCCAAGGGGGCACGGATTGAGGCTGCCAGACAGCAGATTAGTAGTGGACGTAGGATGAGTGATACTGGTAAAGCTAATAAAAAGACAACTCGTAAATTCTTGAACTTTGGCTCACGTATGACGAGACGAAAAATAAAGTAATCATAATTTTTTAGAAGTTTTGCTTCAATGAAAACAAGAAGGCTTGCATTCTATCTCCTCCCTTAAACTGGTCATAAGACTTCTTGGGTCCATCGTCACCCCAACGTTTTTTGATTTCTTCAATATCTGCCTGTAACTGAATCATCTGTGCAAGAATTCCATTGGAATCTTGTAGAGCTGCATTCATTGCATTAGAGTCTAAGAGTGCATTGATACGTGCAATCTCAGAATCTAAGGAGGGAATTATACAGTCGCCTGCCTCCTTGTTAAGGGCCTCACGTCTGAGGCGTTCTCTACGTGCTTGAGCGGCTGCCGCAGAGCACTGTACATTTTCAAATCCTTCCATACTCCAGGGTTTCCCGGATGCATTTGCTGCAGGGGTTGATGGAGAATCTGGAGGAGCCGCAGGAGGATTTTTTGCAGCATCTACACCAGTCTTAAGTTTCTCAATGATGACCCTGTAGTAGGCAGACTCCGCAGAAATTCTGGCAGGTAGATCATTTGGAATTTTCATCAGCGCATCTCCAAGAGAATCCTGATCATCTGACCAGTTTGGAAGATTCATGTAAGTGCTACAGGGTATGAAATCTCCAGAAACGATTTGACAAGGTGCCCGGGAACCTGCTAATTCATCTCTACAGGCATAGACATCCCGGTACATCTGTTGGATGAATGTCGCGGCATCTCCATCTAAACCGGAACCGGGTTCCTTACTTGCAGCTGTGTGCATAAGTTTCATTTGGGATTGAGCGAAATCTGTTAATTTACAGTAATTCGCCAACTTGGATTGAATCTTGGTTTTCAAGGCATTATAGGAGTTTGAATCTGCGAATCCTTCCTTGCCTTCAAGCTTGGCCATAGAACGCCATAGAAACCAACTGATACAAAAGGTAAGAAATAGAGATAAAATTATTTCAAGACCCAGCATCTTCTTACTTAGAGAAGATAGATGTCGTTGGGAGCAAATTTCTCATCCGGGCATACACAAAACTTATTAGACAACGGAACAATGTGTAGTAAACCGATCAGAGCCCTTGAAGACTGTGGTTCCTGTGTAAAGAAAGCTTCCGGACCCACTGCGGTATATCCATCAATGCTTTTACTGGGGAAGGTCTGCCCGCCACCGAGTCCAGAAGATTTCGCCAAGTATCCGAAGATTGCAGTTCCATCCTCGGTACGTACGCAGGCCATAATGATGAAGGTGGGTTCTACAGATCTTTCCCAGCGATTCGCTCAGTTTAGAAGATATCAGCCACCTGTTCCTTGCCTACCTTTACCACCTTCAATGGCTGGAATATCTGAACCATCGAAGCGGGGTTGTAATCTATAACAAAACTATAGAGTCTAGTAGAATGACGCTAACAAACAGGGATTGCTCACAGGTAACTCTCAAGAAGACACAGAAGGCTCTCTTTGCGTGGAAGTCTTACAATGATGCTGCTTTACTCAATGGTAGATCCGTTTTTAAGGAACAGTCGTCATTTGTCAGTAGCCGTGTCGTCGTTGACAGACAACAGGGTGGCTGCAAGTGTGCCAAGGATGCTTCAGCGAATCCTTATGAGTTCAATGGCTTGAGTGTATGTGGATGTTAAAAAGCCTCCGACAGCAATGATTGATACCATAAAGATACGATTGATTCAATCCTATTTTTATGATTAAGATTAGTTAGATGTATGCCTCAGACGTGACAAGTAGAAAACGCAATCAAGCGGTTTTCTCAGATATTTCTAGACAGAAGGAACTTTTGAATAAGGGTTCTATTATGAGAATTAACTATCAGAAGGGTGGTACGGACTATGCCTATATGATGGATCTAGAGAAGGGGTGCATTAATAATACATGCCTTGGAAATTTACCTGTGTACAGCGTGTCAGGCAGTTTCTCAACGGATATGACAACAGCTGGAGCGACTTCCATTGATGTTACCAATATTATTGAATATGGGTATTCATTGCCTGTGGATTCAAACGGAAATCCTATTTTCCCAGCAGGCCCTACACGTGATGATTCCTACATTCCAATTCCTATGTATGGAATGCAGTTCTATTTCTTTGGAGTCTTAAAACCACAGATGTTCTGGTCTACAAACTGTGCGATTGTATTTAGTAACCCTGGACAACGCGTAGTAAGTATTTCAGGAAATTCGTTTCCTGCTATCTTACTTGGAAATTATGATAGACGCTTTGATAACTTATATGTAAAAGATGAGTCTATTCCAAGTAAATTTTCAATTCTAACACTCTTTGTCTTTTATGAAGATTTTACGAAGCAATTAGTATCAACTCCTAATACTGGACAATATCGTGTACGTATCATAAGAGAATTAACTGGTGCAAATAGACAATGGATTGAAGTCTCTGTCAAGGTTGCACCGAGTAGATCAGGATATATCGCAGGTGATATCGATACTGATGGAAATCCAGTTGATGCAACAAAGCTTTCACCTTATAATATAACAAATGGTGCAGGTTTTACAAATCTCTGTGGAACAACCTTCGCGACAGTTGGACCTGCGGCAGGATCAAGTTTCACGTTTACGAGTGATTCTCTAGGAAACAATTGGGTGTTCCGTAATAATAGTTATGTTCCAGTTTAATTCTTTTTTAAAGATGTAAAACATCCATAAAAAAAGATTGTTTGCCTCCTCTGGGTGTCGAACCCAGTACCTTCAGCTTACTCGTGTGCGATTGCACATACAAAGCAGATGCTCTACCAGTTGAGCTAAAGAGGCGAAAGTGTTTGCGAGGAAAGGGATTTGAACCCTTGAGGATTGCTCCATTGGATCTTGAGGCCAACTCCTTAACCACTCGGACATCCTCGCATTGTATGCGAGGACGAGCCTTGATTAGCAGGGCTAATCTCGGACATCCTCGCTATGAATGCGAGGACGAGCCTTGATTAGCAGGGCTAATCTCGGACATCCTCGCATTTTGCAGAGTTTATAAAAAACTGCTAGGCCTTACCGAGGATCGAACTCGGGTTACCGGATTACTGTGCATTTATTTTGCATCAAAGTCCGATGTACTCACCACTGTACTATAAGGCCAAAAAGTGGGTCTGTTTTAAGAGTGACTCCGAACTCTTATTCCAATACCGGGAGTTGAACCCGGGCTTCCAGGGTGAAAACCTGATATCCTAACCGTTAGACAATATTGGATTTAATGCTGGCTTTTGGGAAGAGCTAACGAACTCTGATGCGCCATTCGGGAATCGAACCCAAGTTAGCAGGTTGGAAACCTGATATTCTACCACTGAATTAATGGCGCGAAAGATGTTCATCTATGGATGAACTTTACGAGGAGTGGGGGTTGAACCCACGCGTATTACTACAGCAGATCTTAAGCCTGCCTCCTTAACCACTCGGACATCCTCGTATTTTATACGAGGATGAACCTTGATTAGCAATGCTAATCTCGGACATCCTCGTATTTTGGTTTTTGGTTTGGGTTTACCAAACAAGAACGCCTTCTTGCTTACAGTGTAAAATCACGAAGTCTTTAGGTGTATGATTTCTTGGTTTCCTTGTCTTTTCTTGTTCTCTTTACTTTTGTCGGATGTTTGTTTGGTAGATTATTTACGCAGCCTTGCCAACGATCTTCTTCTTGACAATCGTCTTCTTGGGAAGCGGGGCCGGAGCAACCTCCTCAGCCTCCTCCTCCTCGTCATCTGCAGCTACAGGAGCCGCCTTGGCTGCAGCCTTAGCTGGAGCCTGGAGAACCTCCTCATCGTCAACCTCCTCGTCGTCGTCAAAGGCCGCCGCGAAAGCATTCTTTGAGGGTGCAGGAGCCTTTGATGAGGCCTGAGCCTCACCGTCCTCAACGAAGCCATAGCCGCGGATGGCATCGGGGCGCGACACGACCTTCATCTGCGTGACCTTCCAGGAGAGGCCGCAACCAACACTGGAGATCCAGACACTCGTGCACTCAATGAGCGCCATCACTGACATACGCTTGACGATGAGGTCCTCGATGGGAACATCCTTGATGAGCGTGCGGTCCGTGTCGTAGAACGCCGTCTCGAACTTGTCGTTGCGCTGTCTGAGCGACGCCTTGACCGTGGGAGGGTAAGGCTTGCGCGCACCCGTATTAGGATCCTCGCTGAACTTGACCGTCGGCTTGTAGAGCTTCATCTGCTTGAGAATCTGCTGCGTCATACCGGGCTTCCGGAGCCAGTTCTTCTCAACGCACTCCGTCGTCACACGGGTATCCAGAGCCTCAAGCGCATCGTAAATCTCCTTCATCTTGGGCTTTGAGTCAAAGCCGTTGAGAGAGAAGTTGACGCTGTACTTGACAGGGCCGAACTTGTCGTCGGCATTCAGACCATAAGGCAGGTCGACGTTGCTGAGCTGGAGAACGAGAGGGCCGCCGTTGTACGTAAGATTCACGGCCTTCGCACCGCTGTTGAGGGCACGCACCTCGCCGAACGCAAGCTTAGAAGCATCAAACTGGGAAGGTAGAACACTCATATTGGTTATGCTAACTACTTTGGGCGCCGCGCATTCAATTTTTGGCCAACCCAATGACAATTTTTTTTATTCGCACGTATAGAATGGATTATTCAGAGTATCTAAGAAGAAAGCAAGAGACATCCAGTACATATATGGCTCGTAATAAGTCCGTAGATTCTTCGTTCCTAACGATGCAGAAGCAGCAGAAGGCGGCTTATTCTGGTTCGGTGATTAAGAACACACCGACCTATTTCAATGGGAATCCGACTCTAAATCCTATCTTATATGACCCTGGCTCTTGCCCAAAGAATCATATGTATACTCAAGGATATACAGAGTCAAATAGTATCGCTCAGCACGGAACACAGACTGACCGGAAGGCTGGTGCGATCTTATGTTGTGCACCAGATTACGCGACAGCGCCGTTTGGAATGATGCTCAAGAGTACAACTGAAATTAGCACGATTCAGGCATCTTACATTCAGACAGGCCCTGCACCTGGTCAATGGAAACCCTTGAGCCAGGAGCATTATTTCCCTAAGGCGGACAAGAACTCTCAATCAACCTGTTGTAGTCCAAATAAGTATCCTTACAGCAGTTGATAGGATGCAATCTATGTTTCAAATATAAGAACCATTATGGTTTATATATTTGAATGTTTGAGTCTATGATTTTAGGCTCTTTCGTGCTCAACCACCGCCGCGAACTTTTCTCTGGCAACAGCGCTGGCGGAAACCTTTCCTGCGTTGCGAACTGTCTTGGCGTTTCTCTTTCTTTGCTTATTGAGAGCCTTGAGGCGATTGTTGGCACTATTCTTTCTTGTGGCTGCATTCTTTGGTGGCGACGCACCTCTTTTGGCGGCTTCCTTCTTGGAGAGGATTGGCATTCTAGATTATAAGAAGAAATTATTCTTACTCCGCTAACCAAGGATACGCCTGTCTGCATCGGTAAGAAACACGCGCCAAGGCCATCACCGAATACATCGCCCCCAAAGTTTTATCTGATTGGTCTTTGGCCGATGAGATTAAACGCTCCATAACATTCAGATTGGTTCTACGAATACTATCAATCTCAGTCTTTGAGATAACCTTCTCTGGAGACCACTTGAATAACTTAAGATCAACCATAGAATACTTGGGAACCACACGTTCCTTTTCTTCAAGAGTTAGACCAAGGTCTTCATTCCATAGGGAAAATAAGAGTATATATAATCGTCTATGAGAGGTTATATCTAAGTCGCTGAACCATTGGGTAGCAATTCTGTAACCGAGCATATCTAGGCGTAGACATAAATCAAGGACTCTCAGATTCCAATTCTGCACAACGGTTAGACCTGTCTGAGCCTCGTATTGAATGGGTTTCTTCCACTTCCGTAGAATATCTACAGATTCCTTGAATTCCTTGAGAGTTGCAGGGCTGCAGTGCTCCTTGGTATATGGGTTTTCCAGATGGCCATCAATTTCATATTGAGCTACCAGAGTGCGAATGTCAAATCCCCAGAGTCTCTTATTTTCTCGTATGACAAAGAAATAATCTCGTTCTACTTCGGTTAACGGTGAAAGAGATGAGAGTTCTGTTGAATTATGACATAAGGATCTTATAAAGAAGGCTGGACTCTTATATTTCAGAAGTTTCTTGTTATTCGTTTTCCTCCACCATCTTTGGATTTTCTTTGCATTGAAGGTGCTAGCGCGGGTTACAATTGGTTTAGGCTCTTGAAACCGTTGAGGGTTTTTCTTATGGCGTTTGCAGAATTCACCCTTGTCTGTTGTGTATTTACACTGTTCATTGAGAAATTTTTGACTCCTGACGTTTTTACATTGTATTTTTAATTGAGTTGACATTGCAGTCTTCTGCAACCTGGGCGGAAAGAATAATTGCGACGGCAAAAGGAAACTCTTAGGTATCCGTGGAGGGTACGTGATGTCTGTGACTGGACTTCAATGAAAAAAATCCAAACTCAAAAAAAATACAAAAGTACCTAAACGAGTTGACCAAAAATTGAACGGGTTTTGCACAATAAGTGCGTATTCCAGCCATGAATTCTTCCACGGCATCAGGTATAATGAGCTCTGCTGCCTCTACCGCCACCAAGTCCGCCAAGACTGTAACGAAGAAGGCGCCTGCCGCGACGGCTGCCCCTGTAGCCGCTGCGCCCGTCGCCCCTGTGGCCGCGCCTGCCGCTGAGAAGAAGGTCGCCGCTAAGAAGGCCGCGCCTTCAGGCGTAGCCACGACGGCCGCGCCCTCAGGCGTAGCCACCGCCCCCGCGGTCACGGCCGCGCCTGTTGAGGCCGCCACGGAGGCGGTTGCGTCAGTCCAGGATGATGTCAAGTCAATGCTCACGCAGGCCAACACGGTCCGCGAGACGGTTGGCGCGCTCGTCGCTGAGCTCAAGCGCCTCGAGAAGCGCGTTGCGCGCCTCCAGAAGGAGGCCGACAAGCGCCGCCGCCGCGTCAAGAAGCCTGTTGAGGGTGAGGAGGTCAAGCCCCGCAAGCCCTCAATCTTCGAGCTCCCTACGCCCCTCTCCCCTGAGCTCTGCTCGTTCCTCGGCCGCCCCGCGGGCTCGCTCGAGAGCCGCTCAAACGTGACGAAGGCCATCACGACGTACGTCAAGGAGAAGAACCTCAAGGACAAGCACACGATCAAGCCTGACACGAAGCTCAAGGCGCTCCTCGGTGTCGCTGCGGAGGACACGCTCACGTACTTCAACCTCCAGCGCTACCTCAACCGCCACTACCTCAAGGTAGACAAGACGGTCGCGACGGCGTAAATGCACTTTTACAGGCGTAGCCATCAAAAAAAGTGCGCAAAATCAGCAGAGGTCAAAAATGCGCAAAATACAATACGATCCTGAATAAATAAAACAGAATAAGATACAACCCTTACAAATTCGTGGGAGAAATACGGTTGCAGATTCATTTTCAATAATAACTCTACTCCAGATAGCTCATTGCTATCTGTGATGTAAACTCCAGATAGCTCATTGCTATATGGATTTGGCGATTTATCGCCACAACTCCAGATAGCTCAGTTGGTAGAGCGGGGGATTGTAGCATTTCGGTGCTAGTCAACAATTCTCCCCAAGTCACTGGTTCGATTCCGGTTCTGGAGAGTACCGAAAGGTAATTTATATGACTGGATAGCTCAGTTGGTTAGAGCATTCGGCTGTTAACCGGAAAGTCGTGGGTTCAACCCCCACTCTGGTCGTTCTTTTTTTTGTGGATGTTCTATATTCTCAA